>Ga0163144_10011808_pt1 | contig 18442 bp, 15 predicted proteins | sample OliLak19BULKMAT1_FD_123175 | JGI IMG/M metagenome (GOLD analysis project Ga0163144, IMG submission 123175) | Freshwater microbial mat bacterial communities from Lake Vanda, McMurdo Dry Valleys, Antarctica - Oligotrophic Lake LV.19.BULKMAT1 | ecosystem: Environmental > Aquatic > Freshwater >... | reverse complement strand
GCGGCAACAGACACAGCCAAGCCCGTACGTTGGCGACCTTTTCTGGATGGATCGGAGTACAAAATAGTAAGAGGGTATTTGTATGCGAATAACGCACAAAAAGAGCAAAAATGACAAAGCGACCTACAGGTTACCCATACGCCGCTTTGTTTTTGATGAAAGCTAAGGCTAGTCTTCTAGTATTTCTATTTCTACCCGCTTGTTTTTATGGGCAAGGGGCACGTCTCTGTCATAAATCATTTTCTTGCCACCCCAGCCCTTTATTTGCAAGCGAGGGCCTTTAACACCAAAGTATTTGAGGTAGTACGATATACTCTCTGCCCGCCGTTTAGAAAGGGTTGTAGCCGTACCAAAGCCTTCTTTGTTCTTGGCTGTAAGGCGGAAAAACTCTTTATCTCCTGGCTCTAGGCTAATTATTTTACCAAGAGAGCTAGAGTTTGTGTGGCCATGTATGCGAATTGCCACTTTTGGATTTTCCTTTAGCATCTCCAGTAAGCTCTCAAGCTCATATTTAGATTTAGGCAACATTACAGAGGCATCGTCATAAAAGAAGATGTTGTAAGCAGCAAAAATATCGTTTTTGCGGTAACGCTCTAGCTCAAAGTTTAACACCACGGTGTCATTAACTAAGGCCAGTTGGTTGGCAGAAGAATCGTTTTTAAGGTTATCTAAGTCAAGCTCAAAGCTCTCTTTACGAAACGAAAACGCATCTAATACAAAGATTTTCTTACGATTATCTTTTTGATAAACAGGCACATACGTAAGCTGGTTGCTAGGTACACGATCTACACGTTTGCCATTGGCACCATCTACTACCTGTACAATAGTGTTTACAGGATTGTTATTTTTGGCATTAACTACGTTTATGTACACCCACAGTTTTTGTATTGTTTCTGGTACTGCGTTAACAGCTTCTATGCTTGCGGTGGGTGCAGCTCCTGCAGCTGTGGGTAAGGCAGAACCACGTACCCCACGGGCAGGCATGTAGTCTTCTGGTTTTGCAGGATCAGAATCAGTTTTACTTGCAGGTTCTGAAGCCGGTGTTGGGGCCGCAGTAATGGTGGGTTGTGGGGTAGCCGGTTCAGTAGCCGTAAGTTGTTTAGGGGTAGGCTCGGTGGTAATTGGTGCAGATGGCGTAGGTTTTGTCTCTGCAACAGCTTGGCGCGCAGGTTGCTCTTTTACAGGGGCAAGTTTCTCTTTTGCTGGTGCAGATGGCTGCTCTGCTACCTGTTCTGGTTTATCAAGGGGTTGTGCTGCTGGCACAGAGCCAGAGCCAGAGTTTTGGACAGGGCTTGCAGCAGAGCTGGGTGCAGCCCCAAGCTTACGTACTATAAGTGTTTGGTCCACAAAAATTTTGTTTCCTGAAAGCCGGTTTCTGCTTATAAGCTCCATCACCATCATACCATGTGCGTTAGAAATGGAGTACACCGTATTTAAGGGCTGCACCACATAATATTCTTCATCTGGGCCAAGGGCCGAAAGTTTTTGTTTGGGCAAACTTGCAGGGCGGGGAGCTGGTTTTGGTGCCTCAGCATTGGGCAGGGTTGGGGGCGGGGGCAGGTTCTCGTGGGTAGATACTGGCGGCAACGCGTTTGTATTTGCAGATGTATCTATGCCTTGGCCACAGTAAAACAACCTAAGGCCATACCCTTTGCCGCTTGCATGTTTGTGGTTTACGCATATATAGTATACAGAATCTTTCTCAACTTGGAGGGGCTTTGAGTAGGCTGTGGTGCCTTCTGGGCCTTCAAACTCAGACTCTGCCGTACAGGCAAGCCCTGTGCTATCGTATAAAGTTGTATCGGTAATGGGTGCAAGGTTAGAGCGAAGGGGCAGTATCAACTTATCTATAACTTCTTTTGCAAAATCTCCCCCTGTTTTCTTGTAGACAACAAAATCATAATTTTTCCCAGCCTCTAAAGGCTTGATGGTGAAGCCTAGTGTGCCTGTTTCTGATGCTTTAAAATAGAGCCATTCTGCGTTTGCTTCATCGGAAAAATACATATTCTCGCCACCAGAGCTAGCTGTTATCTCTTTTACTTTACCAAACCCTGCATTCACTTCAAGAATTTGAGTTTCTGGGTATGACAATTCTATGGCGTTACCAATATCTTGGCTCCCCACCTTGCTTTCACTTGATTGCTGGTTGGTAGAGCACCCCGCTAAAAGGGCTACTGCTGCAATAGATAGGCTTAAGGTAACTGCTGTATAAATTCTCATCGGAAGGTTGATTACCGAGTGCAATAATAACAAAGGATATGCTCTGCACTTAACAAAACCTACAAGATTGATGTATACGGCAGGTCTTTAGGCCAAAAAACTATTTGTACCCGTTGCAAATATAGTGTTTAAATGGAGGAATATAACTGTAGCGGCTTTCTTAGCCCACTTTTTGTAGATTCTGTAAGGGTTTTGTTACCATAAATAGTGCCTGCGCCCAAGTTTGAGCATATATGCTAGTGGCAGAGTTGCCCGCTAGGCTTACTAGTTTGTCAACTGCCTCATACATTTCACTCACAAGTGCCTTATCCTGTGCTAAATCTACCAATGAAAAAAGCATAAGGCCTGATTGTTGTGTGCCGCCCATATCGCCGCTTCCACGCAACTCTAAGTCTAGCTCTGCCAACAAAAATCCATCTGTATGGCTTACCATGGCATGTAATCGCTTTCGGCCATCGGCAGATGGGTTTTGTTTTGATAGAAGGATGCAATAGCTCTGGTCTGCCCCACGCCCTACGCGGCCTCTGAGCTGGTGCAACTGTGCTAGCCCAAACCGCTCAGAATTTTCTATAAGCATTACAGATGCGTTGGGCACGTTTATGCCTACTTCTATGACTGTGGTAGCTACCAGAATTTGAATTTCATTGGCTAAAAAGCCTCTCATTATAGGCTCTCGCTGGGGCCATTTCTGGCGGCCATGTACTATCCCAACCTTAAATGCAGAGAATCTATGTTCAATTGCCTCAATTTCTGCCTCTAGCGCTTTAAGGGGTAATTTTTCAGACTCCTCTATAAGCGGAAAAACAAAGTAAGCCTGGCGGCCTTTCTCAAGTTCAGAATCTATAAAACTATAAATTTTCTCTCGGTCCTTCTCATAGCGATGCACGGTAACGATGGGTTTTCTGCCAGCAGGTAGCTGGTCTATAACAGATACCTGCAAGTCTGCAAACTTTGTTAATGCTAGCGTGCGGGGTATGGGGGTGGCTGTCATTATCAGCACATGCGGGGCAAGCCCATCTGCCCCTTTGTTGCGCAGGCGTGCTCGCTGCCGCACACCAAACCTGTGCTGCTCATCTATTACTACTAGCGCCAGATTCTTAAATACAACTGTGTCTTCTATTAAGGCATGGGTGCCCACAAGCATATGAATGGCCCCACTTGCTAGGCCAGCGTGCAAGGGCCGTCTGTTTTTAGCCGTTATAGAGCCGGTAAGTTTTACTAGCTGTAAGCCCATGGCGTGCGCCCATACAGATAGGCCAGCAAAGTGTTGCTCTGCCAAGATCTCTGTGGGTGCCATTAGGCAGGCTTGATAGCCAGATTCTACGGCCATAAGCATAGAAATAAAGGCTACGGCGGTCTTACCGCTGCCCACATCGCCCTGTAAGAGCCTGTTCATATGGTGGCCGCTGTGGGTATCATCCCATATTTCTTTAGTTACCCGCCGCTGCGCATCTGTGAGTGAAAAGGGTAAAACGTTTTCAATAAACTCTTTTATTAAAGCGCCTTTTACAAAGGGAATGCCAACAACATCTCTGTCATTCTCTGCTTTTGCAAGGCACATGGGTAACTGCACCCTAACAAGCTCTGCACACTTAAGCCTTAGCCTTGCGGTGGCCAGCAATTCTGCATCTAGTGGCCAATGTATTATTTGAACAGCCATTGCTCTGCTCATTAGGCCTTTTTGATCTACAATATTTTTAGGCAAATCTTCCTCTAAATGGGGCAGGGCTATGGCCAGTCCCTCGGCTATAATCTTGCCCAGTGCCTTGCTGTCTAGCCGCCTGCTTTTCATTTTATCACTTGTTGGATAAACAGGCACTAAGCCAAGCTGGGCCATTTTTTGGGGCGAATACGGCTCAATCTCTGGGTGGGTTATAGAATATCTGCCATTAAAGGATTGCAACTTGCCATAAACTAAAACTTGCCGCATGGTGGCAAGCCGGGGCTTAAACCAAGTAATACCCTGAAACCAAACCAGCTCTATTGTAGCGCTGCCTTGCATAAGATCTGCCACTAGGCGCTGCCCCTTGCCAGATCCTAAAACTTCTCCAAACCCTAGGGTACCAATTAGCTGTACATACGTGCCCTCATGCTCTTGGGTTAGGTTTTCTACTTTTAATACCTGGCTCCGGTCTTCATACCTAAAAGGGTAATGCTCTAAAAGCGCTCCCAGAGTAGTTATTTGCAGCTCAGTACGCAACAGGTCTGCCCATGCAGGCCCAACACCTTTCACATACTCAATGGGGGTATTTAGCTTATTATCTAAACTTTGGGCCACAGCCCGCAAGTTACACCCGGCACTAGCCTGCCTGTGGGTGTGGTTATGGGTGGGGTGTGGCCCGGCCACGCGCCCCCCCAGCCAGGGCGAGCCTCTTATTGTTGCCACCACAACCCTTGCCGCAGATGCGCTACGCCATGTAGTATGGCAGGGAGCGGTTGTAAAAGCCCTAATGGGTGCAGGTACAGACCCGCATCTTTTTAAGCCCAGTCTAGCTGATGTGCGCCTGCTTAGCCAAGCTGATATAATTGTGGCCGGGGGCCTACACCTAGAGGGCAAGATGGCTGATGTGCTTCATGAGCTTGCCCGCCAAAAGCCCATTATTTTTTTGTCTGATAGTATTAACCCTAGCCAGATTAGGCGGGCACCTGGCGCCGATGCAGCAGATCCTCATTTTTGGTTTAATGTGGCCCTGTGGCGCCAGGGGGTGCTTGGGCTAGGGGGTAGGCTGGCCCAGCTCTTTCCCATACATGCCCAGCAGGTTAGCCAAAAAACGCTACAATACGCCGATAGCTTGCAAGACCTACATGTATGGGTGCAGGCCCAAACGGCTGCCGTACCGCGGCCCCAGCGCATTTTGGTTACCAGCCACGATGCCTTTAGTTATTTTGGCCAGGCTTATGGCTACCAGGTTAAAACCTTGCAAGGCATAAGCACGCTCTCAGACTATGGCCTGCGAGACGTAAGCCAACTGGTTGCCTTTTTAAAAGCCCGCAATGTTAAAGTGGTTTTTCCAGAAACTAGCATGCCCCCCCAAACGCTAGATGCCATACGAGAAGCTAGCGCACGCGTGGGGCACAGCGTTAAGCTTGGCAAAGAGCTATACACAGATGCTTTAGATGCCCCAAACACCCCCGCAGGTACGTACATTGGTATGGTACGTTTTAATGTGCGCCAAATAACCCATCAAAATGGACATTAGTAGCAGCCCACCGGCTATAGCCTTAGAAGTACACGACCTCACCGTTTCTTACAACAAAAGGCCTGTGCTTTGGAGTGTAGACTTTAGCCTGCCGCAGGGTAGTTTGGCATGCATTATTGGGCCCAACGGTGCTGGTAAAAGCTCTCTTATAAAGGCTTGTATGGGCTTGGTGCCCTTAAAAAGTGGCTATGTAGAAATTTTTGGCAAAAGCTTAGATACAGTGCGCCAGCGCGTTAGCTACGTACCACAGCGTGAGAGCGTAGACTGGGACTTTCCCATATCTGTGAAAGAGGTGGTAGAAATGGGCCGCTTACCCAAGCGGGGTCTTTTTAAGGCCCTTAGCCCTGCTGATAAAGAAGCTATAACCTACGCCTTAGAGCAAGTTCAGCTATCGCCTTACACAAACCGCCAGATAAGCCAGTTATCTGGCGGGCAGCAACAGCGTGTTTTTATAGCGCGTGCCCTTGCCCAGCAGGCAGATTTTTATTTTTTAGATGAGCCCTTTGCCGGCGTGGATGCAGCATCAGAAGAAGCCATTATTAGGCTATTAAAAGAGCTTTGTGCCGCTGGCAAAACAGTGGTGGTAGTACATCATGACTTGCAAACCGTCTCAGATTATTTTAGCCATGCCATCTTGTTAAACAGCCGCTTAGTAGCAGCAGGGCCAGTGGCAGATGTTTTTACCCAAACAAATTTGGCTGCTACCTATGGTGGGCGCCTTACTATGCTAGCCACAGTAGAGCAAGAGGCCAAAGAAAAAGGAATTGATATCCGCTGATAATTATGGCAGATTTTTCCATCCTTTGGGTAGCCATTTTAGGCAATATGGTTTTGGCTGGGCTTGCCAGCTTTGTAGGTGTTTTTGCGTATCTGCAAAAAAGAAGCTTAACATCTGATGCCGTGGCCCACGCCGCCTTGCCCGGCATTTGTGTGGCATATCTTCTGATAGGGTATAAAGACTTTCTTACCCTCTCTGCAGGGGCATTTGTTTTTGGGCTGCTGGCCCTGTTCTTTATTAATAAACTAAGCCGCATGGGCACCCGGGCAGATACCGCCATTGCGCTTACACTTACAACTTTTTTTGCTTTAGGTATCTTTTTGCTTACCTACATACAGCACCAGGCAAATGGTAGCCAGAGCGGCTTAGATAAGTTTCTCTTTGGTAAGGCAGCCTCTTTGTTGCAGCAAGATGTGTACATATACCTAGGCTTTGGCACGGTTGCCCTTTTGGTTACAATTGCCTTGTACAAGCCCATTCTTTACAGCTTATTTGATGAGCCTTACCTAGCTACCCTTGGCTACCCTGTAAAGGTTTTTAGGGGCGTAGCATCTGGGCTGCTCATTGTTGCTGTTCTGCTAGGTATACAAAGTGTGGGGGTAGTACTTATGAGTGCCCTGCTAATAACACCAGTGGGGGCTGCACTTTTCTTTAGCCGTAAGAGCCGCGCCATACTCTTGGCTGCTTTTATTGTAGGGTTGTTAGGCGGGCTTGGCGGCACACTTTCTAGCTACTATATAGAGAAAGTACCCACCGGCCCGGCGGTTGTTGTTTGCCTTACGCTGCTGGCCATTTTAAGTGCGCTTTTTGCCCCAGCGCGGGGCATATTATCCGCATGGACGCGCCACCGTGCCTACAACCTAAAAATAGCTTGTGAAAACTCCCTTAAAGCTATCTTTCAATATCAGGAGCAAACCGGCCGCACAGGTCCGTATTCTCCGGCAGATCGTATCTTTTCATTTATGCCCCCCCTGTTGCGATACCTAGTGTTTAGGCAACTTAATGCCCAGCAGTTTTTAAATAAAAACGATGGGGCATACACCCTAACAGAAAAAGGGGCAGAACAAGGCAAGCGCATAGTGCGCCTGCACCGCCTCTGGGAGATGTACCTTGCCCAAGAGCTACAAGTAGCCCCAGACCACGTGCATGATGAGGCAGAAAGCCTAGAGCACCTTATTACCCCAGAGATAGAGAAAAGGCTAGAGACAATGCTTAACTACCCCAAGGTAGACCCGCATGCCAAGCAAATACCCAGATAGTGGGGCGCCTTATTCTCTGTTCCAGGCCTTCATTATCCAGCCGCCGCCCACAACATCTTGCCCTTCATAAAAAACAGCAGATTGCCCGGGGGCTATGGCAAACACTGGCTCTTTAAAATATACATCCATGCTGTCACTACCATTGGGTACAAGCCTGGCTGGGGTACCCTCATGGTTGTAGCGGATTTTTACCACACACTCCAAGCCATCTGCGGGGATGGCATCGTATTTCATAAAGTTAAGTTTAGAAACCTTCATCGCATTTTTGTGCATGTGGTCTAGTGGGCCAAGCACTACACGGTTGGCATCTTTTTGTATATCAACCACATAGGCGGGGTAGCCAAGGGCAACGCCCAAGCCCTTGCGCTGGCCTATTGTATAAAAAGGGTACCCTTCATGGTTGCCCACTATGGTACCATCTGTGAGTATAAACTCGCCACCAGCCACCCGGGTTTCCAGTTCTGGGTCTTGGCGTTTTAAGAAACCACGATAGTCATTGTCGGGCACAAAGCAAATTTCGTAGCTCTCGCTTTTTGCAAGCAGGTCTGTAAAGCCTCGCTCGGCGGCTAGTTTCCTAATCTCTGTTTTTTGCATGCCAGCAAGCGGAAACAGCGTGCGGCTTAGGCTTTGCTGCGATACCCCCCACAGCGCATAGCTCTGATCTTTATTGGCATCATCTCCTTTTGCTATGTAATAGCGCCCATCATTTTCTTGCAAATGGGCATAATGGCCGGTGGCAATCCAGTCACAACCTAGCATATCTGCCCGGCGCAATAGCGCATCCCATTTTATGTGGGTATTGCACATAACACAGGGGTTTGGTGTGCGCCCATCTAAATACTCTGATGTAAAATAGTCTATCACATCATTGCCAAACTCTGCACGTATATCTAGGATATAGTGCGCAAAGCCAAGATCTACAGCCACTTGGCGCGCATCATTTATAGAGTCTAAACTGCAACACCCAGTTTCTTTTTTTGTGCCACCACTCTGGGCATAGTCCCAGGTTTTCATGGTCATCCCCACTAACTCATAGCCTTGCTCATGCAAAAGCAGGGCAGCAAGACTAGAGTCTATGCCGCCGCTCATGGCCACTAAAACACGGTTGTTTTTCACAAAAAATATTAAGAAATAGAAGTGCGCACCCGCTGAGAGTAGGCCCTTAAAGCAGAAATAAAATCTAATCCATTGTGTTGCATAGCATGCAAAATTTCTATGGCAGCAAGGATATGGGTAAGCTGTTCGCCTTCATCGTCTCCATCCACGGTAATTTCTAGCGTTTTCTCCTCTAGCAAAGCATCTTCTGCAGCCCGAAGCTGGGCAATGGTAGCGGTTTCTACTAGTTTTTTTATGACAGGTATTTTCATGATTGCAGGCGGGTTAAAGCTTCACGGGCGGCTTCTACACGGCTAGTAGCAATACCCTCTACCAGGCGGCCATTGCGAAACGTGGCAATAAAAGGCAGGTTGCTTACTCCTCCTGCTTGGCGGGCTGCGGGGCTGTATTCTGCATTTACTTCTACAAAGGTTACGTTGGTAAATTCAGCTTCGTTAGAAAGGCCTTTGTATTTTGGGGCAAACAATTTGCACGATCCGCACCAGTCAGCATAATACTTAACTACCACTTGGGCATTATTAGCTAAAACGGAAGTGAAAGCTGTGTCGTCTATTACTTGTACTGCCATGGGTTTTGTTTTTAAGATTGTGGCGTATGTTCGTGCCACACAATGCTCAAAATTACTCTATAAACACAGATGAGTGCCCAATTTGTTCTTGAACTTCGTGATGTTTCCTCACTTACTGAGGCTAGGTTTGCTGCTGGCGAGCTTTTTACCCACATACGCCTGTCAGATGCATTGGCTTCTGGCCCAGAGGCAAAGATTTTAGAAATTAAGGCTTTTTTAAGCGGGATAGGAGTTGGCTACAATGCTAATTTGTATGAAAGCCTGCCAGCTTGGGCAGATTATACCGTTAGCACTACCACATTTGTGCAAGGCTCACAAACCCTGTCTTTAGCAACAGAACCGTTAGCAGATAGTATTTGGCGTGTAGAGAAGCTTGAGCTATTACCTGTGCATCTTACAGAGCCGGCGGGTATGTCTGTACCGGGCTTGCAAGAGGCTAAGCTAGGCCATGCAGAGTTTGGGCCCCACCAAGATTTTCTGGAGCATATCCGGCAGCAATGGGATATTTAAAGCTGAAACTGAACGCTAACCTTTATACCAAAAGGTTTTACGTTGGGTTTGTCTAGGTAATTAAGCCTGTGTATAAAATCTATGCGCCCCACCCGGGCTATGTTCTCAATACCATACCCAACTTCTGCATAAGGCTTTCCTGGCTCTAGGCGAGAGAAGGGTGGCGCAGAGCCGGGGTTTGCCGGATCTATGCCTAGGGTGTAATTTTTCTCGCTTACGCTCCCGTACAACAGGTTGCCTGTGGCAAGTAAGCGCAGGTTCCAGTTGCGCACCTTTGGTATAGAGTTAAAAAGAAAACCTTCAAAATATTGTTGGTATCCAAGTTGCAACCACCTGTCTGAGACAAACTCAAAAAACCGCATCTGATTAAATGACCCTACATAATGAAAAGGGGTTTGGTTGCCTAAATGTGGCCTAAGCAAAGGATAGGGCAGTGTATTAGGTATATAACCAAAATCAACAGAATAGCGCCCCTGACCTAAATACCCTAGTTTTAACCATTGTACAATATTAAACTGGAACTTACTATAATCAAAATTACCGCGGCCAAACCCATTAAAGCCATGGATATACTTGAAATTAAAAATTGGCAAATTGCCACCACCCATGCTAATACGGCTGTTTTGGTTTTCTAAAAATTGCTCGTTGGGGGCAATCCGAAACTCTAGCGTTATATCTGCCGTTTTAAAAGTATTTAAGGTGTCTTGTTTGCCATCTCTTACAGGAAAGTATTTAAAATCAAACTTGCCTGTATTAAACTGAAAATCGCGCGTGGTAACCACAGCACCCACGGTAAAGCCCTTTGCAAACTCGCTAGAAAAATAGGTTTGCACTTCCTTTACATAAAAAGGCCGGCTGTTAGTTAAACTACCAAAACGAGCAAAGGCATTAAAAAGATTATTGGCATTAATAGCGTTATCGTATAGTGCAAGTAGCTCTAAATCTTCTTTATAACGGGTACCCAGTACTGTCCAATGGCGGCGGCTAAAAAGATACTCCCCGCTAGATTCGTATTTAAACCGCTGATCTTTAGTGCCATATGCTAAATATCCGCGATAGGTAAACTTGTTGCTAAAGCTAGAATTGGTTTTAAATCCTAGCCTAACACGGCTACCTTCCACATTGTTAGAGGTGTAGGTATAGATATAGGGCCCTACGTCTACAGCTCCCCAGCGCTTATACCCATTCACGGCAATATTGGCAACTTCTACATACGAGCGGACAACAGGCAGGCGCCGCACGGTATCTATCATTTTATAAACATTACGCTCTGTGCGCGAGAGCGAGTCATGCCGCATAGCATCCCAATATTGATCAGAGGATTGGTTATACCCTGTCATTTTCTCAATAGGCTCCACATAAAACTCTAAAGGGCGCGGTTGATTTATTAAAAAGTTTTTATTGCTGGTGTAAAACTTGGCCAGCATACCAGCCGTATTCTTGGTTGGCTGGCTCACATTTACAAGCACCCTGTTTTTAGAGGGCAACCAAGTGCCCTCTGGCAGGCGGTAAAGCTCTTGTTGTATGCTAAATTTTTCTATGAAATTGATGTTGGCTTTCTCTCCAGTACGGCAGTTTATTTGTTTTAAGGCATATCCATTCTTGGTAATCCAGATAGAGCCTATAAAAGCTAAATCTTGAGGTCTTTTAGGAAAAAAATCTATTTTATAACAGAAATCATCTCCCACCTGTACGCTGTCTTTCAGGTCATAGTCGTAGTAAAATTTCCAGCCGTCTGCTAAAGGAGATACAAATAGCTTACTAAAGATGTCTAACCAGTTTTTATAGAAATTATAATCTTGCAAAGAGCTAGTAATTAGTTGATTAAGCACAGAAGTGGGCTCAATACCAATGCCGCTAGTGCGTTGTTTTATAATTTTTTCTTTGGTTTTATTTGGGCTATTTCTTTTGTAAACTGCTTTAATGGTTTCAGAAATATAGATGGGCAACACAGCCTTGCCATCCTCTCCCCTTATTATCTGTATAGAGTCCATAACGGCCTTCATTCTGCGTACTAGATTCCGCTTTTGAAACTTCTCTGATAAGTTATCTGCATCTATCTCAGAGCGGTTATAGCTTTCATACTCATAGGCAGAGAGCGAGCTTTTATCATTAATGTCTTTAGCTGCCACCATGCGGCGCATTACCTCCCATGCCGGATTTTCTCCTGGGCGGATTACTACCTCATTAAACTGTAAACTAGATGGCTCTAGCTGAAAATTAATGATTTGGGTGGGCAGATTGCTTACTTTTCGTTTTCGAGTTAAAAATCCTATTGTGGCGCTCCATAAAGAGTCTGGCTCAGATTTTAGCGTCAGTTTGTAGAATCCTTCAAAATCTGTGGCTGTACCTGTAGATGTTTTAGGAACATAAACATTAGCGTAAGGGACAGGCTCTCCGGTGTTTGCATCTGTTACCCGCCCACTAATACTATAAGATTGGCCATAGCCTCGCTGCGCAAAACAAAAGATGCATATAAAAACCCAGATTAATACTAAAGGCGATTTTAGGCTCAAGCTTACTCGTTTGCGTGTGGGGGTGGCACGTTTCTTTGGCGGAAAGTTACGGATTTTATACCCGTAATAGAAAGTTTAGCTCCTAGTGCCTTCCAGCCTCGGACATCCACCAGATCTGCAAGAATAAGCGGATGCTGCACTTCTGTTTTACCTGTTTTAGCTACAATCTCAAGCTCTGCATTAGGCAAAATAGTTGCAGCCCATAGCTTAGAGCCCTCAGCAGCAGTTATAAAGCCAAACCTTTTATCTGTTGTTTCTGTCTCAATTTTAAAGCGTTTTGCATAGCTATTGCCCGTTTCACCATCAAGATAAATAACCCCAATTTCTAGGTCTGGGGTAAACTTTGCCAGATCTAGTAGTGTGTCTGGGTTGTATCTGTTGGTTAGTTTAAAATCTGTTAGCTCGTAGGTGGCATCATTGTATAGAGCAACTAAATTATCCTCTGGGCCAAAAAGGCCAAGAGGTTTGCCTCTACCATCCATATTTAGCCTTCCTGATACCTCATCGTAGTACAATGCTATTGAGCCAAGGGTGCTAACACCGGCAGATTTTAAAGCCACTTTGCGCACAGGATACTTAGTGACAGTGTTGCCCATGGCCCCCCTGTTTTTAACATCTAAGGTGGCAAACGTGTAATCAAAAATTTTAACACGCGCGCTGCTGTTGGGAGACAAGGATATTTGTACCACCTCGGCCTCTCCATTAGGGTTGGCAGAGAAGTACATGAGCTTGCTGCCTTTTTCGCCTTTTGTAACGTCGTAATCTTTGTCTCTTGTAACGCCAGTTACAGAGAAGCGCTTGGCAAAGGTTATGCCTGTTTTGCCATCCATGTACAGGCAATTGTACACCATGCGCTCATCGTTTTTGCGGAAAACTCCTGTCCATAATATGTCTTTACCCACAAATACTTTTTCATCTATTTTTACAATTTTGTACGTGCCATCTTTTTTAAAAACGATTATATCGTCTATAGAAGAACACTCGCAAATAAACTCATCTTTTTTTAGTGCAGTACCTATAAAGCCATCTGCTCGGTTTATAAAAAGGCGCTCATTGGCAATGGCAACCGTGCTGGCTTGTATGGTATCAAAAACTCTAATCTTGGTACGGCGCTCTCTCCCGGTGCCATATTTCTTTAAAAGTTCTTTAAAGTATCGTATTGCATACGCTTTTAGATTAGCTAAATTGTTTTGGGTTTCTTCTAGCTCTGCCGTAAAGTTGCGCATTAGCTCATCGGCTTTAAAGCCATCAAACTTAGAGATACGCTTAATTTTTATTTCTGTAAGCCGTAAAACATCATCGTCTGTAATTATACGATAAAACCCTGGTTTATAAGGCTCTAGACCCGCGTGGATGGTAGTGATAACCGCTACAAACGTGGTACATTCTTCAATATCGCGGTAAATACGTTTCTCTATAAATATCTTCTCTAGGCTAGAGAAAAGCAGCTTTTCTTTAAGCTCTGCAATTTTAAGTTCAAGCTCTTGCCGTAGCAGCCCCACTGTCGTATCGGTGCTTATGCGCAAAATTTCATTTACAGATAAAAACTCAGGTTTTTGCTTCACAATTACACAGGCATTGGGTGAAATGCTCACCTGACATTGCGTAAAAGCGTATAAGGCATCTATGGTGATATCTGGCGATACGCCCGGCACAAGTAGTATTTGTATCTCTACGTGCTGGGCCGTGTTATCTATTACCTTTTTAATCTTTATTTTACCATTATCGTTTGCTTTTATTATACTCTCTATTAATGACTCTGTAGTGGTGCCGTAGGGTATCTCTCGTATTACCAGCATTTTGCGCTCCACGTCTTCTATCAGAGCGCGAATACGCACTTTACCACCGCGTGCACCTCCGTTGTAGCCCGTGGCATCTATTAACCCCCCTTGGGCAAAGTCTGGGATTAGGCTAATTTCTTTCCCGTTTATATGGTCTATAGAGGCCTCTATAAGCTCACAAAAGTTGTGGGGTAAAATTTTTGTAGAGAGCCCCACTGCAATGCCATCTACCCCTTGTGCTATAAGCAGCGGAAACTTTACTGGCAGAGTAACTGGCTCTTTATTGCGGCCGTCATAACTTAGTTGCCAGGTAGTGAGCTGCGGGTTAAAGGCTACTTCTTGGGCAAACTTGGTTAGCCGGGCCTCTATATATCTGGCTGCAGCGGCAGAGTCTCCGGTATTAATATCTCCCCAGTTGCCTTGGGTATCTAGTAAAAGTTCTTTTTGGCCTAGCCCAACCATGGCATCCCCTATGCTGGCATCGCCGTGTGGGTGAAACTGCATGGTATGGCCAATCACGTTGGCCACTTTATTGTAGCGGCCATCGTCCATACGATACATACTGTGCAGAATACGCCGCTGTACAGGTTTAAGCCCGTCTTCTATGGCTGGCACTGCCCGCTCTAAGATTACATAACTAGCATAGTCTAAAAAATAGCGCTCAAATAGGGCATCTACATGGGGGCGCACAGAGCCACCAGTTGGCGAGGATGAAATGGGCAAAATATCTGGCATGGTGGGGCTAGGGCAGGGGGGTACCTAGTATTTATGGCAACAGGCCACGGCTAGTACGTAACAACTTTCAAAAATAGTAGAGAGAAAGTGCTTGCATACCTGTGGTATACCCTGCGACATTTGGTAGGTATTAGATATTAGTTGCATTTTTGCTAAAAATCAGGAGGTACACATCAACAACAACAACAAGCCCAGACCATCAGGCCGCCGCATCATAGAGGAGCCGTACAAAGTCAATCTTAAAATTCGTGCAACAGAAGTGCGCCTTGTTGGCGACAACGTGGAGCAAGGAGTGGTGCCCATTCAGGCTGCCTTAGACATGGCACGTGAGCAATCTCTAGATTTGGTAGAGATTGTACCCAATGCCACACCGCCCGTTTGCCGCGTTGTAGATTATTCTAAATTTAAATACGAGCAAAAGAAGAAGCAAAAAGAGCTAAAAGCTAAAACTCAGAAGGTAGTAATCAAAGAAATAAGGTTTGGGCCCAATACAAACGATCATGACTTTGACTTTAAGCTAAAGCATGCAAAAGAGTTTTTAGCAGAAGGAGCTAAAATAAAAGCCTATGTGCACTTTGTTGGGCGTGCTATTGTCTATAAAGAGCGTGGAGAGCAGCTCTTGCAGCGTTTTGCCGCCGCCCTAGATGCTGATTCTAAGGTAGAGCAAATGCCTAAGCTGGAAGGCAAAAGAATGTTTCTATTCTTGGCACCAAAAGCCATAAAAAAATAGTATATTTGCGCCCATGCCAAAAATGAAGACCAAATCCGGTGCTAAAAAACGGTTTTCCGTTACCGGTACGGGCAAGATCAAGCGCAAACACGCTTTTAAAAACCATATCTTAACCAAAAAAGAAACCAAACAGAAACGTGGCCTAGCCATGTCTGGTCTGGTGTCTGTAGCTGATATGCCCCGTGTGCGCGCCATGCTAATCCTGTAATAAGGTAGCAAAGCCCCTTTTTGATAATTTTTTCTCTTACCCCGCCAAAAGGCTTTAAGTTCTGCACCTGTGCAGGCGCCTGCGGCAAAACCAACCGCACATGCCAAGAAGTGTAAATTCTGTTGCCAGTCGCGCTCGTCGTAAAAGAGTGCTAAACATGGCCAAAGGGTATTTCGGCCGTCGTAAAAATGTTTGGACCGTTGCCAAAAACGCGGTTGAAAAAGGTCTTACGTACGCCTACCGCGATCGTCGCGCTAAAAAACGCGATTTCCGCGGTCTGTGGATAACCCGTATTAATGCCGGTGCCCGCTTAAACGGCCTTAGCTACAGCGCCTTTATGGGCTTAGTGGCCAAGAAAAATCTAGGCCTAAACCGAAAAGTACTTGCAGACCTAGCCATGAACCATCCTGAGGTATTTACTTCTGTGGTTAATAGCGTAAAATAGCCCGCAAATGCATCATGCAAAAAAAAAGCCGCAGATAGCGGCTTTTTTTATTGCTTTATAAACCGCTAAGCAGGTAGACTTGCCACCTGCCCTACGCGGCGGTTGGTAAAAACTGGGCTCACTTGGTCTATTTTGCCATTAGCACCCCAGGTATAAAAACCTTCGACAGTTTTGGCACCTAGCTTACCAGCAGATACCATATTAACCAGTAAAGGGCAAGCGCCATAGCGAGGCTGCTTAAGGCCGCTATACATCACATTTAGTATGTTTAGGCAAATATCTAAGCCTATAAAATCTGCTAGCTGAAGCGGGCCCATAGGATGGCCCATGCCTAGTTTCATTATCTCGTCTATTTCGTCTACCCCGGCCACGCCCTCATGTAGGGCTAAAATGGCCTCGTTTATCATGGGCATTAGTATACGGTTTGCAACAAAACCGGGGTAGTCATTACTGGCAACGGCTATTTTACCAAGGCGGGCGCATACCTCAGTTATGGTCTGCGTGGTGTGGGTACTGGTACTGTAGCCTTTTATTATCTCTACCAGTTTCATCACCGGCACCGGGTTCATGAAGTGCATGCCTATAACCTTGTCTGGGCGGTGGGTGGCTGCTGCCAATCTGGTAATAGAAATAGAACTGGTGTTAGATGCTAAAATGCACGTAGCTACAAAGTATTTATCCAATTGGCTAAAAAGGGCTTTTTTGGCCTCTTCTTGCTCTATTATAGCCTCTACAACAAGGTCTTGTGCAGCATCTACGGTATCTACACTTGTGTGCCAGCTAAGGTTGTGATAGGCTTGATTGGCATCTGCCTCAGTTACTGTTAGCTTGGCTACCTGGCGATCCAGATTTTTACGTATTGTAGCCTGAGCCCGCTCTATACTAGCTGCAGAGGCATCTACTACTGCTACACTAAACCCCGCCTGAGCAAAAACGTGAGCAATGCCGTTGCCCATGGTGCCAGCACCTATAACCGTAATTTTTTGCATAATAATGTGTGAAAATGGAAAGGTTTACCTCTCTGTTGCAAATATAAGAAGTCTACAATTGGATAATACTGTGCCCCTGCGGATTGTATAAAAACCCCCGCAGTATGGTTTGTATATCTTTATTATCGCCTTTGCGCGGGATAGCCGCACGCAGTGCCAGCGGGTTTTGCAGCAGTGCTTCAGGCGCATATCCATATCCATAAAGTAGGTTATCATCTAGCAATACATAAGAGGCCTCTCCGGGTGTGCGGCCGGGCCCTCGTATAATACAGCGGGTAAGCGGGCAGGTAAAGCGGGCCAACATAGTCTGCACTTTTTTGTTGTAAACCTCTGCAGATTCTAGGCCCACACACGCCCCATTGCATTTTTTTACACTGTACCCAAAACAGCTTGTTTTAGTTTTGTATAGCCCACAGTATTTTTGGCACAGGCCATACTCATCGGCTAGGCGAGACAACAGCCCCTTTGCACCCCACTTACTGGCCACTTGTATACCTAGCGGCTGTTCCAGATTTTGCCGTTCTATAGTTTGTACTAAATACCCATCTGCATTGGGGCGGGTAACAATATGATACGGATATGACCTGCGCCTGAGCATATAGTTGTAAGGCGGGTTATACTGCTTAATCTTCTCGCATTCTAGCAACAAAGCCATGAGCTCGTTGCCGGTTATATCATACGCAATTTGCGCAATAGCAGATTTAAAAGCCAAAGCCTTAGGCGTTTGTAAATCTATTTGAAAGTGCGTCCGCACCCGGGCGCGTATGTTTTTGCTCTTACCTATGTAAAGCAACTTGCCTTGGGCATTGCAGAAATAATATACACCCGGCTCTGCTGGCAAGCTATCTATATGTTTTTTTGTAATGCCAGGAGGCAGCAAGCCTTCTAGCGTATCCTTCTTATTTGGAGATTTTGCCTTTGTATCTGCCAACAGATTACTTAAAACGTGTGCCAAGGCTTTGGCTCTGCAAAGCGTATTAGAGGCATCTGGCACTAAAATGCCTAGCTCTGCACAAAGCTGTTCTAACGTTTTGCCGGCGTGGATGGGGGCATAGTGTAATAACCACTTATCTAGGCCCATAAATGAGGCTTGCCATGTAAAGCCTAGGTCTTTGTAAGCGCGTTTTATAAAAGAATAGACCTTACGGGGTTCTTCTGCCACCAGCACATACCCAGCACAACAGGCAAGCCAGTCTTTAGCTATACGAAAAAAATCTGGAGCCATTGCAAGCTCTTCTGCATAGGCCCGGGTGGCTAGCTGCATTTCTGGGCTTAGGTGCCCCACATGCAACCGAGTATAAAACGGCTCAACAGTATGGCTGTTAGTAGCTACCGGCATTGCGGCCATATCTAGCAATTTATCTTGGCCTACCCTAAGCCCGGTAGT
>Ga0163144_10011807_pt1 | contig 18443 bp, 18 predicted proteins | sample OliLak19BULKMAT1_FD_123175 | JGI IMG/M metagenome (GOLD analysis project Ga0163144, IMG submission 123175) | Freshwater microbial mat bacterial communities from Lake Vanda, McMurdo Dry Valleys, Antarctica - Oligotrophic Lake LV.19.BULKMAT1 | ecosystem: Environmental > Aquatic > Freshwater >... | reverse complement strand
GGTCGCGACGCCCCAGACGTGATTGAAAGGCAACGCAAAGAGGTCCGAAACATAGGAGGCCGCTTCCGGAGAAATCATGCGGTGCCAGTCCTGAACGGACCTGAGCGCCTCGATCAAGCCCAGGTTCGTGTACGGATATTTTTTAGTCCACGATAAAAGAATCGTCTCTTGCTCGGGCGTAAACGGCGATTTGACCGGCGCTTTAATGTTCGTCACCGGTCCAATTCTCCCGCGATCATATTGATCGAGCCGAACGTCGGGATGATGTCCGCGATCTGGCCGCCGATCAGAAGCTTCTTCATCGCGGCCATCGGGAACATGCACGGCGGACGGCAGCGCACGCGGTAAGGCCCGTCGCCGCCGTCGCTGACGAGGTGGAAGCCCAGCTCGCCGTTTCCGCCCTCGACGGCGAAATAGGTCTCGGAGGGCGGAATCTTCACGCCCCAGGTCCACATGACGAGCTCGAAATGGTTCATGAGCCCCTCGATGTTCGTGTAGGTGCTCTCCTTGGACGGCAAGGTGATCTTGCGGTCGAGCACGCGCGTGTTGGGCTGGTCGTCCTTGCTCATGCCCTCGAGCGTCTGGTCGACCTTCGCCTTGTACTTCGCGAGCAGCTCCGTGTCGCCGTGCTTGCCGGCGTCCTGGATCTCGAAGGCGTGCTTGATCTCCTTGGGCTCGAGCGAATGCTTGCCCTCGGGCATCTGCTGAAGGCACTGCTCAATCAAGCGCAAGCTCTGCTCGATCTCGGCCAGGCGGCACAGGTAGCGGTCGTAGTTGTCGCCGGTGGAGCCGACGGGGATCTCGAAATCGAGCTTGCCGTACACGGCGTAAGGATGCGAGCGGCGCACGTCGTAGGCGATGCCGGTCGAGCGCAGGAACGGGCCCGTGACCCCGTAGGCGATCGCGTCGGCCTGCGAGAACTTGCCGGTTCCTTCCATCCTATCCATAAAAATGCGGTTGCGCGTCAGGAGCTTGTCGCTCTCGGCGATCGACAAGCGGACCTCTTTGGCGATCGCGCGGAACTTCTCCGCGAAATCCGGAGGCAGGTCGCTCTTGACGCCGCCGACGCGCGTGAACGAGGTCGTGATGCGCGCGCCCGTGAGGTTGTCGACGAGCTGGTAGAGGTACTCGCGCGCCTTGATCAGGTACAGGAAGACGGTCAGGGAGCCGAGCTCCATGGCGCTCGCGCCCACGCAGGTCAGATGATCGGTGACGCGCGAGATCTCCGAGGCGATCACGCGGATGTACTGGCCGCGCTCGGGCACCTCGATGCCGGCCAGCCGCTCGACGGCCATCGCGTAGCCGACGTTATTGATGAGCGGCGAGACGTAGTTGAGGCGGTCGGTCCAGGGAACCACGTTGTTCCAGGTCTCGTTCTCCGCGTGCTTCTCGAAGGCGCGGTGGAGGTAGCCGATCTCGGTGTCCACGTCGATGACCTTCTCGCCCTCGAGCTCGAGGACGAGGCGCACGACGCCGTGCATGGATGGGTGCTGTGGGCCCATGTTCAGCATGTACGTCTTCTGGCTTCTCGCGGTGGCGCTCATCTATTCGCCCGTGATCGTCGGCTTTAAAATGTTGAAGCTGGGGCTGCCGGCCTTCTCGCCCGACTTCGGGCCGATCAGCGGCTGGCGCTTGCCCATCGGATAATCCTTTTGCAGCGCGTGGCCGGCGAACTCCTCATACATCAAGAGCCGCTTGATGCCGGGACGGTCGGCGAACTTCACGCCGAACATGTCCCAGATCTCGCGCTCGAGCCAGTCGGCGGCGGGCCAGAGGTCCTTGGCTGAGCGCAGGACGGCGGGCTCGGCGTCGACCGCGCAGTGGAGCTCGACGCGTCCGAGGTCCATGCCCGTCGCGGGATCCAGGCGCATGAGGCGGTAGATCACGTCGAAGCGGCGCGGCTTGCCGTGCGTGAGGTAGTCGACGCACGTCATGTCGATGAGCATGTTGTAGCCCTCGGCGCGCAGCTGGGAGAGCGTCTCGTGGTTGGACGCGGCCGCGGCCTCGCGGACGTCGCCTCGCAGGTTGCTGTTCACCGCGGCCGGCCTCCGGTCTTCTGGATCTTTTCCTGGAGCATCGTCAGGCCTTGGATCACGGTCTCGGGGCGGGGCGGGCAGCCCGGGATGTAGAGGTCGACCGGGATGATCGTGTCGATGCCCTGCACCGTCGAGTAGTCGTTGTAGAAGCCGCCCGTGCACGTGCAGACGCCGAACGCGACGACCCACTTAGGCTCCGCCATCTGGTCGTAGATGCGGCGCAGGACGGGCGCGATCTTGTGGCTGATCGTGCCGACGACCATGAGCACGTCGGCCTGGCGCGGCGAGAAGCGCGGGAAGCCCGCGCCGAAGCGGTCGAGGTCGTAGTGCGAGGCGGCGACGGACATGAACTCCATGCCGCAGCACGCTGTCACGAACGGGTACTGGAAGATCGAGTACTTGCGCGCCCAGCCGAGCGCGCTGTCGAGCTGGGTCGTCATGACGCCCGAGGGCACCGTCTCCGTCTCTAACGGCATTCGAGGACCCCCTTGCGCCAGAAGTAAGCGAGCATGAGCAGGACGAGGGCCGTGAAGCCCGTGATCGCGAGCATGCTTTCGAGATCAAGCACCGGCTTTGACAGCGCCCACGGCAGCAGAAACGCGAGGTCCACGTCGAAGACGACGAATAGGACCGCGTAGCGCCAATAGGAGACGGTCATGCGCTCGTAGGCGGGCGCCAGCGGCGGGAGGCCCGTCTCGTAGGGCAGCTCCGCGTCGCCCTGGTGCACCGGGCGGGGGCCGAACAGGCGGCCCGCGTTGGCGAAGAGGCCCGTGACGCCGAGCACGACGAGCAGGTTGACGCCCAGGGCGAACAGCGAAAGCTTGGTCATTTGGGCAGCCCCCCGAGGCTCGCCATGAGCCACGGCGCGGCGCCAAGCAGGACGACGCCGACGGCGCAGGCGATCACGATCGGCGCGCCCCGCCCGGGCGGCGGCGCCGGGGTTTCGACGCCGTCAAACCAAAGCTCGCGCGTCATGCCCAGGTAGTAGGCGAGCGAGATCAGCGCGGAGAGCGCGCCGAGCGCGGCGGGCCACGCCAGGCTCGCGTCCACGGCGCGCCACAGCAGGAGGAGCTTCGCGATGAAGCCGCCCGTGGGCGGGATGCCGCCCAGCGAGAAGAGCAGGATCGTGAAGGCGGCGGCGGCGGCCGGCATGGCGGCCCCCCGCCCTTTGAGCTGGGCGCGGGTCTCGAGGCCCGAGTACTTGATGAACGCGAAGGTCCCGTTGCTCATGAACGCGTAGGCGCCGAGGAAGAAGAGGATGGAGGAGACGCCCTCGGCCGAGCGCCCCGAGAGCGCCCAGGCGCCGACGCCGATGATCAGCAGGCCGGCGTTGGCGATCGAGGAGTAGGCGAACAGGCGCTGCAGCCGCTCCTGGCGCAGGGCCATGATCGAGCCCGTGACCGCCGTGAGCGCGCCGACGGCCGGCAGGTATGCGGCGAAGCGGGCCTCGGGCGCGAGCTCGCACAGGCGCATCAGGAACAGCACCGCCGCGGACTTCATGGCCGTGGACAGGTAGCCCGACACCTCCGGGGCGGCCGCGTCGTAGACATCGGGGAGCCACCAGTTGAGAGGGAAGGCGCCGAGCTTGAAGAGCGCGGCCGCGGCCATCAGCGTCGCGCCCGCCTGGCCCAACGGAGACAGGACGATGGACGCGGAGAGCGAATGCGTGTCGGCGTAGTACATCGCGAGGCCGAGCATGAACAGCGCGCCCGCGACGCCGCCGGCGAAGAAGTACTTGATCGCGGCTTCTAAGGTGCGGCCGCTGTTTCGCGACCGCGCGACGAGCAGGTACGCGGGCAGGGACATGAACTCGAGCGCGATGAACAGCATCGGCAGGTTGGCGGCCGCGGCCAGCAGGGACATGCCGAGGGTGGCTCCCAGAAAGAGCGCGGACGAGACGTCGTCGCGCCCGTCGAGCCAAAGCGCCAAGGGCAGCGAGCCGAGGCCGATCAGGTACAGCCAGCCGATGGTCTTGGAGTCGCAGAGGAGAATCGGAGAAACGAACGCATCCGCCGGCGTCCACGTCGCGAAGAGCATCGCGCACGAGACGGCAATAAAAGCGACCGCGCGCAGCGCGAGCGCCGGCGGCCGGCGCATGAGCCCGAGGGACAGGGTGCCGATGACGCCCGTCGCGAGCACGGCCTGAGAGGCCAGAGGCATCATGATCATCGGACGAGCCCCCGGAGCGCGGGCTCGAACCAGGCCAGCCACGGCTTGGGCGCCAAGCCGATCCACAGCATGAGGCCGGAGAGCGTCCAGAGGAGGGCGCGCTCGCGCAGATTGAGGTCCGTGACCTTCTCGCTGACGGAGCCGGGGCCGGCGGGCGCCCAGAACACCGCCTGGAACGCGGGCAGCGCGTAGGCGGCGGCGAGCGTCACGCCGAGCACGCCCATGAACGCGAGGATCGGCAACGCCGCCAGCGCGCCGGACAGCGCCATGAACTCCCCGACGAAGCCGTTGAGGCCGGGAAGCCCGATCGACGCGAGCGTCGAGAAGCCGAAGAAGAACGCGAGGTACGGGGCGCGCGACGCGAGGTCGCCGAAATCCGACAGCCCGCGCTTGTGCGAGCGCTCATACATGAAGCCGACCATCAGGAACAGCGCCCCGGTCGTGAGGCCGTGATTGACCAGCTGAAGCGTCCCGCCGACGAGGCCCTGGCTCGTGCGCGACAGCACGCCGAGCAGGCAGAAGCCGAGGTGCGCGATCGAGGAGTAGGCGATCATGCGCTTGAGGTCGGTCTGCGCCATGGCGCAGAGCGCGCCGTAGATGGTGCTCGCTCCCGCGAGCACGCCGAGGACGGGCAGCGCTTCCCACGAGATGACCGGGAACAGCGGGAGCGCGATGCGCAGCAGGCCGTAGACGCCCATCTTAAGCATGACCCCCGCGAGCATCACGGAGCCGGCCGCCGGAGCCTCGGTGTGCGCGTCGGGCAGCCACGTATGGAGCGGGATCATCGGGATTTTAACGGCAAACCCAAGGACGAGGCCCCAGAACACGAGCGGCGCCGCGGCGCCGAGCGTCGACGCGTCGAGGACCGCGAGGTCCCACGTCCAGACGCCGGTCGCCCGGTGGTGGGCGCTCACGAGCGCGAGCAGCGCCAGCAGCATGAACACGGAGCCTGAGAACGTGAACAGGAAGAACTTGACGGCCGCGTGCATCCGGTTGCTCGAGCCCCAGAGGCCGATGATGAAGAACATCGGGATCAAGGTCGCCTCCCAGAAGACGTAGAAGAAGAACAGGTCCCGCGCGAGGAACACGCCCGTCAGCGCGGACGCGAGCGCCATGAAGCAGGCCCAGTAGCCGGCGGAAACGTCGAGCTCCCAGGAGGCGACGACGCAGACGAGCGTCAGGAACGCCGTGAGCCCGATGAGGCCCATCGACAGCGAGTCCGCGTACAGGCGATAGGAGATGCCGTAGGCCAGCGACGGCCCCGCCTCGTTGAGGGCGGAGAGCGCCGCGTCCGAGCTCTGAAGCCAGCAGACCATGCCCGTAGCACCCACGAACGCCGCGGAGAAGACCAGGGCCGCGTATTTGGCGCGCGAGCCGAGCAGCGCGCACACGGCCGCGCCGAGCAGCGGGAGCGTCCAGAGCATGGTCAGGGGCATGTTCATCGCAGCACCCGTCCGAGGAGCAGCGCCGTGCCCGCGACCATCCACCAGAGGTAGTCGTTGACGCGCCCCTGCGCCGAGCGCGCGATCACGGCGCCCGCGGCGCGCGTCAGGCCGCTTGTGCCCTCCACGAGCCCGTCGAGCCCGCCCTTGTCCAGGACGCGGCCCGTGAACCCGGCGCCGCGGGACACCGCGGACGCGAGCTTGTCGATGACGGTCTTCCAGCCGAAATCGGACTCGAACATCGCCTCGGCGGCTCCGCCGCGCCAGCGCCAGTCGAAGCCGGGGTCCGCCATCGTCAGGCGCCACGCGGCCGCCGCGCCGAGAAGCGCCATCACGGTCCCGACGCCCGCGACGAGGAGGTTCAGATGGGGCAAGGTCGGCTCGCCGGGAAGGTTCAGCACGACGTCCAGCTGGGGCAGGCCGCTCGGGAGCCCGCGCATCCCGACGACGACGAAGCGCTCGATGGGGCCCTTGAGCAGGCCCGCGAGGGCCGCGCCGAGCGCGAGGAACAGGACGGGGACCGCGAGAATGGGCTCCGCCTCATGCGCGTGCGGGGCGCCCTTCTGCTCGGGGCGCGCGCCGTAGAACGCGAGGAACAACATGCGGAAGATGTAAAAGGCGGACCCCGCGGCGACGAGCATTCCGATAATGGCGAGCGGCCCGCCGTGGTGCCAAGCGGCGTCCAAAATGGCGTCCTTGCTAAAGAAGCCGCCGAACGGAAAGATTCCGGCGAGCGAAACGGCCGCCAGCCCGAAGGCCAGGTAGGTCAATCTCATGCTCTTCTGCAGCCCGCCGACGTCGTCCACGTTGGCGGTCGGCTGGTGCAAAGCGTGCGCGATATTGCCCGCGCAGAGAAACAGCGCGGCCTTGAAGAAGCCGTGCACGATCAGGTGGAACAGCGCGGCGCCGATCTGATTCAAGCCGAGCGCGAGCATCATCAGGCCGAGGTGGCTCACCGTCGAGTAGGCGAGGATGCGCTTGAGGTCCTTCTTCGTCCCCGCGATGATCGCCGCGATCAGCGCCGTGAGGCCGCCGATCCAGGCGATCAGGTTCGGCAGGCCTTCGACTGCGAAGATCATGGGCCAGGAGCGCACGAGCAGGAACACGCCCGCGGTCACCATCGTCGCGGCGTGCATGAGCGCCGAGGTCGGCGTCGGCCCCTCCATCGCGTCGGGCAGCCAGAAGTAGAGCGGGAACTGCGCGGACTTCGCGCACGCGGCCCACACGAGGCAGAGGCCGATCAACGGCAGGAGCTCGAAGGTCGCGCCGCTCGCGAGCTTCAGGTAGATCAGGTGGAAATGGGTGACCTTGAACTGCATGACGATCAGCAGCAGCGCGAGCAGCAGGCCGAAGTCGCCGATGCGGTTCGTGATGAACGCCTTGAGCGCGGCCTTGCGGGCGGATTCCTTTTGGAACCAGAAGCCAACGAGCAAATAGGAGCAGACGCCGACGAGCTCCCAGAACAGGTACAGCTGCACGAAGTTGTTCGCGGTCAGAAGGCCGATCATCGCGAGGAAGAACAGGTGAAACACAAGGAAGAAGCGGGAGAAGCCCGGGTCGCCCTTCATGTAGCCCGCGGCATACAGGTGAATCAAGGAGCCGACCAAGGCGACCATCGCGAGGACGGCGGTGCCGGGGCCGTCGATGCGCAGCCCGAAATCCACGGCAAAGTTTCCGGCGGCGGCCCAGCGGAACAGGTTCAGATCGAAGCTGTGGCCCGTATACACGTCGGCCGCGAGGGAGAACGCCGACGCCGTGACGACCATGCAGGAGGCCAGGATCGGCAGGTGCGTCCACTCCGGCTTCAAGCGCCGGAAGACGAAGAAGCCGAGCAGGACGGCGGCCACGGGGGCCGCGAACAGGAGCCAGGCGGCCAACGGCACTTGCGCCGCGGTCATCCTTGGAGTTCCGTCAGGAGCGCGGCGTCGGCGCCGCTTCCCGCGCGCCGCAAGCGCAGGATCAGGGCGAGCCCGACGACGGCCTCCGCGGCGGCCACCGCGATCACGAGTGCTACGACCGCGAGGGCCTCGGCGTCGTTGAATATGCCGGCGTGATGGACGAGGCTCACGTTGACGGCCGCGAGCATGAGCTCGAGGCCGAGGAGCATCGCGAGCAGCTGGCGGCGCAGGACGACGATCGCGAGGCCGAAGGCGAACAGGGCGCCCGTCGTCCCCCAGACGACCGCGGTCAGGTTGATCATGCCGCCGTCTCCGGTTCGGGAGCTATCGCGAGCGCGGCGAGGAACATGAGCAAGGTCACGGCCTCGGTCGCCAGCGCGTAGGGCTTGAAGAGCACCGCGCCGAGCTGGGCCTGAAGGGCGGGGTCGACTTGGACGGCCGCCGGGGCCGCCGCATGGGAGAGGATCAGGGCGGTCTCGCCGACCGCGGCGAGGACCCCGAGCCAGGCGAGAGGCTTGGGAAAGGAGAAGTCGGCGAAGCGTCCGCCCTCATCGCCGGCGGCCATGATGGTGACCACGACGAGGACCATGACCGCGCCGGCGTAGATCATGACCTGGAGCAGGCCGAGCAGCGGCGAGCCGCATAAGAGGAAGAGGACCGCGGTCTGGAGCAGCACGACCAAAAGGCTCACGGCGCTGACATAGAGCGAGCGATGCAGAAGCATCACTCCGGCGAAAAAAGCGGCGACGACACCCGCGACGAGCGCGGCCCAGGCCATCATTTCGCGGCCATCTTAGCGTTTTTTGGCCGTCGGGTCCATATCCCGGATCAACGCGTGATCTGGAGGACGGCCCGGTCCGGGGAGGCGTGCAGCCTGACCACGTCCCCGCCGAACATCCGGTAGGACGCCGGCGCGGGGCCGGTGATCTGGTCCAGGGGGACCATGTAGAACTTATAGTCGTGGCTGCCTTCGCTGTTGTCGTCGTAGATGAAGCAGAGGCCCAAGGCCGGCTTCGCGGAGTAGAACAGGCGGTAGGGGCGGCCCGCGAGGTTCACGGGCTCCCCCGCGCGGTAGGTCAGGCGGAACAGCTCGCTGATCCTGCGCTCCCAGACGAGCTGCCCCGTCGACGTATTTCGGATCTGGATGTAATTCGCGAGCCGCGGGCGGAAGAGATTGACCGACAGGCTCACGCGGTACGCGTGCACGCCGTCGCTCCAGCCGCCGGACATGCCGCGCTCGAGCTTGACGAACCTCGGAGCGGCGCCGGGCGGCGTCACGGCGAGAAAGCCTTCGCCCGCGAGATCCAAGGTCCCCGCGAGCAAGGTTCTCCCCCCCGCGCCCTGGAAGGAATCCGTGGTCGGCAGATGGCGGTCCAGCAGCGGCGCGAGCGCGACGGCCTGGGTGTCCTCGGCGAGCTGCGCGCGCATCATGACGGCGCGCGGCGCGGAAATGAAGACGGGGGCTTCGACGCCGGCGGCGCCGAAATCCGGCGGAAGCGCCGAGCGCATGAGCGCGGCGGGATCGGGCGCGGCGTGCGCGCTCGCGGCCAGCAAGGACAGCAGGATCGCCTTCCTCATGCGCCCATCTTAGTGAATGGGGCCAACGGCGCGAAAGAAGCGCGACGCGGCCCGCCGCCCGGCATTGGGCCCATGCTCCCCTTGGGCCGAAAGGCCTATCTCTTCGGCAGATCCTTCGCCAAGGCGGCGGCTTCGGCGAGCACGGTGGGCTCGGAGACCTTGAGGCCCCACAGCACGACGAGGCTCAGCAGCGAGGGCACGAGATAATACGCCGCGCGATAGATCAGGGCCGCGACCAGCGCGCGCCCGCCGTCGTAGCCGAGCGCTACGAGCACCGCCGCGGTCGAGCCCTCAGCCGCCCCCAGCCCTCCCGGCAGCGCGGGGATCAAGGTGGCGCCTTGGCCGACCGCGAACACGGCGCTCAGCGGGCCCAGCGGAAGCGGGTCGCCGACGGCCTTGAAGCACATCCAGAGGGAGAGCAGCGCGAAGCCCCAGTCGAGGCAGGTGAAGAACACCGCGAGCGTCAGCCGCCCCTGCTCGCGACGGATCTGTGCCAGGCCGTGAGCCATCTGAAGCTCGAAGGCGAGGAAGCTTTCCGCGGGAATCTGCTTCGACGACAGGCGGAAGGCCGCCTGGTTCGTCCAATGAAACACGCGGCGCGTCGCCTTGTTGCGCAGCTGCCCGTTCAGGAACAGCGCGATCAGGCCGCCCGCGGCGACGAGCAGGACCCCGAGCCCGACGAACCCCTCGAGCAGGCCGACCCGGCTGCCTTGAAGGCTGAAGGCCAAGGTCACGAGCCCCTGCGCCAGGATCGCGGCGAGCACGGCGTACAGAATCACGGAGGTCAGCGCGGAGGCCACGATCGTCGTCGCGATCGGCACGAGGCGCTTGTGCAGCAGGTGCGCCTTCAGCGCGAAGCCGCTCACGCCGCCCGTCGAGACCACGTAGTTGGCCGTGGTCGACACGAGCGAGATGCCGAGCACCGTCGGCGCGCCGAGCGGATGCCCGAGCAAGCTCAGCACCGCCGACAGCGCCAGCCCGCCCATCGCGTGGCTCGCGAGCGCGCAGGCGAGCGCGGCCAGCGTCCAGCCCCACGACATCCCGGCCGCGGCCTGGCGGACCTGCGCGTAGTTCGAGCCGACGACCCACGCGAGCAGGCCGAGGGCGACGGCGGCGCCGACGACGATGGCGACGCGGCCGCCCCTCACCGAGCCGCCGTCGCCGAGGACAGGGAGAGCACGTAGGCCGTCGACCTCTGCGCGTCCTCCTCAGTCCCCGTCCCCTCGAGCACGGCGCGCATGGACCGCGCCGTCTCCGCGTCGGGAAGGGCCAGGTTTCCGGAGGCGTAGGACTCGCCGAGCGCGAACGCCGTCCGCGCCGCCGCCCACGTGACCCCGACGGTCGCGAGGAGCAGGACTGCCGACAGCGCCGCCACCGGGGCCCGGAGGCTCGGCCGATCGGGAGCCGGCATCGCCGCCTTAAGGTCCGCGGCGAGCCGCGCGCACGCGACGAAAACGAACGGTCCGAACGCGAGCGCGATCAGCCAGCCGATCCACGGAATCAACGAAGGCGCCCACCCGAGCGTCAAGATGAGCAGTAGGCGCGACGTTACCGCTCCGAAATGCGGTCGCACGCGCCCGTACGAGAGCTCAAGGGCGCCCATGCCCTCAGCCTCGCCGGACAGCTGGTAAAAGACCGCGAAGAAGAACAGGACCGTCAGGATCAAGCCCGGGACGACAAGCAACACGAACCCACCGCCCGCCGCGAGCATCGCGAGTGATATCACCCATGCGAACGCCGGCGTCTGCCGCCAGCCGAGGCGCAGCGAGTCCCCGGCGGGCTCGTCGAAGGAAGCGGCGCGGATCGTCGCGGCCTGCGCCCACGTCGAGACGACGAGCACAGCGAGCGTCGACACGACCCAGCCCGCGCCCAGGACCACCCACAGATTGACGGTCGACGAATAGGCGAACGCCGCAGCGGCGAGGATCGGGAAGCCCACGGCGCTCATGGTGGCGACGGATCCGACGAGCAACACACCCATCAGCGGAGCCCAACGGCGCTTGTAGTCCGCCCACGACGCGCTCAGCCAGTCTTCTACGCTCGGAAGCATGGCCTCAGGATATCAAATCGCCCTTCTGAGCACCGACTATCCTTAAGGATAGTTATCCCCAATATTCCACCGGTGGAATTTCGTGGATAACCTCGGCCGGGGGGCATCTCGGCGCCGCTAGCTTTATCCGGGAAAGAACCGGGCATGAAGGGACTTCACGGCCTTCTCGACGTCCGCGTCCTCCACGACGAAGGCCACGTTGTTCTTCGACGCGCCCTGGGAGATCATGCGCACGTTGACGCCAGCCGTCTTCATCGCGCCGAAGATCTCCGCCGCCACGCCGGGCGTGGACTGGATCGCGTCGCCCACGGCGCAAACGACCGACATGCCGCGCTCGACGCTCGTCTCGAACTCGGACGCGAGCTCCGAGGCGGCCTTGGCCACGCCCTTCTCGTCGCCCGTCGTGGCGGACACGGACACCTCCGACGTGGCGACCATGTCCACGTCGATGTCGTGCCGGGCCAGCGCGGCGAAGATGCGCGCCAGGAAGCCGGGGCCCGACAGCATGCGCGGGCTCGAGGCGCTCAGGATCAGCTGGCGCCGCTTGAACGCGATGGACTTGAGCGGGGAGCCGTGCGCGGGCGCCGCCGCGGCCGTGATGCGCGTGCCGGGATGCTCCGGCTTGAAGGTGTTGAGCGCGCGCACGGGGATGCCCTTGCGCATGGCGGGCACGAGCGTGTGCGGATGCAGGACCTTGCCGCCGTAGTGCGCGAGCTCGCACGCCTCGGCGAAGCTCAGGGCCTCGAGCGGCCGCGCGTTCGGCACGAGGCGAGGATCGGCGGTCATGATGCCGTCCACGTCGGACCAGATCTCGACCTCCTCGGCCCCGAGCGCCGCGCCCAGGATCGTGGCCGTGAAGTCGCTGCCGTTGCGCCCGAGGGTCGTGAGGTCCCCCCCGCGCGTGCGGCCGATGAACCCCGTGACGACGCGCAGCGGGCCGTCGCCGCCGAGCGAGCGGCGCAGCAGCTCGTCGGCCTCGGGCAGGGGCGCGGCCTCGCCGAAGCGGTCATCGGTGAGCAGCCCCGCGTCGCAGGCGTCCACGGCGCGCGCGGGAACGCCCGCCTTCGAGAAGGCCGCCGCGACGAGCCGCGCCGAGAGCCGCTCGCCGGTCCCCGCGAGTCGGTCCAAGGTGCGCGGCGTGAGCTCCTTAAGCAGCGAGACGCCGCGGACGAGCTCGGACAGCTCCGCGAGGAGCGGCTCGAGCGGCCCGGCGTCGACGCCGAGCTCCTTGGCCGCGTCGCGGTGGCGCTTGGCGACGGCCTCCAGGCGGACGACGTTCCCTTCAAGGGCCTCGCGCCCCAGCGCGAGCAGCTCGTCGGTCACGCCCCGGAAGGCGGACACCACGACCACGGGCCGCCGCGGCAGGCGCCCGCGCACGATTTCGACCACCCTCGCGATACGTTCCGGAGATCCGACGCTCGACCCGCCGAACTTCATGACGATCATATGAGGAGATTGTAGCGTATTGACGCCGCGCCCCAGGCCCGCTACACTTCACGGGTGAAGAAAGTCGTGGTCGTCGACGACGACGAGGATATGCGCGAGCTCATGTGCATGCTCCTGCGCGGCCGCTATGAGGTCTCCTCGGCGAACGACGGCGCGCAGGGCCTCGACGTCATCCGCGCGGTGCGCCCGGATCTCCTCGTGCTGGACCTGCTGATGCCCGTCATGCACGGCTTCGAGGTCTGCCAGCGCCTGCGCGCCGATCCGGATCTCAAGACCACCAAGATCCTGATCAGCTCCTCGAAGTCCTACCAGCACGACGTGCGCACGGCCGTCGAGGAGACCGGCGCCGACGGCTACATCGTCAAGCCGTTCGACGTCAACGAGTTCAACCGGCGCGTCGACGAGATGGCCGGCGGCGCCTGATGCGGGCCCGATTCTGGGGCGTGCGCGGCTCGATCCCGGCCCCCGGCCCGAGGACGGTGCGCTACGGCGGCAACACGCCCTGCGTCGAGCTCGAGATCGGCGGAGAGCTCTTCATCATCGACGCGGGCACCGGCATCCGCGAGCTCGGCATCGACCTGATGAAGCGCGCGGCCGGCGCTCCGATCAAGGGCCGCCTCTTCATCGGCCACACGCACTGGGACCACATCCAGGGCTTTCCCTTCTTCACGCCGCTGTTCCTGCCGACCACCAAGTTCCAGGTCTACGGGATGCACGGCACCTCGCAGTCCTTCCAAGATGTCCTCGCGGGACAGATGCATCCGACGTACTTCCCCCTTCAGCTCAAGGACCTCGGCTCCAAGCCCGAGTTCCATGAGATGAACGGCCCGCTGCAGGCGGGTCCCGTCAAGGTCACCTACCACTTCTTAAACCACCCCGGCATCACGGTGGGCTACCGCTTCGAGTACGAGGGCAAGGTCATCTGCTACATCAGCGACCACGAGCCCTACGGCTCGCTGAACCTGAAGGGCGAGTTCAGCGACAAGGAAGACGCGGCGATCTCCCGCTTCGTGGCGAACGCCGACCTGCTGATCTGCGAGGCGCAGTACACCCCCGACGAGTACAAGATGAAGCGCGGCTGGGGCCACAGCACCTTCGCCGACGTCCTGGACCTCGCGCAAAACGCGGAGGTCAAGCGCATGGCGCTGTTCCACCACGACCCGCTGCACGACGACGCGAAGCTCGACGCGCGCTTGGTCGACAGCATCGCGCTGATCTCCTCGCGCAAGCTCTCGATCGAGTGCTTCGCGGCCAAGGAAGGCCAGGTCGTCGAGATCTAGTAGGCGGTCCGGCGCAGGCCGTAGTTCTCGGGGAGGATCCAGGCCGCGGCCAAAGCCAGCGCCGCGAAGAGCGCGAGCAGCAGGCCGGCGCCGACCGAGGACGGGCGGTAGTCGAAGCGCACCAGGGACTTGCCGGCCGGGACCTGGACGGCGCGAAACGCGTAGTCGGCGCGGCGCACGCGCAGCGGCTTGCCGTCGAGCGTCGCCTCCCAGCCGGGGAACCAGCCGTCGAGCAGGACGAGCCAGCCGGGGCCGCCGGCGTCGACGGACACGGTCACCGAGTTCGCGCCGTCCTCCGTGATCGTCGCGACGCCCCGCGCCTTCGGAAAGGAGGGCGCCTCGCCGTCGTCGAACCAGACGCGGCCGCCGGGGTCGAAGCCCGGGGCCCGAACGGCCGAGAGGACCGCTTCCTCGGCGCCCGTCGACGCCGCGACGACGAACAGGGCGCGCTTCGCGGGCGATGGGGAGCGGAACACCATCAGGCCTTCCTCATGGACCTTGATCCAGCCCGCGGGCGCCGCGGCCGCGGTCTTGGGCGTAGCACCCACGGCTCCAACGGCCAGCAGCGCCGGGTTCGGCGGCATCCCGGCCGCGTTCGAGTAAAAGTCGAAGTTCCCCGTCTTACCGGAGACGAGCCGCTCGTAGCGCCGCGGCGCGACGAAGTCGCGGCCGCGGACGTCGCGCAGCCCGCCGGGCATCCCGAGGTTCGGCTCGAGGCCGTGCCCCAGCGCGAAAACGCGGCCCTCGCCCGCGGCCGCTTTCAAGGCCGAGATCGCGGGCACCTCGGGATAAAACGTGGACTCGGGCGCCGACGGATTGACGTCGAGCGCGGGCAGCAGGCAGAACAGCCCCGCCAGCCAGGGCGTCCAGGCGCGCCGGCGAGGCGGATGAGACCAGCCGGCCGCGACGCACTCCGCGACGAACAGCCCCATGACCGAGACGGCGAGCACGAACTCCGGTTGGCGCAGCTCTCCGAGGGAGCGCCAGACCAGGATCCAGTACGCCGCGCCCGCGAGGACGCACGGAAGCCAGAGGCACCACCGCAGCGCGCGGCGCTGCGGGATCGTGAGGTCGGCGCTATCGAGGTCCGCGCCCAGGCCCGCGAGCACGGCGATGCCGAAGGACCACGCGAGCAGCAGGCGCGTCGGGTTGACCTCGGAGTAGCCCGGAAGGAACTTCCAAAGCTCGGGCAGCGGAGGCGCCCCGAGGGCCGCCAGCAGGCCGAACAGCGCGAGCCCGGCGTGAAACAGGACCTCGCCCTCCCGCCGCCGCCGCACGAGGGCGAGCGCCGCGAAGCCGAGCGGGATCAGGCCGGTCCACGCCGCGCGCTCGATGAAATTGCTCTCGGGGCCGAGGCCGAACATCCCGGCGAGGATCTCGGCGCCGCGCGCGGGGGAGCCGCTGGCCAGCGGCATCAGCAGGTGCAGCAGCAGCCACGGAGACAGCCGCGTGCCCCAGCGCGCGAGCTCGCCCGAGGCGCCCGCCGAGGAGCTCAACGCGCGATATTCAAGGTACGGCAGCAGCGCGGGCGCGGCGAGGCACACGCCGAGCAGCGCGGCGGCCGCCGAGAGCCCGATGAAGCGGGCGCGGTCGGAGCGCGGCGCGCGCGCGGCCAGGAAGATCGCGTACGCGGCGCTCGCGCCCAGGACGTGGAGCATCGTCGGCGGATGGCCGCCCAGGAGCGCCAGGCCGGTAAACAGGGCCAGCAACGCGGCGTTGCGAAGGGAGGCGCGGTCCCACAGGAGCCCCAGCGCCCAGAACAGGGCCGGCAGCATGCAGGCCGTGCTCGCATGGGGATGCCCGAGCCAGGCGACCATGAAGCCGCCCAGCGCGAAGACGACGGCGCCCAGGACGGCGCCGCGGCGCGACGCCCCGAGGCGCGTCAGATGAAGGCCCGTGAACAGCCCGGCGGCGAAGAGCTTGAGGAACGCGGCCGCGAGGCTGAACGGCACGGCCGGGAGCCAGAGAAGGCCGAAGCTCAGAGGATGGAACGCGGCCGCCTGGATACCGCCCGCGAACGGCACCCCGGCTAAGATGTACGGGTTCCAGAGCGGGAAGCGGCCTTGCAGAAACTCGTCGCGCATGAACTCGCGCCAGGGTGCGAAGTACAGGAGCTGATCGGCCAGCAGGCCCGCCCCGAACCGCGGCGGCAGCGCGGCGTTCCACGGCGGCACACGCCAGAGCGCCGCCGTCGCGAGCAGGCCCTCGCCGCGAAGCAGCGCGGGGCCGATGAGCGCGAGGGCGGCCGCGGACGCGGCCCAGATCAACGCGGTTCGGTCCTTCTTCAATGCCATGCCCGGACAAAGTAGGATAAAGGGGACATGGTCCGCCATGCTCCTGGGCCCTTAGGCCCTTCCGTGCGGCGCTTCACGCAGGTACACTTATACTCGATGATACGAATCGCCCTTCTCATGGCCCTGCTCGGCTGCGCGGCTCCGGCTTCGGCCGAGATCTCCGCTTTCGCAGCCAACGAGGTCCGCTCCGCGGGCGTCAAGGACCGTCTTCGGCTCGTCAAGGCCACTCTCAAGGACGGCGGCGACGGCGCCAAGAAGCTCTCCATCGCGATCACGGAGGCGTACAAGGAGACCGCGGATTGGGCGAAGGCCACCGAGGCCTACTACGCGCGCAAAGGCGATCTCGCCGCGCGCGCCGCCGCCCTCGAGACGAAGTTCGACAAGGTGATCGGGCGGAACACGCCCGAGGGCGCGGAGGAGACCTCGATGGCGCTCGACCTGATTTGCAAGCACGAGGCGACTTTGCGCTCCGACTACGAGTTCTACACGCGGCTCCCGAAGCTCGCCGCGGATCCCCCCCAGCGCCATGCCGCGCAAGCCGCGATGCGCCTGCTCGCGCAAACGGGTGATTATCCCGTGTCCCTGGCCTATTTCCTCGACAAGACGCCCAACCGCGCGCCGTTCGCCCCCCTTCCGCCGGGCGTGATGGCGATCAAAGCGCAGTAATTACCGCCCCGCCCGAGGCGCGCGCGAAGCTTAGACGGCGCGGACCAGAAGCTCAGGCGTGATGAAGATCAGCAGCTCGGTCTTGTCCTTGCTCTTCTTCTTGTTCTTGAAGAGCCAGCCGAGCAGCGGGATGTCCTTGAGCAGCGGGATGCCGGTCTCGGAGTCGATGACCTTATCTTTAATAAGGCCGCCGATGACCACGGTCATGCCGCTCTCGACCGAAACCTCCGTCGTCGCGACGCGCTCGGTCGTGATGGGGTTGTCGGACTGAAAGCCGACGAATTCGGAGACGCCCACGCGGATCTTGAAGGAGATCGTGTTGCTGCCGGGCGAGACGATCGGCGTGACCTCGAGGTCCACGCCTTCCGGGATGTACTGCACGCTCTGGGTCGTGGCGGTCTGCGTCACCTGGGAGATCTTGACCGGCAGGTTCTGGCCGACATGGATCTTGGCGGTCTTGTTGTTCCCGGTCAGGACCATCGGCTCGGAGATCGTCTTGCTGCGGTTGTCGGCCTTGATGAAGTTGAGCAGGCCGTACAAGGTGGTCTTGTTCATCACGAGCGAGACGTCGAAGATGCCGCCCGTCGGCGCCAGCCCGACCGCCTGGGTCGTGTTGAGGGTCCCGTCCGACCGGGTCTGAAAATTCGACATATCCTTGATGCTGCGGACCGTGCCGCCGGTGCCGAAGTTGGTGCTGCCGGCCCAGTTGATGCCCCAGGTCAGGCTGCTGCCGGCCTGGACCTCGATCAAGCGCGCCTTGATCGCGATCTGAGGCGACGGGATGTCCATCTGCCCGATCATGTTCTTCATCTTGTGGAGGGTGTCGTTGGTGGACGACACGATCAGCGAGTTGGTGGCGTTGTCGATCGAGACGATCGTGTTCTCCTGCTCCTTCTTGTCCAGGACGGTGAGCAGGGTCTTCTGGATCTCGGCCGCGAACCGGTAGCGCAGCGGGAAGACCTGGACCAGGACCGGCATGTTGGAGAGCTTGATGATCTCGATGACGCTGGCGCTGCGCTGGATGGCCACAAGGCCCATCTGCTCGAGCATGATGCGAAACGCCTCGTCGAAGGGCACGGCGCGCAGCTGCATCGTGACGCGGCCGTCGACGCCGGGGGCCGCGATGATGTTCTTATTGAACCTCACGGCGAACGTGCGCAGGATCCCCAGAAGGTCCGCGTTCTTGAAGTTGAAGTCGATGGGCTCGGTGTTGAGGGACTCCACGAGGGCATTCACGTTCCCCGCGGGGCTCGCCGTCTTGAGCGACGCGCTCGGAGGGCCGTCGAGGGGCAAGGCGGGGTTCGGAAGAGGAATGTCCTTCTGGAGATCGGCGTCGAGGTCGGTGAAGCGCGCCGTGCCGGTGCTCGTTTGAATCATTTGGGCCCAGGCGACGTTGCCGTGCAGCAGGACGGCGGCCATGACGGCGGCCGTGATTCTCGAGGGGTTCATTCTTGTTTTTATCCCTCGACATCCAGTAGCTATTGCAACACTTGAGTTAAGCTGACGTCTTCGTCCTGGTCCGTTTTCCTTGCCGTGATCGTAGCTGTTGCCGTTAGGCCTAATCCAGAGGAATGTCGTTTCCGT
>Ga0163144_10011804_pt1 | contig 18447 bp, 15 predicted proteins | sample OliLak19BULKMAT1_FD_123175 | JGI IMG/M metagenome (GOLD analysis project Ga0163144, IMG submission 123175) | Freshwater microbial mat bacterial communities from Lake Vanda, McMurdo Dry Valleys, Antarctica - Oligotrophic Lake LV.19.BULKMAT1 | ecosystem: Environmental > Aquatic > Freshwater >... | reverse complement strand
TTTCGGGTTCACCCTTTGGGTGAGTGGCACGACGGGAGGTGGACTTCGGCATCTCCAATAGTTTCCATCACTTGCCGGCTTTTGCAAGCACGGATCAGGTTTCAACTGCCGAAAATAGGATCAAAGTTGCCCGGAAAAAGAAAATCCATTAGAAAGATCAAAGAACTTCTAAGGCTCCATTTCGAACAACAACTCGGCCAAAGGCAGATTGCCCGATGCGCCACCGTCCGCCAAAGTACCTTGCACGAATATCTGGCCCGGTTTCACGCCGCCGACCTTCACTGGCCGCTCGACGACCAATGGACTGAACAGCACCTGAAAACAACTCTGTTCTATCCAGGCCAGTCCCCATCCAAACCACCCCAGCGGACAGGGGTTCACCTTGAATCTTATGTTCATTCAGGGACGCCGTCTCTCAGTCTATTACTCTAACCGAGACTTGGGTACTCTGTCCGCCCTGCGTAACAAGCAGAGGGAGACCCATCCCGAGTGGAACTGTTCGAGGAACAAGAGCGTTGATCTGAAACACTCCAACCTGGCCCGGAGCGAGCCCTGCAAATTGAACAGAGAGCTCTTGGCCTCCGATCCGAACCGACGGAGCCACTACGGCAACCGGGGTTGGAACCGAACCCGCCGCGACTCCAGCCTCAATAGCTGGCACGGTATTGCCAAGCCCGGTCAAATAAATTGTGATCGTATCTTCCCGATGGATGGGGTTGGATAACGTCACTAGTTGCTGATTGCGTGCGCGAATAATGGTAGGAACACCGTCCTCGAATCCAGCTACCACGGTCCGAAAGATACTCGGCGCGGTGGGTTGGACGGTAAGGTTAAAGTTATCACTCACACCGCCCGGTGTTCGGAGAATCATTGTTACATTCCCCTCAATCTGGTACGGCAGTTGAGCGTTGATCTGAGTGGGCGAAACAAGAATCATTGGAATCGGGAGACCGTTGACTGTAAGGCAGCTTTCTCCTAGCGCAGTAGGGAGCGGGATGAAGCTACTCACCTGATTCACTGGACTTAAGCTAGAACCAAAAACCGAGACTAAACTACCGGGCGCGGCAATTGCGGTCTGATCTGCAGCGTTCACAAGTCTGTCGATCCGGGGCATGGAAACAGCCACATCATAAGCCCAGGGCAGAACGGTGATGCCGCTAATCGACAGGTTCGCGATCGCACTCCGACTATAAAGCGGAGCTAATGTCCGCGTAAATAAGGCCCCGGTATCCCCCAAGAGTGGAGCCTCGACCATCCGGGTGGATCGCAGTTCAGAGGTTGAACTGGCTAAACTCAAGCGCTGGATTATCCCCGGACTCACGAGCGACGCCGCAGTCGTGCGAATTCCTGCTTGATCGACAAACGCAAAGCCGGAGCTCGTCGCACTCGACGCATCGAACGTTCGAACCGGGACGAGTGAAGCGTTAAAGAGGCGATTACCAACGACATACTGGTCAAAGTTAGATGCCGCATATGCACCAGAAACCCCACCAGTGTCTTTCCTCCCGATGGTAAAGGTATCGACGTTAGCGTTATATAGGAGCAAACTTCCGTCAGCCTGGACGGCCATGATGGACGAGCCGTTAGCCCCGGCAACAAGTACCGTGTTGATATTAATCTTGTTTTCGAAGATCCCGAGTGACGGCAATTCAACCGCGCTGCGGGTTGTCATGTCGACACGATCAATGGTATGGGCCGGACCCGCAACACGACTTGCAACGAGAACCGCGCGGGCGGACGCCGCGATCGATCGCGGATAGTGGCCTCCCGGCATCCGGATCGGCGCTTCGGCTTGTAGCGTTTCAAGGTCGAAAACGCTGATGATTTGTGCATTGTCATGGCCGACCAAAAGTTGACGACGGTCGAACGTAACGGCTAGTTGAGTAGGCGTATTACTAGTTTTTAGAGTCGCGATTTGACTATGCGACTGGCCGTCGAACACCAAGACCTGATTCCGGTCTTGGCGGAGAACGAAGTAACGATCGCGCAACGGATCGGGAAGGATGTCGACAAGCTTTCCAGGAACGTTAACGCTTAATCCTCGCTGGTCTGGCTCTTTGTTGTTTACCAGAATTCTCACCGGAAGGGGTATGTTGACAGCTTCGGGGGCGCGCACAGTTAAGGCACCGACGATCGTTCCCTTCAGATTTTGAAACGTCGCGGGATCTAGACGAAGGGTAATTGTCGCCGGGGTTGTCCCTGACGAAGGGCTCACTGTGACACCTGTCATCGAAGTGGCGACCGTAAAGGGAACCCGCGAACCCCCAATATCCGAGAGGACGATTTGCCGGGTGGCAGCCTGCCGCTCGCAGAATGAACTCTGAAAGACAATGTCTTCGGCAGAAAACGCAAGTCTCGGATGGGTATCCAAAGAGCCAATTGGAAATATCGTTACGCCGCTTTCTGAAATGGAGTAGATAGCTCGCCCGTCGCTACTCATGAGACTTCGTCCAGTGAGATTCTCCGGCAATTGGAGCCGTTCCAAAACGGTTAAGTTCTCGATGTCGAGGACCTGCAAAAGAGGCGGCTCTGAGATCGTTGTACTACCACCGCCGGTCGTGCCTCCAGTCGCCGGTGCTGTTTTTGTCATCTGAGCGAAAATCATTCCCCGATTTGAGTCCATCACGTGACTGCCGATATTGAGGATGCCCGAAGGATCCGGAAACTGCGCGACTAAATTCCCCTGCTCGTCGTGTAAGGCCCAGCCAGCAAGATAGCTGGACCCGTCCCGGTTTACACTCACAACACGAGGACCGAGGGGAGGTGAGGAAATCCAGGCCAACGCGCGTAATCTGCGGGACGTAACGTCGAAACTAAACTCAATCGTCTGGCCGTCAGATGCACCACCCGCTGCAATTCCGTAGATCTTCAACCCGTCGCCGGAGGTCGCCATCGAACTGGCAACGATATTGGCCGGAACATTACCAACAGGGGTAGGTAATGTCTTCGTAGTAACGCCTTGAATTGTATCGAGAGTTTGGGTAATACCGCTAGCCGGATCGAGTAAAATGAACTCGGTAGTGGTCACGATAAGGGCTTTATTGTCAACTCCAAAGGCGACGCCGAGAGGGGGCTGGCCCATCGAGAAGGTCTGCCGCGTGTTTGACACCAAGTCCAGGATCGATAGTGAATTCTGGCTGGTTGCTGGGGCCTGGAAATTACCATAGTGACACACCACAAGATAGCGACCGTCGGGCGAGAGCGCAAGCGAACTCGGAAAAGGGGCTACGTTGATGGACGTCTGAACGGAGTATGTTCCCAGCGATACAACATCCACGCGGTTCGCTGTAAAGTTCGCCACGTAGAGAACTCGCCTCGCCTCGTCAAGAGCCAAGTCCGATGCTTGGCCGCCGACCGCAACAACTCGCCCAAACTTAGCAGCATGAGCAGTAGTACCAATACTCAGGGCCAGCAGCATCGCGCTTGCTGCACACACTCGACGAACGAATTTTTCAGCCATAGTTAACTCCATCAAGATAAGAATTCTTCTTCCGACGCTCAGTCTTTCTCTTAGCCGAGAGATCCGACCTAAAGTGCCCATCGAGTAAGCAGCTGAGCCATTTTACTTTTAACTACTAGACCAACGCTCATGGGAATGCACTAATTCTGCGACTTGCAGTTAGTGTCTCGATAATCGAATCCACTTGGATTCCTTTTATTCTTCTGTTTTACGACGCCGTAACACGATCAGTCCAATAAAGACCGCCGCGAGAGCCGCGCAAACAATTCTAACCATTGATTCATCCATTGTTTTCTCCTTTTTTCCTACGTCCGGCTACGATATTTGTTCGGGCCGGGCACATCAAATTTACGCTACCTAGATACTGTTCATCATCGGCAGCAATTCCCGCATGATCTTGAATGCCATTGGTCCGACAGTTACGACGAACAATGACGGTAAGATGCAGAAAAAGATTGGGAAGATCAGTTTGACCCCGAGCTTAGCGGCCTTCTCTTCGGCGATCTGGCGGGCTTGAACCCGCATATAGTCCGCGTGCGCCCTGAGGCTCTGCGCTATGCCCGTTCCAAATCGATCGGCCTGGATTAGTACAGCCACGAGCTTTTTCAGGTCCTCTACCGACGTTCTTTCCGCTAGATTTCGTAGCGCATCGACACGACGCTTTCCAGCTTTTAGCTCTAGATTGACCATCGTAAATTCTTCGGCGATCTCACGATGAGCGTGTTCAAGTTCCTTTGCAACCTGCATGATCGCTTGATCAAGACCTAAGCCGCTCTCGACGCAAACGACCAAGAGGTCAAGTCCGTTCGCCAAGCCCCTCTGAATTTCCTTCTGGCGCCGCTGGGATTTGATTTTTACGTATTCATTCGGCCCAAAAAACCCGGCCGCCGCCGAGGCGAGAATCGCTAAAATCTTATTCGAAGAATCAGACTCAGAATTGGCAACAAGAAGCCCCATGGCGACCGGCATGGCAACCCCGAAAAACACTTTGCAGCCGTACAAAATCCGCAAAGCATTGTCGCCTTTGATTCCAGCTCGGATGAGACGGCGTCGCATGACTGAGACATCCTTCGGCGACGTCGGCAGGACTGTTCCAAGTCTTTTGATAAGATCGTGGAATACTAGGCTCGGATGAGTAGGAACGCGATCGGGAACATGAACCCCGGCGTTTGTGACTCGCTCAATTGCCTCTTTGGGGCGCACCCACATCCGCATTCCAACCAAAGAAATAGCCAAGGCTACGGCGAAAAACAAGACGAAAGTAATTAGGAATGCCATGGTCTAGACCTCGATGTCCACGATCTTTTGGATGAAGAAGTACCCGAGCATTTGCAACAACACGGCGGCCACCATCATGATGTTACCCATCTCATCATTGACGAAGAACCGGACGTAGTCGGGATTGGTCCAGAAAGTCAATACGGCAACCCCAATCGGAATGCTGCTCAGTGCAATACCAGTCATCCTGCCATGAGCACTGATCGCCTTGATCCGTCCTCGAAGCTTGAATCGTTCGCGAATAATGTAGGCTAATTTGTCTAAAATTTCGGCCAAGTTACCGCCGGTTCTTTTTTGGAGCATTACGGCAGAAACGAAAAATTGGACATCGAGAAGTGGAATTCGATGGCCTAATTTTTCGAGTGCCAACTCAAGGGGCATGCCTAGGTTATGTTCCTCGAAGGTGCGGCGGAACTCACCAGCAAGAGGCTCCTGGAATTCTCGATGGATCATCTCAAGCGAGACGGAAAAACCATGACCAGCCCTCATCGACCGTGCAACAAACTCGAGGCTTTCGGGGAACTGCTCCTCAAACTTAGCGATGCGGGCAGATCGTTTTCGAGCAACATGAACAATCGGCAAAAGCATGAAGCCGAAAGCAGGAAGGAACGCGAGGTGAACCAATTGAGGCGGAAGGTAGATCCAAGCAATGGCAAACGCAGCGAGAAAGCAGCCTAGGCAAGCATGCACGAGCCGAGCGACACTCCATTTGAGACCGGCCTGTTCGAGCATCGTCTGAAGGCGGTCCTGCAATTCCAACTTCTGGAGGAGCCGGAGGGCAACCTTTCCGGTTGTGACATCCTCTTTGGAGATAAGATCAAGCTTTTTTGTTGGGGCTTTTTCTACTTTGATGGGGGTTCCCTGCAGACGACTGCGCACCCGACCAAGGTCAATGTTTCGGAAATAGCGGTTCACCAGCCACCAGGCGCCCATCGCCACGGCCCAAACCAAAACGAGAATTGAAAAGAAGGTGAACATGAATATTACTCAGTGGCGACAAAATCTAGGATCAAATTATGTGGCTACGGAACCTCTAGTACTTCATCGAACAAATCGGTCCGCAACTTGATACCGGCAGCAAGTAATTTTTCGTAGAACTTTGGTCGGATGCCCGTGGCGGCGAATCGACCGAGCACTTCGTTGTTTGGACCCAGGCCCCGCTTTTCGAAAACAAAGATATCTTGCAGCGTGACGACGTCGCCCTCCATTCCGGTCACTTCAGTAATGCTCGTCACCCTGCGGGTACCGTCAGAGAGTCGCGCAGCTTGCACAAAGATATGAACCGCACTGGCAATCTGCTGGCGAATGGAGATCAACTGCATGTTTGCATTCGCCAGTGAGACCATCACTTCGAGTCGAGCGACGGCATCGCGGGGGGTATTTGCGTGAACGGTCGTCAGCGATCCATCATGGCCCGTATTCATGGCTTGCAGCATGTCGAGCGCCTCTCCACCGCGGACCTCGCCGACGACGATTCTGTCTGGCCGCATACGAAGTGAGTTGATTAGAAGTTCTCTCTGGCGGATGGCCCCGTTTCCTTCGAGATTCGCGGGTCGCGTCTCGAGCCGAGCGACATGAGGTTGCTTTAGTTGTAGTTCCGCCGCATCTTCGATTGTTACAATTCGCTCCTTTGGAGCGATGAAGGCCGAAAGGGCATTGAGAAGAGTGGTCTTTCCAGCGCCGGTGCCACCGGCGATGATGATGTTCATGTGGGCTTTGACCGCAGCCTCGAGCAGCTCCATCATTCCTTGCGTCAGAGCTTTTTTCGAGACAAGATCGGCCGGCATCAGCTTGTCTTGAGAGAATCGCCGAATCGACATTAAGGGCCCATCGAGCGCCAACGGCGGGATGATAGCATTGACGCGGGAACCGTCTGCGAGTCGGGCGTCAACCATTGGATTCGACTCGTCGACTCGTCTGCCTACTTGAGAAACGATCTTGTCTATGATCCGCAACAAATGCTGGTCATCACGAAAAGTAACGTTGGTGAGTTCGAGTAACCCTCGGCGCTCAACGTAAACCTGTTTGCTACCGTTGACGAGGATGTCCGAGATTGTCGGGTCTGCCAGCAGGGGCTCAAGCGGTCCGAGGCCAAAGACTTCATCGAGTACTTCATCACAGATCTGTTGTTTTTCGACCGAGCTCAGGAGCGTTGGCTCTCCGTCGATCAGGGTAATCAGAGCCTGACGGACTTCACCCCTTACTCGCTGGTTGTCGATTGTGGCGAGAGCTTCTAGATTAATTTTATCAAGAAGTTTGCGATGAAGCGTAAACTTCAACTCTTGATATTCAGGCTTCGGCCCAGATCTTTTCTGAGTTGAGTTCTTCATCAAGCGTTGCTCCCAACTCAACTGTTGGGCTGTTTTAGGTTCGATATTGGAAATGGCCATTTAGGTATCCATCAACGCGAATTGAAATTAGACTGAACGGGTGGCTTAGATTTGAGAGAGTGCTGGGCTAGGGCCAAACAAGGCTGACGTCTTCTTTTTTTCCGATGTCGTTAAGCCGGCGATTTTGCCTGCCAAGCCCTCGAGAGCCCTGACGAGTTCGCCGTCTCCGGAGAGCGGTTCTCCTCTGGTCACCACGCGGTGAAGCGAAAAGTAGTCATTCGGAAGAGTCGTATGGACGCCAGCATTAAACATCTTCCCCAGGTCGTTGCCGTCAAGCCCGTCTTTTCGATTTAGCCGGTTCACAATCACCCGCAACTTTTCCCGGTCGAAGCCGAGTTGCTGTAGCATCTGCAATGCTTTCCGCGTGAGATGCAAGCTGGGAAGTTCGGCGGTCGTCACAAGGAATCCGGAGTCGGACTGGGCCAGAGAAATCAAACTGGATTTATCAAAGACCGTCGGAAGGTCAAGAATAATGAAGTCGTATAGGGTCCTCACCAAGTCCATCACAGACTCTAGGCGGGCGACATCGACCGGGGTTAAGTGAGGTTCGTCGGGACTGGCGAGCACATCGACACCTTCGACCTCCGTGACCATTGCTGCGAACGAGATGGGATCGATTTGCGGCCGGACCTCCATCGCGTCCAAAAGCGATTGTGAGTGCTGGACCTTTAGGTAGAAGCCAATCGTTCCGCCCATCAGATCGAAATCTGCGAGTAAGACCCGCTTCCCTGTCAATCGTCGAAGGGCAAAAGCGACTTGGGCGGCGATTGTTGAGGCACCCGATCCAGGCTTGGTACAGGCGAAAGATATAACGGTCCCAGCGCTTCGGACGACTGGAGATTCCGCGTGGCTGAGCCTTGCGATGCGTCCAGCCGCCTCTCGTTGTGATTCCAAGTCAAATGGAGCAAATAGGAACTCGGTCGCCCCTGCCCGCAACACCTTTACGATGGCGTCCCCGTCCTGCTGAATGTGAAGACCAATCGAGTGAACTTGCGGGCGATACTCGGAGAGAAACTGCAGAGTCGCACACGCTGCTTCTAAATCGGTCATCACATCGACGAGAACGACATGAGGAGCCATCTGGCGAAGGCGCAGGTCGAGCGCCTGCTCCGACGGGTAGGAGCGGAGATCGGCTATGATTTGGAATGTTTTTGCAGACGACAGCGTTCTGCTAAATCGCTCCGCGAGGTCGCGGTTTGGCGAAATAAGAACGGCCGTCAATGTGGTGTCTTTGAGACTCATTGCAATTTGCTTTTGTCTTAGGAGGCAAGCGGAGGACGATCTACTCGAAAACAACCGAAGCGGAAACGCCTAGGTGGTCTTTCCCCGACTTCCGAGAAGAATGTTCCGAAGGCCACGCCCTTGCTTTTTGTCGTTAGTTACCTGTTTGGGTGGAGTTTTGGTTCTCAGATCACGCTTGTCCGATGACTCGTTGATCGTCGGCAGGAACTCACGGGGAAAGTCGATCGACGGCTTTGGGTCGGTGATCGAGAAAGGAGTGCTGATTTCCGGAGTGACAAGGACGATCAATTCCGTTCTCGATTTGTTCTCCGACCTGCTCTTGAACAAGGCGCCGAGAAGCGGGATAGCACTCAAGCCCGGGATCCGAGACGCACTGTCGTTGAGCCGATCATCCATTAGGCCACCGATTACAAAACTCTGGCCGAGACCAAGCTCGATGTTTGTCTCGATGCGGCGAGTAGCTAGGGCCGGAATATTGAATCCTGATATCGACACTCCGTTGGCGATGTCAATGGTATTCACCTCGGGTTTGACGTACATTTTGATTGTGTTGTTCTCGGTCAACTGCGGCTTGAAGTTTAGTCGGATTCCGAACTCGCGAAATTGGATGGTGACAGCACCGGCATTACCACCGCCCTGCAGAACGGGGACAGGGAATTCTCCTCCTACAAGAAACGTAGCGGCTTGGCCATTCTCAGTGGTTAGATTGGGTTCGGCAAGAATTTGCAAGAGTCCCTTGCCCTGTAATGCCTTCACGAACGCCCCGATATTCAGATCCGGGCGAAACGCAAAAATGTTCAGCGCATCCGAGATTGTGAAGCGAGAACTTTGGGCAACCGCGGAGGGGCCGCCACCGATCGTAGTCGAAGTAGGCGCTGGGTTTCCGCCTGGGTCGATCCGTCCGATAGTATTGCCAGCACCAGTAGAAAGGAGATTAACTCCAAAGCTCTCGGCAACATTCCGATTCAGTTCCGCAAACTTCACTCGCAGTAGAATCTGTTTTTCAATCTTCGGTGTAGCTAGCTTCATATTGTTAACGACGGACTTCGCCATGGGGGTGGCAATGGCCAAAGCTCGGTCGATCACCGGTTGAGAGGAGACGGTCCCGTTCAAAGTCACGGTATCGCGGGCCGATTGCAGCTGGATGTCTTCGGCTGGGAAGGTTGCCTTTAGAATCCGGCGGATCGGCTCCAGATTGTGTTCAACAGTGATGTTGTAAAACTCTCTTTGACCGGATTTGGACCAAACAATCAGAGTTGCGTTACCGTGAGATTTTGCATGGAGCAAAATCTCACGATTGGTGACAGCAACATAGTCAACTGTTTCGGGATTACTCGTCGAGATGCGGCCTATGTCGGCGGGATAGTCGACCACAACGCTGCGACCGACAATCATTTTGAGCTCTTGCATGGTTTGGGCTTCAAGCGGAGCGCCGCCGAGGCTGGCACCGAGAAGCAGCGCCCCGGCCAGCACTCCTAGAGCGGAAATCGTTCGACTTTCATTGGGAATAGTCATGGTAAATTCCTTTTCTTCGTTCGCGATGATCAACATTGCCCAAGAGGCCTTGACTAGTTCTTGCGCGGGCTAACGGTTTCAACAGTACGGACAGTCCCGCGAAAGCTGATGATTTCATCTGGCGGCGCCGGTGGAGGCGGAGGCGCCAATGGGGTGGGCGCCGGTGTCAGAGCGGCCGCGACTACGTTTGGACGAGGACGAGCGACCCGCACGGGAACAGCCTCCCCGTCGCCCTCTTGGGCTTGACCACGGGGATTCCGATTCCGAGCCGAACTGCGGCGGGGGCCAAACAGATCTCGAACATCCCGACCAGGAGTCTTTTCGATATTGTGGTCACTACCGTTGCGAAGGACGAGTTGAATTCTTCCTTCTTGGCTCGCCAAGGTCAGCGTTTCGGCCTGATCAGGCGAGACGAGCAAAGTAACAGTGCTGGCATTGATGGCTTGGCCTTTGGAATCCGGCTGGTAGGTTTGTCCAGCCGAAAGTACGGTAATGTTTTGGAGAACCGTGGTCGTGACGGTATCCACAGATTCGGGAGCTTTGCCGGTCAGTAAGATGTCGACGCGCATCCCCGGGAGCACGAAACCAGCGACGCCAACGACTTCGGTGACTCGAACGGTAACCGCCCGCATTCCGACAGGAATGATGGGAGCGATACCGAGTCCGCTTCCTCGTGCAGCAAGGCGCCCTTCTTGAATCGGTTCGTCAAGCAGGATATTGCTCATTAGAGGTCGGTCCATTACCTCTTCAACCTTGGAGAATGCTCCGCGGGGGAATTGTGTTGCCGTGACTTTGACGATCTTTACGTCACCGGGCTTGATCGTCCCACCAACCGTCAGCGGCTTTGCCGCGACGACGATATCTTTCAATTCGGCCTGTTCCGGCGCTTTGGCCGGCGCGCCGGCGCGAGCCGTCATTTGGTAGAAAATGCTGGAGACTACTAGTGCGAACACCAGGCTGACGCCCAATACAGTTGCGAATCTGCGATCCATGAGGTTTGCCCTTCCGTTTACGACTTGCTTTTCGCCCGAGTTCGTCGAGCTGGTTTGGACGAGGTGAAGCGAGAGACTTACGATCTCGCCAAGAGAGTGAGCCAAGCACCCGCGGTAATAGCGGGTGCGTAGGGAATAAAAGGAGAACTGGGACCAGAGCTACGTTGAATCGTTGCTCGGAGCCAGCGAAAACCGATGACGGCAAGAGCAAGAATGCCACCGACGCCGGCGGCAAAAATGGCGGCTTGCACAGATGCCGTTGCCCCGCCGAGAATCGCTCCGAAGCCAGCCATCAACTTGACGTCTCCGCCCCCCATCCCACCGAGGAGATAGAAGACGAGAAACGCGCAAAAACCGACGAGCAAACCGACGAGCGACGAACCGAGTTCGCTCAACCCTCCGGTGAAGGCGTGATAGGTCAAGCCAGCGGCCATGGCACCTAACGTCGTCCAGTTCGAAATCGTACGAAAGCGGAGATCTTCGACCACCGCTGCAGTACCGACAAGAAGAGCCAATAGGATTTGGATTTTCACAGTGTTGACCCATTTGTCGAACGAGTTGGGGCTTGAGCCGGTCGGCGAACCTGTCTGGGGACAGTAAGGAGAGAAGGAGCAAGGATCCCTGCGCGAAGTGCAAATTCGGCCAAAGTTTGGCCACCGGGCAGTTTCCACGAGCCCGCCTGCGATGCATGGACCGCGGCGAGACCAGTTCGGCGAGACTTTGGAGTAGGAAGCGACATCACCGTTGACCCTCTCTTGTAATTTCGGCAGGACGGTCGGTTTTCATTAGGCCTTCTGTGATGATTTCCTTAGAACGGAGGTCCTGGGTACCAAGGCCCCCGCCGTAGACGTTCGAGGCTACGGTTAACACCCTTCTAGTGAATAAGATGGAATCCTTATCCGTCGCCACGAGTTGCCAATTCGGGTCTTTCTTGAGGTGGGCCTGGAGAGGCCAGCCGATCGGCAGCAGCGCACTTTCGAACTGGTACTTGTCCAGGATGGCGGCCCATTCCGGGGCGGCATTCATGAGGGCGATGTAGTCCTTCCCAATTTCGGGGCCAAAAAAGTCGCTGCGACCGTCGAAAAACACGCGCTGGGTCACCGGGAAGCGATAGAGGAGGTAGTCGCCCCACTCATCGGAGGAGAGAACGCGGCGGCCGGCAATGCTGGGCAGATTTTGTTCGATCATGGCGATGGGAAAGCGAAGGACCGGAAACTGGCGCGGCCAAGCGAATGGTTTGTCGAAGGCGATGAGGATTAGGATCGGCGCGGCGACCCAGATGGAGTTTCGAGAGAAGCGGGGAAACAGATCAGACGACAATTCGTCGAAAGTACGTGCGATGGAACGGCGGGTTGAAGATTCGACGAAGGCCCGCCACCAATCGGAGAATTCACCCGCAATCCGCGGGGCGGCAACGAGCAAGAAGACCGGAACGTGGCGAACGGCTCCAAGTGAAAGGTGAGCCCATAACAACACAAGCAGCACATCACTCCAGCGCCCCTTCCGCGCTAGTCCGGCGCAGGCGGCGGCTCCGGCGAGAAGCAGGATTTCATAAAAGAACATTGCCTCGCTGCGAAAGACCGGCGATTGGAACTCGTCGACCACATTTTTGATCCAATCGGACCGTAAATAGTGGAAAACATGGATGTGGAGTTGAATTCCATATGGATTCACAACGCTAGCGGCTAAACACGCCGCGCCGACGAGAGTAAAACGCCGAGCGGCAAGATATTGACGACTCAACAACTGACCCAATACGACCGCTCCGAGGCAGGCAATCAACGCTAGAAAGCCACCATGCAGATTGGCCCAGAGAATGGTTAAGGGGACCAACAACCAGAGGCGTCGAGTGGGACGCAGGAGTTCCGCATCGATTAGCCAAAGGCCGGCCGCTAGAAAAACCAGCGTAAAAAGGTGGGGCCTAGCGAGATAGTGAATGGCAGAACAGCCGCTCGTGAGGAGAATGATTCCGAGCGCCAGTAGGGGCGAAGCGCCACGCCACAGCATGTGCCGGAAAATGATGAGTAGATAGATCGGGATGAGCATGCCGCAGAATAGAACGACCCCTTTTAGGCCAGCCCAATCGTGCAGATAAGAGAAGAGGAGCTCAGCGAGCCACTCCCAGGCAAACCAAGGGGCACCGGGCTTGGAAAATGAAAACATGTCCGTATAGGGAACTGTGCCGTGTTGGCGCATCCAGTCGCCAGCGCGGATATGCCAGCCAGTGTCGCCGTCGGAGAGTAGCGAAAGCCAACCATTCGGGCCCGCCAAGAACAACCAGATGATCAGAGACAAAAACAGAAAGTCCGCCAGAGTCGGCGTCCAAAGGGAACGTTTGGGTTCAAGAGGAGAGTCTGTCTGGGGTGATGTCATTAGTTTGCGCCGAGAACCACGTGCCCCAAGGGCTATTAGGTTGATCGGACGCCACCCCCGGGAACCTTAGGCCGAATGACGTTTGGCGAGAGAATTAATTTCCATATCCTGGCGACTCCCCAGGATGCGGGCCGATTGCAGTGCGAGGTCGAACCGGTCCTTCGCCGACGTCTTTTCGAAGATGTGCATCAGGTGTACCTTCACCGTTCCCGGTGTGATACCGAGCGCGGCAGCGATTTCCCGATTCTTTAGACCGCGCGTGACCAGTTCGACCACGCCCCGTTCGCGCGGGGTTAATGCCGGGTGACCGCGGCGGGAGTGTTCGGCCCATACCCCGGACAGTTCGGGCTCGATCCAGATTTGTCCGTCGGCAACGTGGCGAAGGCATTCGCAAAGCAGCGCGACGGTCTGATTTCGCCGGATCACTCCACGGGCGCCGGCTTGCAACGACCGGATCAGCTCCGTTTCTCCCAGATCGTTCACCCAAAGGACAGGCGCCGAGCGGGGCGCAAGCGCGCGCAGTTCAGCCAGAAAAAGGGTACTTTGCCGGTACCCAGCCGCATTGTCGATCAACACAACGGCGGGCAAATGGCTGACAATCCCGGTCCGGGCGGCCGTCCAGTTCGGTGCGGTGCCGCAGAGATACAGGTCGGGAGACGCATCGCAGACGCGCAAAAGCCCCTCAATCATCAAAGGCTGCGACTCACAAGCGAAAATGGAAAGCTTCTCCATCCCGGTCTATCGGCGGATATCGCCGAAACACAAGAGGGCTAAGGCAAATGGCAGGGGAGACTAGGTCAATTCCCTCCCCTTCGTTTCGGGAAGGCCGAAGATCAAGAGCCCGCCTAGGGCGAAGAACGCGGCCGTCATTCCCAGCGCGGCGCCGATGCCTTCGCGGTCGGCCAGGGCACCGATGCCGGCAGGAGCGAGAGCGCTAAAAACGCGACCGGCGTTGTAGCAAAGCCCTTGCGCGGTGGCTCGGATCCCACTCGGAAAGAGTTCGCTCAGGATGGCTCCGAAGGCGCTGTAATAACCATGTCCGAAGAACCCGACGAGGGGGCCGAGCGCGAGGAGGAGACCGGGGCTTTGGGCTAGATTGCCATACAGATACGTCACGATGGCCGCGCCGGACAGAAACGACACGAATACGGGGCGACGGCCGAAACGATCGGCGAGAAAGCCGAAGCTCAAATAGCCGGCCAGAGCGCCGAGTTGCATGGGAATGATCCACCCGGTAGAGCGGACGACAGAGAGCCCGGCACCTCCTTTCTCGATGGGAGAAGCGAGATAGGCGGGAACCCAGGTGAACAGCCCCCAATAGGCGAACAAGATGAGGCTCGACATTCCGATCGAGACCAGAACGTAGCGGCGCAGCGGCGGGCGGAAGAGGACGCGGAGCGATACGCGAGGGGCGGTGGGCGACCATACGGCGGGTTCTGGAACGGCGCGACGAATCCAAATAGTGAGCAAGGCGGGGAGAATACCGAGGGCGAACAGCGGTCGCCAACCGTAAGTTGGCAGAATCGCGGCGGCGAGCAGGCTGGCGAGGATATAGCCGATCGCCCAGCCGGATTGGGTAATCGCGATCGCTTTGCCGCGGTGCTGACTCGGCCAGGATTCGGCGACGAGGACGGTGCCGGCGCTCCACTCAGCACCAAGGCCAAAGCCGACGAGGGCACGCCAAAACAGGAGTTGTTCGAAGCTTGTCGCGGTAGCGATGGCGGCGGTAAAGAGCGAGTAGGTAAGGATAGAGCCCATCAGAACCTTCGTTCGACCGTAGCGATCGGCAAGATAGCCAGCGAGGGTTCCGCCGAGCGCGGCGGAAAACAGCATGGCCGTGGTCAGTAGGCCGCTTTGGGTTCCTGAAAGCGCGAATTCCTTTTGGATCGAGACAAGGGCGAACGAATAGAGCATGACGTCCATAGCGTCGAGCATCCAGCCGAGCATAGCGGCCAGCAGCGTGCGCCACTGGACTCCGGTAATGTCTTTAAGAAAGGACAAGCTTTCAATATAGGTCATAAAAAGAACCGATAAGGCGGGGCGCGCAAGATTTTCTACAATGGGTCTACCGCGTAGTGTGAATGCCCCTTGTTGTGGCGCTTTCCGTTTTTTGAGGCAGAGCTCCATGACCGTGATGTTTTGGCCCGTCGTGATCTTCATGGCAATTTCGCTCGCGATCGGGTTGTACACCTACACCCAAGTTCGCGGCTCCAGCAAGAATTACACCGTTTGCAATAAGGCGATGCCGTTTATCGTGATCGGCACGGCGCTGATGGCGCAGGCCGTGGACGGCAACGCGACGCTGGGAAATGTATCGATGACCTGGTCGACCGGATTTTGGGCCGGGGCGATGATTCCGCTTGGTTTGGCGGCGAGTTTGTTTTTTGTCGGCCGCTATTTGGCCGGTCCGCTGAACAAGATGGACCTGCTTACGCTGCCCGAGTTCTTCTATCGACGGTATGACCGGCAGACCGAGGCGCTGACGTCGGCGCTGACGATCGTTTGTTTCACCGTGGTGATCGCGGGGAATCTGTCGGCGGTGGCGTGGATATTCTCCGTCGTCAGCGGGCTGAGCTACGGCATGTCGCTGGCGATTACGACGACGCTGATCGTGATTTATACAATGGCCGGTGGGCTATTTGCGGCCATCTGGACGGATTTCTTTCAGATCCACGTCGCGCTGGTTGGGTTTGTCGGATCGGCTGCCTTCGTGATCTGGAAGTTCGGACTCGGCGAATTGCTGGCGAAGGTGCCGATGGAGAAGCTCGATTTCCGGGGCATTACATCAATGGAGCACGGGGCGCTGGTAAACTGGGCGGCGATGATCTCGTTGGCGTTTGGCAATGCGATGGCGCTGGACTTCATGGAGCGGGTGTTTGCGGCCAACAGTCCGCGGACCGCGCAGCGGGCTTGTTACTACGCTGGATTTCAGACCATTTTAATCGGCCTGTGCGCGTCGTTGCTCGGGCTGGCGGCGGTATCGCTCGTGCCGAAGATCGAAGATCCACGGATGGTGTTGCCGACCTTGGCGGCCGAGCATCTGCCGTATTGGTTAGGGGTGCTCGTGTTCGTAGGCGTGCTCGGCGCGTCGATGTCGACGGCGAACGGGGCGATGCTGGTGATTTCTGTGGTGTTGGCGCGGAACGTCTACCAGCGCTGGTCGAAGACGGCGGTGAATGACTCCTTGATGCTGCTGCTCTCTCGCGTCTTGGCAATTCCGACGGCGATGGCGGGCGCTTGGGTGGCCTACGTAAGGCCAGAGCCGGGCATTCTGCTGGTGATCGCTTTTGACATCGTTTTTGCGGGCTGCGTGGCACCGCTACTTTTGGGCGTCCATTGGCGCAAGGCGACGGCGACCGGCGCGAAGGCGTCGATCCTGGTCGGTACCGTGTTGCGTTTGATCTGCCATCTTTACATGCCAGCTTCGCTGTCCGGACTGGATACGCTGCTGCCTCCGGTGGTGAGCTTGGTGACGATGATCGGGGTGAGCTTAATGACCCAAGCAGCTTCGGAAGTGAAGTTTGAGCGGATGTACAACCCGGCGCCGGAAGATCGCCTGGCGGTGGAGGTTTAATGTTCCTAGCTTTTGCATTGGCGTTGCAGGTGGGCGTACTGCCGGACAAGTGGTTGTCGGGCGGGCCGAACTGTGCGGAGATTCCAGATTGGCAGGTGCATGCGTACAACGAAGACCTGTTGATTCTGCGGCAGAGCGGTTGCGTGCATTACGAGAAGCCGTTCCTTTACCTGCTGTTTGGCAAGGACAAGGCGATGCTGCTCGACACGGGTGCCGGGAAGCCGGGCACGGCGGCGATCGTTGAAAAGCTGCGGCGGAAGATGCCGGTGATCGTGGTGCATAGCCACGGACACGGCGACCATGTGGCGGGAGATGCGGAATTGAAAGGACTGGCGGGCGTGACCGTGATGGCACCGGGCTACGCGGAGACGATCGACCTGGGCGGCCGGAAGATTGAAGCGCTGCCGATTCCGGGGCATGACGCTAAGAGCGTTGCCTTCTATGACGAGCGGACGGGCGTGCTGCTGACCGGCGATTCGCTCTACCCTGGCCGGTTGTACGTCGACGATTTTCCCGCGTTCTTGAAGAGCATGAAGAGCTTGCTCGAGTTCACGGAGAGCCGCGCGGTCAGCCACGTTTTGGGCACACATATTGAGCAGGCTCGGACGCCGTTCGTCGATTACGTCGTCCGGACGACGTACCAACCGGCCGAGCATTCGTTAGAGTTGGGTCGGGCACATTTGATGGAGCTGGTCCGGGAGTTGGAGTTAATGGGTGGGAAGCCGGAGCGGAAGGCTTTGCGTGATTTTACGATTTACCCTCGTCCGCCGAGGAACTTTGCAAACGGGAGCACGGCAACGCCATGAAGAAGTGGATCGGCATCGCCGCAGTGGCGGCGAGCATGTGGGCGCAGGAGCCCCAGATGAAGAAAGGCAACCGGCCACCGCGGGTTCCCCGGCCGGGCGTCAGCGATGCGTCGGTGAAGCATGCGATGAGCGAAGTGAAGCCGGAAGCGGTGTTCGCAGTGCCCGGCGTGCCGGATTGGCTCGTGATTACGAAAGACTCCGTTTGGGTTTCGAACAAGCCGAAGGGTACGGTGTCGCGGATGGACCTGAAGACCAACAAGGTCACGTCGACCATCGAAGTGGGCAAGCAGCCTTGTTCGGGGATCACGGCGGGGTTTGGATCGATCTGGGTGCCGTTGTGCGGCGATAAGACGCTCGTGCGGGTGGACGCGAAGACGAATAAAGTGGTCGCGACGATACCGTTTGGCCCCGGCAACTCCGAGGGCGGCATCGCGGCGAGCAAGAACGCGATCTGGTACCCAACGGACAAGGGGACACTGGCCCGGATCGACCCGAAGACGAATAAGGTTGTGGCGGAAGTGTCGCTGCCGACGGGGTCGTTTTCCGCCGAGGTGTCCGCAGATGGGAGCGTTTGGGTGACCTCGACGGAGAAGAGTTTACTCGTCCGCGTGGACCCGACGACGAACAAAGTTGTGGCGGAGATTCCGGTGGGCGATAAGCCGCGCTTCCTGGCGACGGGTGCCGGGGCGGTTTGGACGTATGACCAGGGAAAGGGGACGATTACGCGCGTCGACATTGCGACGAACAAGGTGGCGGCGACGATTGAGGCCGGGTTGCCGGGTGGCGGCGGCGAGATCGATTATGCCGATGGATTTGT
>Ga0163144_10011803_pt1 | contig 18448 bp, 13 predicted proteins | sample OliLak19BULKMAT1_FD_123175 | JGI IMG/M metagenome (GOLD analysis project Ga0163144, IMG submission 123175) | Freshwater microbial mat bacterial communities from Lake Vanda, McMurdo Dry Valleys, Antarctica - Oligotrophic Lake LV.19.BULKMAT1 | ecosystem: Environmental > Aquatic > Freshwater >... | reverse complement strand
CACTGAAAACAGCGAGGAACCATTAAACAACCTCTGCTTCGCATCCCCAACCACTGTCCGAAATACCGGAACAAGCTCAGGGCGCGGGGGGCGCGGGGGGCGCGGGGGGCGCGGGGGGCGTTGGGGGCTGGGGAGCCGCGGCTCAGCTCTTCGCGGATTCTTTGGCCCAGGTGTCTTTGAGGGTGATGACGCGGTTGAAGACGGGGCGCTCGGGGGTGCTGGTGGGGTCGAGGGCGAGGTAGGCGAGGCGCTCAAGCTGGAAGCGCTCGTCCGGGCGCGCGGTGGCGAGGGCGGGCTCGAGCCGGGCGGTGAGGATTTCGAGGGAGTGCGGGTTCAGGCAGGTGCGGAAATCGCGGCCATCGGCCTCGGGCTCGGCCTCGGTGAAAAGGCGGTCGTAGAGGCGGACTTCGGCGGCGAGGGCGTGGGCGGCGCTGACCCAGTGGATGGTGCCTTTGATTTTCCGCGAGGAGGTGGGGCCGCCGGTCTTGCTGTCGAGGTCGGCGGTGCAGCGGAGTTCAGCGATGGTGCCGTCAGCGTTTTTCACGACCTCGTCGCACCGGATGATGTAGGCGTATTTCAACCGCACCTCGCCGCCGGGCTTGAGGCGGAAGAACTTGGGCGGCGGGACTTCGGCGAAGTCGTCCTGCTCGATGTAAAGCTCGCGGGAGAAGGGCACGGCGCGCGTGCCGAGGGCGGGATCGAGCGGGTGGTTGGTGGCGGGGACGGTTTCGGTGTGGCCGTCGGGCAGGTTGGTGATGACCACTTTCAACGGACGGAGCACGCCAAGCCGCCGCCGGGCGCGGGTGTTCAGGTCTTCGCGGATGGCGTGTTCGAGGACGCCGACTTCGGTGAGGCCGTGGTATTTGGTAATGCCGATGTGGAGGGCGAATTGCCGGAGCGCCGCCGCGGTGACGCCGCGCCGCCGCAGGCCGGAGATGGTGGGCATGCGGGGATCGTCCCAGCCTTGCACAAAGCCTTCATTCACGAGCTGCATGAGTTTGCGTTTGCTCATCAGGGTGTAGCTGAGCGAGAGGCGCGCGAACTCGTGCTGGTGCGGGCGGGGCCGGGGGACGGCGAGGCTTTCGAGGAGCCAGTTGTAAAGCGGGCGGTGGACCTCGAACTCAAGGGTGCAGACGGAGTGGGTGATGCCTTCGATGCTGTCGGAGAGACAGTGCGCGAAGTCATACATGGGGTAGATGCACCAGGCGTCGCCGGTGTGATGGTGGGCGGTGTGGCGGATGCGGTAAAGGACGGGGTCGCGCAGCCAGACATTGGGGTGATGCGGGTCGATGTGGGCGCGGAGGGTGCGGGTGCCGTCGGGGAAAGTGCCAGCGCGCATTTGCTGAAAAAGGTGCAGGTTTTCCTCCACGCTGCGGTCGCGAAAAGGGCTGGGCCGGCCGGGGCGGTCGGGTGCGCCGCGGTATTCGTCGGTTTGCTCGGCGGTGAGGTCGCAGACGTAGGCTTTGCCCTCGTGGATGAGGGTGAGGGCGTAGGCGTAAAGCTGGCCGAAATAATCCGAGGCGTAGAAGGGCTCGGCGTCGTCTTTGCAGCGGAGGACGTCGTCGGCCCAGCCGGCGATGAGCCAGCGCACGTCGGCGATGATCGAGTCCACATATTCCACGTCCTCCTTGGCGGGATTGGTGTCGTCCATGCGCAGGTGGCACACGCCGCCGAACTCTTTGGCGATGCCGAAGTTCAAGCAGATGCTTTTGGCGTGGCCGATGTGCAGGTAGCCATTCGGCTCCGGCGGAAAGCGCGTGACGACCCGCTGGCAGGTGCCGGCGGCGAGGTCGGCGGCGACGATGTCGCGGATGAAATCGGACGGGGCAGGGGAGGCGGGCGGGTCGGTGGTCATGAGGATGGAGCGGAGGGAGATAGGCGGCGGCGGCAGGGAAGTCGAGGGCGCGGTGGCGCGGACGGCGCAATGGAATTGCGGGGACAAGTGCGTTCCGCGAGGGAGTCGCGGAACGAGGAGGAAAGTGGGAGTCGAGGGCGGGTGGGCGCGCGGGCTCGAGGCGTGCGAGGAGAACCTTGGACACCGCCGGGAAAGTGGGCACGGTGGGACGCCGTCCGCCATGCGCTTCCGTTTTCGCCTCCGCTTTCCGCTCGCCGCTGCGCTGCTCGCGCTGGCGCTGCCCGCTGTGGCGGCGGAGCCTTTCCCGCAGGGCGGCGTGGCGTTTGTGGAAAAGCACTGCGTCTCCTGTCATGGAAAGGACAAGCAAAAGGCGGGGCTCGCGCTGCACGCGGTGCGCGATGATCTCGCGCTGCTGCGGGCGCGGAAGCAGTGGCGGGAGGTGGTGAAGATGGTCGAGGGCGGCGACATGCCGCCGGACGACAAGCCGCAGCCGACGGCGGCGGAGCGGGCCGCGTTCGTGGCGTCGGTGCAGGCGGTTTTCTCGGCGGCGAACAGCGCGAAGCCCGACCCCGGACGGACGACGGTGCGCCGCCTGAACCGCACGGAATACAACAACACCATCCGCGATTTGCTGCGTGTGGATTTCTCGCCCGCGGGGGATTTCCCGAACGATGAGGTGGGCTTCGGTTTCGACAACATCGCCGACGTGCTCTCGGTTTCGCCGGTGCTGATGGAGCGCTATCTCGATGCGGCGGAGCGGATCGCCGAGGAGGCCATCCCGCTCACCGCGGCACCGCCGCCGAAGCGCACGATGGCGGGCAAATACTGCGAGCCCGCGAGTCCGCAGGTGCCGCAGGATCGCTTTCGCCCGATCAACGCCGCGCGCTCCGAGGCGATCCTCTCCGGGCCGCTGAACACGCCGGTGCGGATCACCGAGAAAAACGAATTTTGGGTGCGGGCGAAAGTTTACGCCGAAGGCCCGACGGATGGGCCGGTGCGGGTGGCGCTGCTCGTGGCGGGGCCGAAGCTGGCGCAGCCGTCGCCCGCGGCGGAGGTGGCGAAACTCGATGGCGTGGCGCTCGGCGCGGTCACGCCGTGCCGGATCGTGAAGACGGCGGAGATCACCGCGCGGGATGAAAAGAGCGCGCAGGTCGTGGAGGTGAAGATCACCGGCACGGCCGGAATCGAGCGCGTGGCGCTGGCCGCGTTCAAGCCGCCCGGCGGGCAGCGTCCGCCGACGTTGCGCGTGGAGTTTCTCGAAACCGAGGGGCCACTCGATACGCGCACGCCGTCAAACAAGGCGCTGATGGTTTTCACCGGCGACAAGCCCGAGCGCGAGCAGGTGCGCGAGGTGCTGATGCGCTTCGTCGCGCGGGCCTGGCGGCGGCCCGGCACGGCGGAGGAGATCGGCCGATTGGGCGCCATGGTGGACTACGCCGTGGGGCACAATGAAGGCTGGGCGGCCGGGCTGCGCCGCGCCATCGCCGCGGTGCTGGCATCGCCGAAATTCATCTTCCGCCTCGAGCCCGATGCGGAGCCGGAGAACCCGGAGCCGCATGCGCTGGATGAGTTCCAGCTCGCCACGCGGCTCGCGTATTTTCTGTGGAGTTCCGCGCCGGACGACACGCTGCTCCAGCTCGCCTACGAGAAAAAGCTGGGCGCGAATCTCGACGCGCAGGTGCGCCGGATGGTGAAGGATCCGCGCGCCGCCGCGCTCGTGGATAACTTCGCGCTGCAATGGCTTCAGCTCGGGCGGCTCGCGGGGCACAGCGCTGACAGGAAGGTTTTCGGCAAGTGGGAGCCGAAGCTCGCCGGCGCGATGATCGAGGAGACGCGCCGCTTTTGCGCGGAGATCCTGCGCGATGATCGCAGCGTGCTCGATCTGCTGGACGCGGACTTCACCTGGGTCAATCAGCGGCTCGCGGAGCTTTACGGGCTGAAGGTTCCGGGCAGTTGGGAAAAGGGCGAATGGAAGCGCGTGTCGCTGGCGGGCACGCCGCGCGGCGGGCTGCTCACGCAGGCCAGCGTGCTGACCGTGACCTCCAATCCCACGCGCACCTCGCCGGTGAAACGCGGCAAATGGGTGCTCGAACAACTGCTCGGCAATCCGCCGCCGCCGGCGCCGCCCGGCATCCCGTCGCTCGATGACGCGCAGCGCCAGGAACTGACCGGCACTTTCCGCCAGAAGCTGGAGCAGCATCGCGCCGACGCGCAATGCGCGGGCTGCCACGCGAAGATGGACGGCTTCGGCTTCGCGCTGGAGAACTTCGACGGCATCGGCCAATGGCGCGACCGCGATGAAACCGGCGCGGCCGTGGACGCCAGCGGCCAGGTCGGCACGGGTCGCAAACTCAATGGCGTGGCCGATGTCCGCGCGCTCTTCCGCGAGCGGCGCGAAGACTTCACGCGCTGCCTCACCGAGAAGCTGCTCATCTACGCGCTCGGCCGCGGGCTCGACTATTACGACGAACCCACGCTCGACCGCATCCAGGGCGCGCTCGCCCGCGACGGCTACAAGTTCTCGACGCTGCTGACGGAGATCGTGAAGAGCGACCCTTTCCGCCTGCGGCGCGGCAAAGGGCAGGGCGGCGACGCGAAGTAGCGTCCGCCGCTAAGCGAAGGCCGCGCGCAGCATGGCGAGGCTTTTGGGCACGGCGGTCGCCGCGGCTTCCTTGCCTTCCATTTCGAGCGAGACGTAGCCGGTGTAGTTCGCGTCGCGCAGGATTTTGGCGATGCGTTTGTAGTCGAGATCGAGCGTGTAAAACTCGCCGCCGCCGTCGTAGGTCTTGGCTTGCACGAAGACGGTCTTCGGCGCGATGGCGGCGAGTTTCTCGTAGGGGTTTTCGAGGAAGTTGCCCGTGTCCATAAGCGCGCCGAGCCACGGCGAGGCGATGGCTTTGATGATGCGCATCTGGCCCTCGGGCGTGGCCGTGAGGCCCCAGTGGTTTTCCAGCGCCAAGAGCACGCCGCGCTCGGCGGCCAGCTCCACGCATTTCTGCGTGGCCTCGAGGCACCACTTGAAGCCGTCCTCGAGGGTGTAGCCTTTGATCACCGGCTCCTCGCCGCGCGCTTTCATGAGTTCGCCGAAGTCGGCGATGGTTTTCCAGCGGCCGCTGTTCAGACGCACGCACGGGATGCCGAGCGCGTAGGCGATCTCGAGGCACTTCTCGGTATGCGCGATCCATTTGTGCCGCTCGGCGGGATTCGGCGAGACGAAGTCCTGATGAATGGAGAGGCAGATGAGCGGGACGCCGGCGCGAAAGGCGTGGCGTTTCAAGCGCTGGCAATACGCGTGCATGGTGGCGTCGAGCTTCCCGAATTCGTCGGAGTCCATCTGCCGATGCAGGATGTCGAGCCCCGCCACACCGAGCGCGGCGGCGTGGTCGATGACGTCGTCAATGGCGATTTTCTCCGGCGTGAAGTGCCAGTAGGAGTAGCTGGAAAGGGCGATCTTGATCCGGCTCGCGCTGGCCGCTGGCACCTCCGGCGCGGGCGCGGCCAGGGCGGTGCCGCCAGCGGCGGCGGCCCCGAGGGCGAGGAACTGGCGGCGCGTGGTCATGGCCGCGTGAGGTCAGGCCGCGAGCTTCAGCCGCGGGTCTTCCGCGAGCAGCTCGGCGAGCGTGGACCAGCCCTGATCATCCAGCGCCTGGAAGGCGTGGAGATACACGGCGACGACGCCCGGGTCGTGCTTCGCAAAAAGGGGCTCGATGGCTTTCGCGAGGTCGGCTTTGGCGGGCGCGGGCGGCAGCGCTTCGATGGTGCCATTGGCATCGTGCGCGATGCCGAGGCCGTCGAGGAAATCGCAGAGCAGCGCGGCGTGCGCGCCCACGAGCCAGATCTGGAGCAGATGCGCACCCACGGATTCGTTCACCTTTTTGCCCAGCGCCTCGCGCATCCACGCGTGCCGCTCGGGGCGCGGCTTGCGCTCGACGAAGAGGGTGCGGAGTTTGCGCTGCTTCGCCAGCGTATCGAGCGTGGTCTGGTAAAGCGGGCGCTCCTTTTCCTGGAGAAAGCTGAAGAGCTGATCGGCCACGGCGGCCGGCATCTGGGCGAAAATATCGTGGGGTGTGGGCATGGGATGAAGGGGCGCGAGGGTAAGGGCGCGAGGGGAAATGTCCAGCGCACCGCAGTCTGGCTTCAGGCGCGAAGATTTTTCACCACGGGGATTCCGTTTTCCGGCGCGCGCCGCTACGGTCCGCGCGCCATGAATAAATCCCACGCGCTTTCCCTGCTCGCGCTCACCCTTTTTGCCGGCACGGCCCTCTCCCGCGCGGCCGAGACGCCCACCATCACCATTAGCAAAAGCGACAAGGCCGCCGTCGCCATCGGCCCGATCGGCGGCGCGGACGGCGCGGCGGCGGCGAAGATTTTGCAGAACGACCTCGCCCTCTCCGGCTGCTGCAATCTCGTGCCGGCGGCGAGCGCGGGTTTTGTCATCGGCGGCACCTCGAGTGGCGGCAGCCTCGCCGGCAGCGTGACCGACCGCGCGGGCAAGACCGTGCTCAGCGAGAGCTACAGCGGCACGGCGCGGGGCAAAGTTCACGCGTTTGCCGATGCCATCGTCGAGACGCTCACGGGTGCGAAAGGCTTCGCCAATACCAAGCTGGCCTTTGTCGCCAGCCGCAGCGGGCACAAGGAAATCTACGTCGCCGATGCCGACGGCACGGGCGTGCATCAGCTCACGAACGACGCGAACATCAGCGTCGGCCCGCGGCTCAGCCCGGATGGACGCACGCTGGTTTATACCGGCTACAAAAGCGGCTACGCGGATGTGTACGAGATCGAACTCGGCAACGGCGCGCGCAACCGCATCATCAAATTTCCCGGCACCAATACGGGCGCGAGTTACTCCGCCGATGGCCGGCAGCTCGCGGTCATTCTGAGCAAAGACGGCAACCCCGAGCTTTACACCACCGGCGCGAGCGGCGGCGGCGCGCGCCGGCTCACGCGCACGACGGGCGTGGAGAGCACGCCCTCGTGGTCGCCGGATGGCAGCGAGATCATCTACTCCAGCGACGAACGCGGTACGCCGCAGCTCTACCGCATCGCCTCGGGCGGCGGCTCGGCTCGGCTCATCAGCACCGGCCACAGCTACAACACCGAGCCGAACTGGTCGCCGGACGGCAAGCGCGTCGCCTTCACGGTGCGCGCCGGCGGCAGCTTTTCCATCGCCACCGTGGACGCGGCGGGCGGCGGCTCCCGCGTGGTGGCCTCCGGCGAAGGCCCGGCCTGGGGCGCAAACTCCCGGCACCTCATCTACGCCGACGGCGGGTCGCTCATTTTGCTCGATGTGCAGACCGGCCAAAAGACCACGCTGCTCAGCGGCTATGGCAAAATCTCCGAGCCCACCTGGTCCCGCTAAAATCTCCCACCGTTACCCAACACCTCGATTCCTATGAAAACCCTCCACTGCTTCTCCCTCACCCTCGCCGCACTTTTCGCCCTCACTTTCTCCGGCTGCCAGACCGGCAAAAAAGGGACCGGCGGCGACGGCGGCGGCGGTGCGGATGGCGACTTCGTCAATGGCACCCCGCTGCCCGACCGTCAGGAAGGCGTCTCTTTCCTCGGCTCGAACGTGGATCGCGCGAAATTCCGTCCGGTCTATTTCGCCTTCGACAGTTACTCCATTGACGGCGGCGAACTCGCCAAGATCGGCGAGGTCGCGAGCTTTTTGAAAAGCGCTGGCAACCACGTGATCATCGCCGGCTTTACCGACGAGCGCGGCACGCCCGACTACAATCGTGGACTCGGCGAACGCCGCGCTCAGACGGTGCGCGAGGCGCTCATGCGCGATGGCGTGGATGCGGCGAAAATCCAGACCGTGAGCTTCGGGGCCGAGATGCCTGCCTCCAATGGCTCTGGCGAAAGCGCGTGGGCGAAAAACCGCCGCGCGGAATTCGGCGTGGTGCGCTGAGTCTCGCGCGGGCGGCCAGCGGCGGCGTCTTCCGGTCGTCTATTTCCCGACCGGCTGGAGATCCTGATCGTAGAGGATGACCTTGCCGATCTTCTCCAAGCCGGGGCGCACGTCCTTGGCTTCGCCGACCACGATGATCGCGAGGTCGGTGGTGCTGAGGTATTTTTTGGCGAGGGTCTGCACGTCGGTCGGGGTGATGGCGGCCATGCGGGTGGCGTAGGTTTTGTAGAAATCGACGGGCAGTCCGTAGAGGTCGATGTCCTGTACGCGCTGGGCGGTGCGGGCGGAGCTTTCGAGCGAGAGGAGGTAGTTGCCGACGTTGTACTGGCGCTGCAGCGCGATCTCGGCCACGGGTGCCGGTTCTTCGCTGAGGCGGCCGAGTTCCTTGAGCAACTCGACGACGGCGGGCGCGGTGACTTCGTTGCGCGTCTCGGTGCTCGCCTGGAAGCCGCCGCCGAATTTCCGCATGTCGAAGGCGGACGACGCGCCGTAGGTCCAGCCGTGTTTCTCGCGGAGGTTTTGGAAAAGGCGTCCGCTAAAGCCGCCGCCGAGGGTGGCGTTGAGGACGTTCAAGCCGGGCGTGTCGGGATTGGCGCGGGCGGGGCCGGGCTGGACGACGACGATGTTCGACTGCACCGAGCCGGGGCGGTCGAGGAGGTGGATGGTGATGCCGTGAAGCGTCGGCGGAGCGGCCATCTTCAGCTTGCGCGGGTCGCCCGTTTTCCAGTCGCCAAAGACGCGCTTCACCTCGGCGAGGATGTCCGCGGTTTTGACATCGCCGACGATGGCGAGGGTGGCGTTGTTCGGCACGAAATGCTCGCGGTGAAAGGCGATCAGATCCTCGCGCGTAATGGCCTGCACGGCGGCGGGCGTGAGATACGCGCCGTAGGCATGCGCGCCGTAGAGGACTTTGCCGGTGAGCTTGGCGGCGAGTTTGGCGGGTTGCTGTTTCTCTTCATCGAGGGCGGAGAGCGTCTGGCGCTGGAGCTTGGCAAACTGGTCGGCGGGGAAGGCGGCGTGGAAGACGGCGTCGGTGAAGAGGTCGAGGAGCGGGCCGGTGTATTTGGTCAGGCCGGCGGCGGAGACGCTGATGAAATCAGGGCTGGCGGCGGATTCGATGGCGACGCCGATGGAGTCGGTCTCGAGCGCAAAGGTCGCGGCGTCGCGCTTGGCCGTGCCGCGATTGAGGAGTCCGGCGACGAAATCGGCGGTGCCGGTCTTTGGCTCAAAAAGCGAGCCGCTGCGAATGACGAGGCGGAAGGTGACGGTGGGCTTCCGGTCGTCCTCCATGACGAACACCTTGAGGCCGTTCGGGAGCGTTTCCGTGCGGTAGTCGGGAAAGGCGGACGCGGGTGCGGGGCCGGGCTCAGGCTTTTGCGTGCGGTCGATGGCGTGGACGGTGGTGGTGGCGAGAAGGAGAAGGGAGAGAAGGATTTTCATTGGATGAGTGGGATGGGCAGAGAGGTCCACGAAAGGCACGGAAAGACACGGAAAGGGGAGCCGCCTTTCGTGCTTTTCATGGACGGTAAAATCATGGGCGGATGGTTTTTGAACCACGGATTTTTTGGATTACGCGGATGACCCGGATTTTTCCAAAAGAGCGATCCGTGAAATCCATGCAATCCGCGGAATCCGTGGTCAAAGTTTCCCGGCGCGATGGGACGTCACTACGACTGGTGGAAGTCATTTGGCGGCGGGCGTCGCGGGGACCGGGAAGCGCAGGATGTTCACGCCTTCCTTGGTGAAATACTTGTTGGCGACGCGCTGGAGATCTTCACGCTTCACGGCGAGATAGCGGTCGAGTTCGGTGTTGATGAGGTTGGCGTCGCCGTAAAAGAGATGGTAGCGCGCGAGGTTTTTCGCGCGGGTGCTCATCGCGCCGAAGCTGCTCGCAAACTCCGCCTCCTTTTGGTTCAGCGCCTTGCGGAATTCGTCCTCGGTGACGCCGTCCTTTTTCATCCGCTCGACTTCCTCGCTGATCAGCGTGTCGAGCTGATCGAGGGTGACGCCGCGCTGGCCGATGGCCTGGACGCCGAGCACGCCGGCGCTTTCGAGGAGAAACGGGAACGCCTCGACTTGCAGCGCGGCCTGCTCCTTCTCGACGAGTCGTTTGTAAAGCCGCGAGCTGCGCCCGGAGCTGAGGATGTTGACGAGGAGTTCGAGCGGGTAGGCGTCGGGATCAGTCTCCTTGGGCGCGCGCCAGGCGTGGAGCGTGGCGGGCAGCGGAGTGTTGGCCTTGAGCACGTCGTGTTTCACCGGCGCGGTTTGTGCGGTGAGCTCGACCTTGGGCCGCACGATGTCGGGGCCGCGCGGGATGGGGCCGAAGTATTCCGCGACGAGTTTCTTCGTGACCTCGAGATCGAAGTCGCCGGCGATGGCGAGCGTGGCGTTGTTCGGCAGGTAGTAAGTTTTCCAAAAGTCGCGGAACTCCTCGATCTTCGCCTCGTCGATATACTGCACCGAGCCGATGGGCACCCACGCGTAAGGCGTGCCTTTGAAGACGAGCTTGGCCAGTTCCTCGAAGAGCGAACCGTAGGGCCGGTTGTCGTAGCTGCGGCGCTTTTCTTCCTTCACGACTTTGCGCTGCGTCTCCACGCCGGTCTCGTCGATCTGCGCGTGCATCATGCGTTCGCTTTCGATCCAAAGCGCGAGCTTGAGCTGGTTGCTGGGGAGATTGAAAAAGTAGTCCGTCTGGTCGAACGAGGTGCTGGCGTTGAGGTTGCCGCCAGCGCCGGAGATGTATTTGTCGATCTTGCCGCGCGGGATGTTTTCCGTGCCTTCAAACATCAGGTGCTCGAAGAAATGCGCGAAGCCGGTGCGGTCGGGCCGCTCGTTTTTGCTGCCGACGTGGTAGAGCACGTAGGTCGCGACGACGGGCGCGGCGTGGTTTTCGTGGAGGATGACGTGGAGACCGTTGGGCAGATTGTATTCGACGAATTTGATTGGCTTCAGGACGACGCGCGGCGGGGCGGCGGCATCTTTCGCGCTGCCGGAAAATGGCGTGAGCACGAGGGCGGTGAGGAGGGTAAGAAAGCGGGTGCGGATCATGGAAGCGGGATGAGACAGGCCGGAGGGTGCGGCGTTCAGATTGGCACAGCAAGCGTGGGGTGGGAGATTTGCGTGGGGCGCGGGTGCAGGATCGCCGGCGACGTGGCTTGCGGCGAAGGAGCGTTGCGCTACGATCCGCCTCGCTCCGGATGAACCTGCCACCACCGCCTGCCAAACCGCGCCGCTCACTGCTGCGTTGCCTGACTTTTCTCGGCTTCCTGCTCGGTCTGCTGCTGACCGCCATCTTCGGCGCGATGACTTGGGCGCAGGCTTGGGGCATGACGCACTACCAGCCCGTGGACGCACGCTCCACGCGGGCCCGCGAGCTGACCTCGGCGGGCAAGGCGCGCTTCCTTTTCACCGGCCCCACGGTGCGGCGGATGAGCAATGTGCATACGCCGGACCAACGCGGACTCATGTTCTCAACGAAAGTTTTCCGCAACGCGCGCGGGCAGCGGATCGAGGCGTGGGAAATTCCCGCGTCTGGCAACGGCCCGCTCGTGCTGATGTTCCCCGGATACGCTGGCAGCAAGGACACCCTGCTCGAAGCCGCCGTCGAATTTCACCGGCTCGGCTGCACCACCTGGCTGGTGGACTTTGCCGGCATCGGCGGCTCGGATGGCAGCGTGACCACCATCGGCTGGCGCGAAGCGGGCGACGTGACCGCCACGGTGCAGGCCGCGACGGCCGCGCAACCCGGCCGGCGCGTCGTCCTCTACGGCACCTCCATGGGGGCCGTCGCGATCCTGCGCGCTGTGCATCTCGGCGAGGTGCAGCCCGCTGCGCTTGTCCTCGAATGTCCGTTCGACCGCCTCGTCACCACCATCGGCAACCGCTGCGCCTTCCTCGGTCTCCCGCGCAAGCCTTTCGCCGCTGGCGTGGTCTTCTGGACTAGCGTGCAGCAGCGCTACAACGCCTTTGCGCACAACCCAGTCGAATACGCGCGCGACGTCCATTGCCCGACGCTGGTCATGCAGGGCGAAGACGACCGCTCCGTGGGCCTCGGCGCCGCTCACCGCATCGCCGCCGCCCTTGGAAAAAACGGCACGCTGCAAGTCTTCCCCAAAGCCGGTCACGCCTACCTCGCGGTTCACGCCGCCGAGCCGTGGCGGGCCAGCGTGGGGCGATTTTTGCAAAAATTTTAGGGCACCCACGATCCCCCGGACTCTGCGAACTGCGGACCTGCCGCCGCTTCGACGCGGCGCTGCCGAAGGTGAGGCGGGCGTGCGGAGTTACCGCCGGAACATTTCCAGCGCGACGTCGCGTTCGCGGTGGTGATCCACGATGGGGAGCGGGTAGCCTTTCGCCAGCGGCAGGCCGGGCGTCGGGGGCTGGGCGAGCCGGGGCGCGGGCACGTCGCGCAGTTCGGGCACCCAGCGTTTGATGTAGTGGCCGTCGGGGTCGAAGCGCTGCGTTTGCGACCACGGGTTCTGGATGCGGAAGTAAGGCGCGGCGTCGGTGCCGGTGCTGGCGCTCCATTGCCAGCCGCCGTTGTTGCTCGCGATCTCGCCGTCCACGAGCCGGCGCATGAACCAGCTCTCGCCGTGCATCCACCAGACGTGCAGGTCTTTGGTGAGAAACATGGCGGTGATCATGCGCACGCGGTTGTGCATGTAGCCCGTCGCGTTCAGTTCGCGCATCCCGGCGTCCACGATGGGAAAGCCGGTCTCGCCCGCGCACCAGCGCTGAAAAGCGTCGCCGCCGGGCGCGCTCTCGGGCCGCCAGTGGTCGCGCCATTTCAGACCGCGATAGTGCTCCTGCATCTCGTGGTCGAGCACGCCGGGCGAGTGCCAGAGCACTTGCATGTAAAACTCGCGCCAGATGAGTTCGTTGACGTAGGTGCCGATGCTGCGCGCGTGCCGCGGCTCGGCGGCGGCGAGCGCGGAGCATTGGGCATGGACTTCGCGGATGGAGAGGGTGCCGTGGCGGAGATCTTGGGAAAGGCGGGAGCTGGCGCCGTCGGAGGGCAGGTTGCGCGTGGCGGCGTAGTCGCGGATGGGGCCGTCGAGGAAACATCCGAGCCGCTGGCGGGCGGCGGCTTCGCCGGGCGCGATGATCTGGGCGTCGCTCGTGAGGCCCCATGTTTGCAGCGTGGGCAGCGGATCGCTGACGAGGTCCGGTGGCGGGGCGAGGCGCGCGATGGCGCGGCGGGGCGCGGGCTTTTCGAGCTTCAGCCACGCTTTGGCGTAAGGCGTGAAGACGCGGAACGGTGTGCCGCTGGCGGTGAGGACTTCGTCGCGCTCGTGGATGGCGATGTCCTGATGCGCGTGGATTTTCACGCCCAGTTCCGCCGCCCGCGCGGCCAACCGCTGCTCCACGGCGCGGCCATGCGGGTCGGGGTCGCGGTTGAAATAGATGGCGTCCGCGCCGGACTCGCGGACGAGCTTTTCCAGCGCGGCCTCCGCCGGTCCGTGCCGGATGAGGAGCCGCGCGCCTTTGGCCGCGAGGTTTTTCGCCAGCGCGGCGAGGCAGCCGCACAGAAATTCCTGCCGCGGCGCGCCGCACCAGTGGTGTTCCCGCGGCCAGACGCTGACGATGTAAACCGGGATGACCACGTCGTGCGCGGCGGCGGCGGCGGCGAGCGCGGTGTTGTCGGTCAGCCGCAGATCGCGGCGGAACCAGTGGATGGCGATGGACATGGCGGCGATACGAGCGGGACCGGCGGGCGAGCGCAAATTATCGTTCCTCGCGTCCGCACCGTTTGCCTTATTCCGAAATGCCGTGAGCGCGGCGTGACCACCGCCCGCCTGCTCAGGGAGTCAGAGCGGGTTCAGCGTGACGGAGGAGGAATCTTCGACCTTGTGCGCAGCCGCGGTGCGCATGAGTTCGGCGAACTGTTTCGCCCAGTCCTTCATGGACGCCCGCGCGTGGCCGTAGGACGAAAAATCCCGCAGGCTCACGACCCCGAATTTGTCCTGCTCATTGTCGGCAAAGGCGAAGAGGAGTTCGCCAGTGCGGCTGTCCTTGAGTTTGCCTTCGATGGCGCAGTTGCCCTTGGTCATCGGAGCCATCGCCGAGCCGCCCGGCGCGCCGTATTTCACGGCGTTGCCCACGACGTTGGTGGGGTTCAACTCGACGAGGGCCAGCTCCAGCGAGAGCACCGCCGGACCGTTGCCGCTGGCGAGCTGGTAGCGGCCTCCGGGCGCATCGCGAAACGCCGCGACGAACGCCTGGCGCAGCACCTCGGCGCTTCCCGCCACCGGGCGGTCCTTCGCCTTTGGCCCCTCGAGCATCGTCACGAGCGGGCGGTCCACGGCGCGGAGATATTGCGTGTTCACGGGCGCGATGTGGATGCCGCGATAGTTGCCGCGCACGGCTTCAAATTTCGGGCTCACCCACACGGCGTTGAACGGTGCGCGTGCGCGATGCGGGCGCATGCTTGAGCCGTGGTCGAGAAAGGCGGAGGTCGGCACGGTCTTGGCCTTGAGCCCGGACGAAGAGGTGGAGCAGCCGGTGGTGGCGAGGGCGAGAGCGGCGGCGAGCGCCAGGGAGGTGAGGTGGGAGATTTTCATGGCGGGGAAGTAGCCGTTCGTGACGCGCTTCGCCAAGCGCATTCCGCGCGCGGGTCGCCAAACCGGCGGCCAGCTGCTAAATGTTCCTGGATCGGGTTGTGAGCGGTGACGAGCTTCGTCCCATCCGGAAACATCGCCTGGACCTCGTGAATCATCTCCGCGCCGCCCTCCATCTCGTCGGTCTTTTCAGGATCGTGGTGCCGAAGCTCGTCCTCTCCGCCACTCTCCGAGCATCGGGCGAAGGCGGTGGCGACGACCATCAATTGTTCTTCATCTTCGCGCGGCGAGAGGTGCATTAGTGGCGACGACGAATCAGCCAGTGGAGGCCACTGGCGACGGCGGCCAGCACCAGCATCCCGATGAGCAGCGTGCCAATTTCCGCCTCATGGCCAGGATGCGGCGCGCCCGACGAAAGATCGAGGACGGCGTGGCCGGGGTGGGCGTGGGCGAGTGCGGGTGAAAGCGCGAGCGCGGCGAGAAGGACGAGGCGATGGGTGAAGCGGGTGAGGTTCATGGTATGGAAAAGATTTGCGCGAGAGGGTAAGTCAGCAGGCGGATGTTTCGCGATGCAAATTCCATGGCGGTTGACACCTGTTCGGTTGTGGTGGTGCGATCAAAGCAGAACTGCGCCTGGAGGAGGGGTATGCTTCGCAGCTGGAAAAAACTACCAGCAGTTGAGCGGGCGTCACGCGCGCGATTCATTCGCGAGGTCATGGCGCGGTTTCACCAAGGTCTGCTTTCCGCGGCGGAGACGACTGACGAACTTCACATGAGTCGCAGCCGCTGCTACGTCCTCCACGCCGATTTCCTGCGCGCTTGTGCCCAGCGTCGGCAGCGCCTTTGGCGTTGAAAATCGTCGAAGGTGAGCAGGAGGACATCGGGAAGCGAAGTCTTGGAGATGGACGTAGTACGGCTGCCCGCGTGGAGGACGTCGTCAAAGTCCGCGCCGTCCGCAGCTTGGGCGGTGAAAAGGGATGAGGTAATCGCGCCGCCAAGGGCGACGAGTTTCAAGGAGTAAGTCAGGATCCAACCGTGCAGATTCCGGCGGAGCGTCGCCGCCAAGAAATAGCCGTCGTGAGTAATGATCGCCAGCCGAGACGTGGCGGAAAAACAAAAGCGTCTGGGCAAAACAAAAAGCTCCTCCGGGACGAATCCCGGAGGAGCTTTGAATGACTGAACTAGCGAATGGCCTTAGAACGCGATGCGCAGACCGCCACCGAAGACGAATTCGTTTTCGTCACGGTCGCGGATGGCGGGGACGCCGGCGATATCGGTGCCGTTGCCAAGGCGGTAGTAGGTGGCGTTGGCGTGGGCCGACCAGTCGCCGAGGCACTCGGGGACGAAGGCCAGCTTGTATTCGGCATTCACACCACCGGAGACGAAGCCGAAGTTGGCGTTGTCCGCGTAGTAGTTGCCCGAACCGAAGCCGGCTTTGATCGGCAGGCTGAGGGCCACAGGGCCGACCTGCATGCCGGGAGCGATGCCGACTTCATAGTACACGCCTTCGTCGGTGCCGAAGCTGGAGGAGTTCTCCATGTCGTATTGCACGAGGGCGTAGGGATGCAGTGCCCACGCGCCGAGGAGGTCGGTGTCGTCATAGGCGGCGCGGAGTCCGATGGTCTGTGCGGTCTCGAACGCATCGTTCGGGCTCATGTAGGCGCGGTAGTAGGGGCTCAGGGTGAGGTTCTTGTTGAAGACGAAGCTCAGGCCAGCCGTGAAGGTGGACTCGAACCAGGCGTTCGTGGTGGACCCACCGCCGCCGAAGACGGCCCCGCTGCCGGTGTGACGGCTCTGGAAGCTGTTCCACAAGCCGAGGTCGAGGCTGATCTTGGTGAGAGCGCCGTCGCCTTCATAAAGGCGCAAGCTGAGGTTGATGTAGGGCTGGAGGATGGCTGCCTGATTTTCGACCGTGATGCCACGGGCGATATACATCGAGGTAATGTCGATGCCGAGGTCGCCAGTGATGCAGGACTCTTTGATGGTCTCCTGCATCGTGCAGGCTTTTCCGGATTTTGCTGGCGCGGCGGTGCCGGCGAAGCCCGTCGAAGCGAGGGCGAGGCTGGCCAGGGTGAGCGTGCATGCTGCTGCGAGGCTGTGTTTGGTCATATATGGACTTTGGTTTGGTTTTCTTGGTTGGTTTTAGGTAGTGCCGATTTTTGGTCAGCGCGGTGTTTCTAAGCGACCACCGTACCGGGAGGCAACAATTTTTTGAGAAATTTCCTTCGCCGGATTTTCCAGCTCTCTGATGGAAAGGCATTTCGTTCGGGTTTCGAGCGGCTGGTTGCGTCCGTTTTTAGCCGACTTTTCGGAGTCAAACCGGACGCCTCGGGTCCGGCGGTGGTTAAACTAAGACAGCAAACCGGACCGCGGCAGCCGCGATTAGACGACTTCGACCGGGCACTTCGGCAGGGCTTTGAGAAACGCCGAGCCGTAGCCTTTCGTCAAAACTCGCGGGTCGAGGATGACGACGATGCCGCTGTCCTGCCGCGTGCGGATGAGCCGGCCCACGCCCTGGCGCAGTTTCAGGATCGCCTCGGGCAGCGAGTATTCGGAAAACGGATCGCCGCCGTGCGCCTCGATCAGTTCCAGCCGCGCTTCGATGAGCGGGTGATCCGGCACCGCGAAGGGCAGCCGCGTGATGATCACGTTCGACAACGCCTCGCCCGGCACATCCACCCCGCTCCAAAAACTCTCCGTCCCGAAGAGCACATGCCGGTCGTTTTTCTTGAACTCCGAGAGCAGCCGGTGCCGCGGTAGCCCCTCGCCCTGCACGAGCAGCTTGTAGTCGAGATCGTCCAGTCGTTCGCGCAGCGCGGTCGCGAGCGCGCTCATCGTTTTGTAGCTGGTGAAAAGGACGAACGCCCGCCCTTTGCTCATCCCCACGAAATACTCAATGCGCTCGGCCAGCGCCGCCTCGTAGCCGGCGTCGCGCGGGTCGGGCATCTTGCGGGTGATGTAGAGCCGCATCTGCCGCTCGTAGTCGAACGGGCTCCCGATCTGCCGCGCGTCCACCTCCTCCGCGCCGACCCGCGTGCGGAAATACCCCAGCCCCTCGCCCTGCCCGGAGCCGCTCGTCCCGGCGACCGACAGCGTGGCGCTGGTCATCACGCAGCAGTGGTCCTCGCGGAAAAGCAGCGCCCGCAGATGTGCGGCCACGTCCACTGGCGCGGCGTGCAGCGCGTGAAACTGCTGGGTCTTCCCCGTGCGCTCCACCCAATACACATGATCCTCCGCGTCCTGCTTCAGAAACGTCGCGATACCGCCGCGCGCATCGCGCAGCCGTCGGCCGAGATCCTGCAACTCCGCCTTCGCCACCTCGTCCTCCAAGCCCTTCAGCGTCTGCACCACCAGCGTCTGCAATTTCGCCAGCTCCCCAGTCAGCGAGTCCTCCACGAAATCCGGCTGCCGCACGCGGAACTCGCGCCCCTTTTTGAAATCCGCCCGCGTCCCCACCTTGTCGAAAAACATGTCCACGTCCCCGAGCAGCGCCGCCGTCGCCTTCACGCCGTCCGGGTTGCGATGCACCTGAAACAGCCCCTTTTTCGTGTCCGGATTGTAGAGCCGGCGCAGCGCGTAGCGCAGACCGTATTGCGAAACGCCCAACCCGATCATCTTGCCCGCCACGCCCTCCACCGTGTGCGCCTCGTCGAAGATCACGAAGTCATTGGCAAACAGGTAGCCGCTGCCTTCCTCCTGCTCCGCCAGCCCGCCGAGATTCATGAAAAAGAGTGTGTGATTCATCACCACCACGTCCGCCGTGAGCAGTCGCTTGCGGGCGGATTGGTAAAAGCAGCGAGGGTTCGTCCCGCAGGATTTCGTCGTGCAGATGTGCTGCTCGCTGCACACCTGGCTCCAGACGTTCGAGTCCGGCTCCACGGCGAAATCGCTGAGCGTCCCGTCCTTCGTCGTCTGCGCCCATTCCCAGATGCGATCCAGCTCCGCCCGCTCCGGCGAAGTGAACAGCTCGCCCGCGTGCGCCCGCGCCCGCTCCAGCCGCAGCGGGCAGAGGAAATTCGCGCGCCCTTTCCACAGCATCGCCTCGAACTCCACCGGCAGGACCTTCTGCAAAATCGGGATGTCCTTATACACGAGCTGCTCCTGCAGATTGATCGTGTAGGT
>Ga0163144_10011802_pt1 | contig 18449 bp, 8 predicted proteins | sample OliLak19BULKMAT1_FD_123175 | JGI IMG/M metagenome (GOLD analysis project Ga0163144, IMG submission 123175) | Freshwater microbial mat bacterial communities from Lake Vanda, McMurdo Dry Valleys, Antarctica - Oligotrophic Lake LV.19.BULKMAT1 | ecosystem: Environmental > Aquatic > Freshwater > Lake... | reverse complement strand
TCGAATAGGACAAAAAAACCCTGGCTATAATCTAAGGCTTGTTCCTCGATAGCTCAGTTGGTAGAGCGCCGGACTGTTAATCCGTAGGTCCCTGGTTCGAGCCCAGGTCGAGGAGCCAAAAAACTGCAAGTAGATCAAGGCCTTACGTGAAAGCGTGAGGCCTTTTTCCATTGGGTGTCCAAAACTCGCATCCCCCGCTGTCCAAAACTCTGCGGTTGCGTGCTTCGCGATATGCCCTTCACATGCAAGTTGTTTTCGAGGAGTGCACAGAGACCATGACGAGTCGTCGGCTTTGCGTTCGAGCCTGACCACGGTCTCTTACACCTATCTACAGCCGATACTTCGATTGCCTGTTTCTGAAGGCAGGCTCAGTACCCTCAAGAATTTGTACGACCCTGTCTTTGATTTCGGGAAGCTCGATGGCTCCAGCTTCGTAAATGAACTTGCTGGCAGCCTTATCGCATGAGGCATAAACAATCTGCTCTGCATCACACACCACCGCCAGATTGGGGTTGTGCGTGACCATGATGACTTGGCGACGTTCTTTCGCCTTCTTGATGCACTTGACCAGAATTCGAAAGATCGTTTGGTTATCGAGGTTTTCCTCTGGCTGATCAATGACGATCGGAATGTCTTCCTTGTCGACCAGCAAATAAAAGACCAGCAAGAGTAGGCCCCGTTCACCTGGCGAGAGTTGTCCGATTTCTTGCCCGTCATAGGTCAAAGCGTAACGCGGAGCCAGGTATTCCATTCCAAACAGGTAGTCGAGCAATTCCAATGGCTCTAAGCCTTTGCGAAGCTGGTCGGCCAACCGCGTTTCTCGGCCAGCTTGGCCCTCTCGCTGATCCGCTCGAAGCATTTGATCGATGCGAGAGGCGAAGGCCAGAGCGTCATCTGCAGAACCGAATTCGGCATCTTGGAGCAACCCGCGCAAGAGCAAGCTACTTTCTTCAACACCGGAGAAGGATCCCCTCACTTGGCGGTTAAGTCGATTGACAAACTGTTCTTCGAAGCCGGACTCCTCAATGCGCACATGGAACTCCAGCGGAAGCCTCATGTCCATTTGTTGAGCCGATTGAACGAATGCCTGAACCGGCCCGTAGAGCCGTTGGTATTCGTTCACCATCGCCTGAATATGGCCGTGAGTTTCCCGGGCAAGACCGGCACGCTTCTCCTTTGATCGAGCCAATCGTTCCGGCAGCGCCGCAAGTGACTCGATCTCGGAACCAAGCCAAATAATTGTTCCAGGCTTGTCGCGTGCTCCGGTGATTTCGGCCTTCTGACGCTCCCATTTGGCCAAATCCTCTTTGTATCGCACGAAAAGTCGCTGACGCTCACCGAGTTTGCTCTTGGCTTCCACAATCGTAGCTGCGACTTCAGACTTGCGTTTGACAACGCTGCCGGGCTCTTCGCTTTGGAGCTTCGCGTCGACCCCGGAAATGTCTGCCTGCATTACTTTGGCGAGAGCGTCAGCCGGTCCTGAATCAATCCTCACGTGGATCAAGGAATCAATCGGCAGCAGTACGCCGAGCTCCGCTACCAACACCTTCAACTCCTCAATAAAGGCATCGTTTAGCTTCTTTTGGTTGGCCAGCGCTTGGGAAATGCGACGTGCGACCGCCTGCGTCTTAATGGCCACCGTCTTGGTCTCTCTCAGATACGCGGCCTCCTGTTCGATCACTTGCAGGCCAAGCTCAAGCTCCTCAACCTTAACTGCGGCCTGCTTGGATTCCTCCTGGGCTTCCGGGGAATTGTTGGGGTCCTCTAACTGCTGCGGCTTTGACTCAGCTAAAGCGGAAAGCTCTGCCGTCTTGCCTGTGAGTTGCTCCTCTAGCCCCTTCTTGAACTCTGGCGCCATGCGACGCTCGGTTTCAAGGATCTCAGCGTTTGCCTTGGACACGGCTTGCCTCAAATCATGGCGGGCCTGATCTATTTCGGTAACTTTGAATTTCAGCAATTCATCCATCGAAGCTTGGCCGAGCTGGTCTTCTTCGGGGACGTGGGAATATATGATCTTCCGCAGCTCCGCGTCGAAGGTATCAGACCCGCGATCCCCCAGCTCATTGCAAAGCGTTTCAAGATAGCTCTGCGGCAGATACTTCACACGCTCGACACTACTTGGGTCTGGATCCTTATCCAGATCCATTGATGTAGTGCTTCCGTCATGCCACGCCAAGGTCCCTGTGAAATGCTGCGCAAGCCGGCCACGGGAGCTTCGAAAACGCGCCGGATTCAGAAATGAAAAGCTCGCGTGGTTTCTCGCGGCACCAGCCAAGGCGACGATGTCAGCAAGCGCACTTTTGCCGCTGCCCTTATTGCCGATGATGGCCACCAAATCGGAGTTGAGCGGAATACTCAGGTCGAACCAGTCCTCGACCAAGGGCGACCCCACCTTCTTGGCCACAGACACAGCGCGAATGAACTTAGTCGTGTTTCTCTCTACCAGCTCACGCTTGGGCGGCTTGTCGCCCACGAAGACGCGATCGTCAAATTCCTCGATGGCCTGCAACAGGCCCCTGAATGTGGAATCTGCCTTGATCCAGGTGAAACAGTTTCCAATACGGTCCTTGTCTGTTGCGCTGCTCAACCAATGCGCATCAGAGCAATCAAGGAGTTTGGCGTTCACGCCAGAGTCTCGCAGCTTCGCTCGAGCCTTAGCATAGTCCTCAGGTTTTTCCGCCGCGGTGAAGACCAAATGGGCGCTATTGATCAGCGTCTTCTTCTCGGCGATCGTATGATCGTCCCACTTCAGGTTCTCCCATTCTGTCTTGCCCACGGCAACCACGAATTTGCCTTGAAGCGCGTCGTTTTCCAATGCCTTTCGCAATCCGTCTGCACTCACATTGAGATTGTTGAAGCCTTCCATGAGTGGGCTCCCGTAGTCTGAACGCTTGTTAGCTGGAACAGCGGCAATGATGGCGGATCCCAATGCTTCGATGCTTTGGCGAGATATCACACAGTTCCACTTGCCTTCACCGGTGGATCCAGGCAAAAGGCGGTAACTCGGTGAAACGGCTGATATGAACTGCTGACGAATAAACTCTGGTTCAACCTGATCGAATATCACGTGGAGATTGATTCGACTCCAACTCGATGCACCTTTTCCAGCTTTGCTCCCTTGAACGACTCCACCGAACTTGTCCAGGCGCAGCTCAACCACCGGCAGAATGAGATCAATGTTCTTGAGTCGCCCCTGTTCACGCTTGGCCTTTAACACCCGTTCGTAACCGTCAACGAGCACATAGTCGTTGACACCAATGATCTTGAACTCCTCGGGCAAACTCTCAAGGTCAGAAATGAAGGCTTCCCAAGCCTTTTCATGATCGCCCGGATAGTTGTGATAGAACGACTCTGGGGTGTGAACGTGAAGGTCCCATTTCTTCCAAGTTGATCCAGGCGTGATGGTCGGCAAGATTTTCTCCCCTTGGTTTTATTGGCCAGTCTTTAACCCTATCTTCTCTACTCGACACCTAGCGCTTTGAACACTGCGTCCACCGGATCCGAATAGAAGCTGGTTTGAAATTTCGCGAACAATTCACCGGGTACAGTCGGAATATCGGTCACGCTCGACATCGGCAGCAAGATCCGCTTCGCGCCCGCGTCAAACGCCACTTGCAAGCTCTCAGCGAGGTTTCGTGCCTGCGTGATGGTCCCTCCTAGTGACATGTCCCCCATCACCACCATCTGGCTCTGCACCGGCTTGCTCAGCGCAGCCGAGCACAGCACGATGAAGCTGGACAGCGTCAGCGCTTCCGGCGTGCCGGCCGTCTGCAGTTCGACCATGTGCAGGTGGAAATCCCGCTCGGTGGGATGGATTGACGCGCTCACTCTGCCGGCGTTGGCCTTGAAGTAGTCAAAGGCCACGCGCACCGGCTCGCGTGTCACCGGGCCCGACACCGACAGCTTGCCGCCGCCGGCCATGGCCTGGATCTCCATGCGGTAGACGCCGGGCATGCCGCCGGCGCCCATGGTGATGGTGTGCAGCACCCCTGGGTTGAGCCGACCTTCTGGAATGAGCCCGCCACCGCCCTGCTCCGGTACGGAAATGAACCGCTCCTGCATGTCCTCCAGGTCGATGTACGAGAAGTGCACGTCGTAGAACTCCATGCCGCCGATCTTCTTCAGCTGCTCCTTCACGCGGCGGCGGGTTTCCAGCGCGTACTCCAGGCACTTGCGCACCGTGTCTTTGGTATACGCCCCGTCCGGGCAGATCAGCTTCAGCAAGCCTGACACCGTGCGCCGCACGGCGATGGTGTCGCGCTGGTTGAGGTTGTTGCCCAGCTTGAAGAACTTGTCGATCGCATCGGCGAAGCTGCGCTTGCGCATCTCGCGCGCCCACTCGGCCAGGTAGTCGACGATCAGGCCGTATTGGTCGGTGAAGAACTCGGGCCGCATCTTCGGGATCTCCCAGCCCGGCACGTACGCATGGAAGCGGTCGAAGAATGCCGAGTCGATCATCACGTCGGGGAACGGCGCAAACAGGTGGCTGGTCTTCACTAGCGACTCGACCGACTGCCCCTGCGGCAGGTTGCCGACGAAGACCATGGCAGCGCTGGCATTGATCGATTCGCGCCCCCGGCTGAACGAACCAGACGCCATGAAGTCTTTCATGATCTGCACGCCATCGTGATCTTTGAAGTTGATGCCGGCCACTTCATCGAAGGCCACGACGTCCCACAGCCCCACCAGGCCTACCTTGCGGGTGCTCATGTTGTAGAACAGGTTAGCCACTGTGGACTGCCCGCCAGACACCAGGATGGAGTTCGGGCTGATCTCCTTGTAGATGTGACTCTTTCCCGTGCCTCGCGGTCCCAGCTCGCACAGGTTGTAGTTGTTCTCCACCAGCGGGATCATTCGGGCCAGCAGGTGCCACTTCACCCGCTCCTTGAAGCAGGTGGGCTCCATGCCGGTGGAACGCAGCAACGCGTCGATCCACTGTTCTTCAGAGAAGGCCTTGCGGCCAGCAAACAGTTCTTCGAGATCCAGGTTCGGCATCTGGATCGGCTTCAGGTCCGACACCACGAAGGGCGAGGTCTTCTGGTTCTCCTCGAACCGGTATTGCAACGTCACGATGCACCAGATGCCGCCCACCAGCAGCTTCTCGTACTGCCGCACATAGGAGTCAGGCACCTCGGCGTTCTTGATGCCCAGGTTAGACAGCAGCGCTTCATAGGCATCACGGTTCTCGTTCAGCTTCACGGTAACCTTGTCGATCACCTTGAACGAACCGCGTTCACGAATCTTGCTCTTGACCTTCTCGGCCTCGTCCGGCCGCACATAGTTCTCGGCCAGCACGTTCTTCACCGTGACCAGGCCAGCGCGGATCGTCTCGGCGTCGTCTGACGCGCAGTACATGCCCAGCAGGTACTCCAGCACGTAGACCGGGACGTTCGCGCCTTCCTTGATGAGCTTGGTCAGGTCCTTGCGCACCACCTTGCCAGCAAAATGCTGGTTCAGCAGCTTGTCCAAACCGGTGTCGATGGTGGCGGCGGATGTCAAACCGGCCTGTGCATTTTCGTCAGCCATGGTGGCCCTCAAAAGTCGTTGCTGAGTTCGCGCTGAACTGCCTCGGCACAGCATCAACGATCCGTGCTTGATTCATAGGCGGACCGCCGCATCTGCATTTGAACTACCGAACGTACGCCTCAGCTGCGTGATGTCAAATTTTGCGCTGTCGCCATCGTGCCCCTTCATGACTAACGCGCCTTCATGGATCTCACCTTCTGCCTTGGTCTGCTCTATACCGTCAAAAAACCTCACCGTAATGCCAGATGCTTGACCAACCTTTGCAGCGTCCATCCATGGCGTGTTGGTGAGGAAGCCGTCAATGAGGTCACTGGTGCGGTACACCCTGTCCCAACTGCGGTGGCCTCCACCACTGGAAAGGTCACGGTAGCGGAAACTGTCTGACTTGAGGCCGGTGATCAACGGCTGTATCGCCTCAAATGGCCCCATCACCTTGACGATCACCCAATCGTCTTCCTGCAAGACAGGCGGAAACTCCCCCCAATCAATCTCGCGCAGGCTGGTATGGGTCGCAATTTCGTCGAGAAAAGGTGATCGCCTGCCGCGTTCAGTCACTATGTAAGCCGCATGTTTGGCACGCGTCAACGCCACGTAGAACAAGCGACGAGATTCGTCCACGATCTCCGCTTCACTTTCGCCCAACACCCGGTTGAAGATCCAGTTCGGATGGATCAGCGGGAAGCTCCGTTCCATCGCGTCCAGGATGATGACCACATCGCACTGACGCCCCTTGAATCCATGCGCGGTCGAGATCGTGATGCGATCCCGCAGGCCCATAGGCAATCGACTGCGCAATGCTTTGAGGTATCGGTCCAGCGAGACCGACCCACCCGCTGGATCTGTCAGTTCATTCTTGGCGCTAAGTAGCACGACGGACCGGCCGGCAAGCAGCGCAGCGCCGGACAAGCGCAGGACAACCGGCGTGAGCTGAGATCTTTTGAAGAGCGTCTCTTCAAGGGTGGTCGGCCTAAACTCAGCAAGGTCGACAACGGCGACATCACCCTCTTCATTTGATGCGGCACTCGCCGGTGTTCCACGCCCGGCCATCAAGGCGTTGCTCACACGCACGACGCTCTCTTTCGACCTTCGATTCGACGTCAACTGGAGGCCACTCGCGGGCTCGAATAGGCGGGCAAAGTCACGATAAAACTTCAGGTCGGACCCGGCGAACCGGTTTATCGCCTGCCAATCGTCACCCACACAAAACAACTGGACCTCGGGGTTAACGTGCCGCAGGGCGGCAATCAGTTGATAGAAGAGTTCCGTGAAGTCCTGGTACTCGTCAATGAAGATGTATCGAACTATTTTGAGATCGCCATCGCCCGCGCTCCGCGAGAACTTGGTGACACCGGCATTGAGCGCATACACAGCGCGTTGCAGCAATCCGTCGAAGTCGTCCGCATTGATGGCGTCCAAGCGGCTGAGATAGAGCTCGTACAGCTCCAAGGCCAATTGGACGAACCATTTCTCGATGTCACCGGCGAAGTCGTGCGCCAGCATCCTCTCGTGAACTTTCGCAGGCGTAAGCCACTGCTTACGGCAACGCCCGACGAAGCCGGATGTTGCCGCGGTGAAGCGAAGGATGGCTCGCTGCCGGGTCCGTTCCCAGATTTCGTCCTCAGACAGCCTGCGTGCTTGCACGCCCACCTCGGCGAGCCTTTGCTTCAGGGTCCGTCCCAGTATTTGACTGTCACCGCTCCAGTCATTCGGACCAAGTTCGATGAAGGCCCATTCGCCCTCCTTGGTCTGCCAGTAGGCCCGCTTCTTCGCTGAGATGTCGTCGTAGTCAGGTTCGCCACTGAGGCCGAAGTATTCAACGACCACACCCCTGGGCATCACGCCGCCCCTGGGAACAGTGAAGTCGGGACGATAGTTTCGGCCGCTTACCCAATGATGTTGCTCATAGAAGTACGGGATGTCGTGCTCGAACAAAAAGTTGGCGATGACCTTTTCTCCATACGACTTCACGTACTCTCCACGCAAAGTCTCGCTGACCAGACTTCGCCGAAACGACAACATTTCATCGCGGCTGAGGGTGAGGCCACCGCGAACGATGGACTCCCAATCGGCGCGGAAATGGCCGAGCATCAGCCGCCGAACGAGGATTTCGAACTCAGGGCGCGTCATCGCATCCAGCAACACGCTCTGAAACTCCCGCTCAAGACTCCGGTCGCTGCCGTCAGCGGTTTTCACGAGCAGTGCCTTGGCACCTGGAACCAATGCGTAAGCCAAACTATGGAACGTCATGATGTGCGGCAAGGGCCCTTCGCCGAGCTTTCGTTCCAAACGCTGTGCTATCTCCTTAGCCGCTTCGCGGTTGAACGCGAGCAACAACATCTCGCCCGGCGCTACGCCACAATGCTTCTGAAGAAAAGCTGCTCTGTTAGCGATAGTCTCAGTTTTGCCGCTACCGGCTCTTGCGACCAACTGCACGTTGCCGCCAACCGTCGCGATGGCCAACGCTTGCTCGTCATCTGGGACGATCGGCAGTTGACCAGTCGGTGAATTTGGCGCTCGGGACACCCACCGCTTTACGAAAGCGATCTTTTCCTGCTCGTATTCGTTATGTGTCAGGTGTGCGGCCGGCCCAGCCTCAAAGAATTGATCACTTTGCAAAAAGTCCTCATTGAGCACGCGACGGAGTTGCGCAAATGCCACTTGGCGCAACGCCTCACGCTCCGCTACTTCGGCCAAAGCTGTTTGTCGGAGCTTTTCATGTGCCGCCAACGCAGCACGTCGACGGCTCTCACGTCGCGCCAAAGCCGCTTGTCCACGTCTCTCACGTTCGGTCAATTCAGCTTGACTTAACAGGTGCCACTCTCGTAGATTCGATCCAGGCACCAGTACGAGGTCATCCGCATCCGTGAATTTCTTCCGCCCCGTGGGGAACTCAACCTCAAGGCGCCCGATCCAGCCGTTGAGCAAGACTCCGCGTCCATGGCAAGTGTGGTTCACGATGTCATGGGCGCTCGGCATTCGCCCTGTGCCGGCAACCGCTGACCAAAGACGCCCCGTTGATGCCACTACATCTACCTCTGGCGCGCCAAAGTCACGATGAGGCCATCAAAAGTCATTGCTAAACGCCAGATCGATACGCAGCGGCGACCGCCAGGCCTCGGCCTTGGTCTTCGAGTCTCGCGCGACCAGAAAGTAGTCCTTGGTACGGTCATAGCTGCCGGCGGCCAGTGTCAGCATCATCGAACGCTTGCGCTCGTCCAGCATCGGTGATGTGCTGTCGAAGGTCAGGATCTGCTCGTCGCTGATGGACTGGTCGCCGTCGCGGATCGACAGCAGCAGCGTCACCGGCAGCACGCGCTCGGACACCGCCTCGGTCTGGATGAACTCGAAGCGCTGCTTGTTGGTGACGACCTTGTTGCTGGACCCGAGCAGGCTCACCTCCACCTGCCGGGTCCTGGCCTTCTCGGTGTCGCTCTCCTTCACCACGATCACCGGCACCACGATCTCCTGCGGCATGGCACTGCCATGCACGAAGCGTGCGCCGCCGACGAAGTGGAAGCGACCGGCACCTTTGGGCACCAGGAAGTCGATGCTGCCGGCGCCTTCATCCGTGCCCGCCGTGGTGGCTGTGTTGCCGGCCCAGGCGTTCTGCATCGGCCACATGCCGCGGCCCAGGATGTAGCGCTTCTTGGGCTTCAACACGCCGGGCATGCCTTCTTCCACGGTGTGGCGGTCAGCCTCGTCCAGGGCTGATTCCTGGTACATGAAACCGTGGTCGGCCGTGACGAAGACGGTGGAGCCGTTGAGGTTGTTGACGATAAAGCTCACCAGTTCCGACAACTCCTTGATGGCGTTGGCCGTGGCCTCGAAGGTCTTGGTCTCGGAACCACGCTTGTCGCCAATCATGTCGATCAGGTCGTGATAGATGTAGACGACCTTGTGCGGCTTGACGAATTCGCGGCCTTTGTCCTTGCCCTTCTCCATCAGTGCGTCTCGGCCGATGGCCACGCCACCGTGTGACGCCAAGATGGCCGAGCGCTGCTCCAGCGTCGACGACGGGTGGCCGTCCACCGTCACGTCCAGCGACGCATTGCCCTTGTAGGCCAGCCGCTGGTGCGGCAGCAGGCTGGCCATGCCCAGCGCGGTGTAGCTGGGCAGCACGCCCAACATCGCCTCCAGGCGGGCCTTCACCCGGCTGCGGCTGTTCAGCTCGTCCACCAGTTCAGCCGCGGCCTCGTAGCGGAAGGCATCGGAGATGACCACGAACACGCGCTTGGCGCCGCCGTCGAAGGCCGGCGCCACATGGCGCGCGTAGAAGTGCTGCTGGTTGACCACCTCGTCCAGCTTCCAGCGGGCCAGCAGCCCGGAGTCGCCTTCCACCACCGCCCCCCAGGCCGATGCCAGCTGGCCGATGAACCAGCCCGAGTACGCGTCTTCCATGCGGTCGCGCAGTTCATGCAGCAAAGACCACCCCATGGGTTCCACCGTCTCGGAAGCGCGCATGAACCAGCGGTACAACTGGTCGAAGCGGAACAGCTCGGTCCGGTAGGCCTGGAATGCCGTGCCAGCGTCCGCAAAGCTGAAACCCTGCAGGTGCTTGGCCTGCAGCTCGAAGAAGCCGGCTGCGGCCTCCAGTGCGTCGTAGCTGGCCGCCAGGGCCCGCGTGGCGTCGTTGGCGCCGGCCAACAACGGGTTGGCCCAGTGGCCGTCGCGCCGCCGCGCGATGAGCTCACGCACCGAATCCATGTTGGCGCCACGACCCGCGATGATGCGGGCCTTCAGGTCGCCGATGACGCGCTTCTCGATGGCCTCGAAGGTCATGGCATCCACCAGCGCCTCGGCCTGCATGGGCCCCAGGATGCTGACGATCTTCAGTTCATCGGCCACCCAGCCTGACAGCACGTCGTAGCTGCGGTAGTTGGCCATGTCGGTGCGCCAGCGGCTGGCAAACACCGAGGCGTTGGCCGCCTTGGCCCGCTCGTTGATCACGAAGTGCGCCAACGACGCTGGCGTGCTGCGCGCACCACTGCAAAAATCGGTCGCGAACAGGCGGTACAGCACGCCGCGCAAGCTGGGCGGCTCATCGCCAGGCTCGCGGCAGCCCAGTTCTCGCTCCACCAGGCTCCAGAAGGCGGGCTCCAGGTCGAAGCTGGCCAACTCGTCCAGCATCTTGGGGCGCGTGCCCAGGTCATTGCCCTCGGCCACCAGCGCGGCAAGGGCCTTGAGCAGGATGGCCGATGAATCCGCCGTCTCTGCACGCGCCACGGCCGCGATCATCTTGCGGTCCAGGTCGTCGGCGGTGTCCAACGGTTGCACCCAGCGCTTACTGCGGTCGAAACGGTCGCGGGCCCGCAGGAACTTGGCGCGCAACTTCAGGTGGTCGCGAAGTGACCGTGTGCTCAGGCCCAGTTCTTCCAGTTGTATCGATGCCGTGTCGGCACTGAAGGGCTTGCCGCGCAGCCGCGCATCCAGCAGCCAGTCTTGTGCCGGCTCGGGCTCGTCGAAAGGCGCATAGATCAGCCAGCGACCGCTGGCCTCCCGCTCGATCGAGATCTTGGCTTGCAGCGCGGGCGTGCGGTCCAACCGCAGCACCTGCACGCCGTCGATGCTGATGGCGTCAAGCTGGGGCGCAAACTCCCCGCCTGCGTCGTTCCAGAAGACCAAGGCATGGCCCTCCTGGAACAGGCGGGTCAGTGCCGCGAGGAACACGGGCGCGTTACTCATCGGCGCCGCCCATGATGGCATTGGAGCCTTGCGTCAACGGCGCGCGACTCAGAAATTGCTCTCCATCGCGTCATACCGTAGCCCTTCCTGGTTGAAGGATGGCATTTGCGACCTGATGGAATCGGTCAAAAAACGCCTTGAAGCTCGGCATGGTGAGCAGGCCCTGCCAGTCGGCAGGATGAGCATCACACCACTCAGCTTCTTCGGCAGCGCTCAGCTGCGCGCCTACTAGCGCAGCCCACTGCTTCTTGGCTGAATTGGGCGAATCGTCATTTCCTGAAATAGTCTCCAGCGCCCCATGCGAATGCTGGCCTGTTTGCCCTGCACACAATAGCCATGCCTCTGACTTCGGCTTGGGCAACATAGGCACCCCCAGCTCGAAAGCCACTGAGGAAAATCCATCCACGATGCTTTTCCATTTGGCTTGCCACATCTGCCCTGGTGCACTTCGCGTACCGTCTGCATCGCGGAACAGCACTGCCATCACCGGTGTGTTGTGGTCGGCAGCCAGCTGCAGGGCCGTGAGGCCCAACTGCTGGGCATTGCTGAAAAACAAGCCCGTTTCTGCCTCTTGCTTCTTTCCACGCAAGCGCATCATTCGCTTGCCAGATTCTTTGGCCCTTTGCGCCAGCAACTTCTCACTGACATAAACGATCGCCTCAGAAACATCCAGCAAGTTGTAGCTGATCAGGTTCTCCCACAATCGCGCTAACCAAACGGCCATGGGCCCACGGTTGAAATCGCCATCAACACACTGGCCCTGGGCGTTGTTGCACGCGCCCAAGTCGCTTGGGCCCTCACCACTGATCAGCAGCTTCATGCGCCACCTGTACCGGTGGCATCTGCCTCGGCCTGCTCTTCGGCGTGCATGGCGGCCTCATGGCGTTTATCCATTTCGATGCACTCTTGCGCGAGCAAACGCAAGTCGGTATCGACAAAGGCGTCGCCTGGCCCCATCGCGTCCAATTTTGCAGCCATGCGCGGTATCGAAAAGAAGCTGCGACACCGGGTTTCACCCTGCGGGGTCTTGTAGAGAAATTGAACCGCTTTGCGCGCCACGTCATCGGGCAAATAGTTCAGCAGCAAGGGGCTGTGGGTGGTCACCAGCATCTGCTTGGGGCTCTGCAGCAAGGTGTCCACCAGGGTTTCCACAATCTCCTGGTTGATGCCGTTCTCCAGTTCGTCCAGCAGCAGCAGTGAACGGTCAGCATCCGCCTGTGTCAGCACAGCCAATATGCGCAGCAGGCCGTCGTTCAAGTGCAAAGCCTCGGTCTCCAGCTTCTGTGAACCGAATTGCTCAAATACCGACAATTTTTTCCAGCCCGACTTCTGCGAAGTGATCTTGTAATCCACTAAAGCCGGGTAGAACTTTTGCAGTAGTTCTATAAGCCTTGTTTTCCGCTCGCCCTTGATGTTGTCCAGATACGCGGAGAGCCTTTCGCCGCCTGGGCCAATGTCGTGTTCGCTGACTCGGGCACTTTCACGCAGCTTTTCGGGAGACAAGAGTTCCAGCGAGCGAACGCTGCGCAGCGCATCACGAAACTCAAGTAACGCAGCTGGCACCTCAGAATCTTTTAACGCCGAAAGGATGGATCCTTGGTACTCAAAGGCGATGGTTTGCGCCTCTTTGCCATCCACTGAATATGTCTGTCCATTCAAACGCAGCAACGTGGAGACGGCTTTCCCATCCCCCAGATACACACTCTCTTGGGTACAGCGAAGATCACTGCGGTTAAAGACGCCAATCCATGTGAGCGTGCCACCTGCCGCGCTAACGAACGACACGTTGAACGTGATGTTCAGTTCAGCGCGCAACTTGCATTTGAGGTCAGCCGCTGTCCAGCCCCGGCGGTCGAGCCAGCCCTGCATATCACCGCGCATCAACTGCGACAGAAAGTCGAAGGCTTGAAGTACCGTGCTCTTACCTGCGCCGTTCATGCCCACGAGGCAATTGAAATGGCCCAGCGGAATGGTCACCGCAGCAAGTGATTTGAAATTGACAACGCGTATTGATTTAATCATTTGATCCAGCCTCCAGTAACGGCCTTCGCACTGCCCAGAAAACCAACAAAGTCGCCGCACTTCACTTTTATGCCGTCCCTCATGCCCAGCGTGATGCGCGTGTTCGTCCTTATGCCCCAGGGCAAATGGTCAACAGGCTGTTGACCAATTGCGGCGGTGGCAGCGTCAGGGTCGGACGCGCCTTGCCCGCCTGTGTAGCATTGAAAAAACCGCAGGCAATACTTCAAGTTTGAAGCCGACAAGCCTTTGATCTCGGGAAAGGCTTTTTGCAAGTCGGCTGACAGCTGGGCAATCAGCTTGTCGCCCCATTGGCTTTGGGCCTGTTTGTGGGCGATCAGCGCGCCCAAATCCCAATAAAACTGGATCAGTTCACGGCTGGCCGCCAGGGCCATGCGCAGGCGCACCGAGACGATGCGTTGCTTGATGGTGACAAGCCAGGCTTGGTATTCGGCCAGCGCAGTAGGCGGCAGCGACAGGATGCTGGTGCTGGCGGGCTCAGTCATCGCTGCCGCCCGTGACGGCTTTGGCCTCGGCGACCAGGTCGCCGAACTTGGCGTAGTTCACCTTCACGCCGTCGTCCAGGTCCAGCGTGATGCGCATGTCGGCATAGTGGCGCAGCTTCTCGTCGTAAGCCAGCAGCTCGATCTGCTTCTTGCGCAGCGCTTCGATCTGCTTTTGCAGCTTGGTGCGGGCGGCTGGTGATGTGGCCGCCGCCACATCCTGGGCCAGCATGTCCAGGCGCGACACCATCTTGGCGATCAGCGGCACCACGTACTCGGCGCGCATGCGGGCCAGCGTGCCTTCGTTGTAGCGGTGCAGGTAGACCAGAGCCTGGAAGGCAGAGTGTTTACCGCTGGAGAAGAGCCAGTAGATCGGGCGCTTCTTGTAGGTCTGCAGGTGGTCCTTGTAGAACTTGTCAGCGAGGTAACGGCGGACAGTCTCGTCTGGGGTTTCGCTGCCCTTGGTGCTTAGACTCTCGGCGACCCACGCCATATTCTCGTCGAGCGTGTCGCCGCCCCATACCGAGCGCATGAATTCACGTACGCGGCTGGAGGTGTCGTCTTCGAACCAGCGTTCGTCGGTGATTGGCGCTATGCCGTCGGCGTCTGCCTGGAAAGTCTTTTCGTAGCGACCAGTTTCAAAATCGATGTTGCCGGAGTGCGCATAAATAATCCCTGGCTCGTCTAGGCTGTATCGACCCATGATGCAGCCGATGGCGTAGGAAATAAGGCGCTGGCAATCTTTCGCTCTGTCGGCGCGGCCTAGCGTAATTTGTTCCTCGGGCACTTCCGGCGTCAGTTCTTCGTGTACACCGTAGATTTCTAATATAAGCGTATTGTTTTTTTCTTCGATATTTTTTAGGTCATCGATTCGCGCCGCGCATATTCTGCTCCAGTCATTCCAAGCATACTTGGCAGACAGAGAATTTACCCATGGAAATCGCCCAAAATCCCATGACGTTTCGACTGAATCCCAATCTTCTTTCGCTAGCTGGACTGCAGACTTTACATTTATAAGAAATTCCTCGAGTTCCAACTCTTGCCTATACGGCAAATTTCTGAAGTCGCCAGTCTGAAAGTGAAATGTTGGATTTAGCACTTTCGATAATAAATCTGCAAATTTGGAGTTCAGAAACCCTAGCGTCGTCAGTTTATCTTTTGTCGAACAAAAGAATGCGCAGGTACCAGAGCCATCAAAGAGAAAACCATTTGCATTGGATCTAACAGAGATGGGACCCGATGTAATATCGGACCATGTAATAGAGTCCCTAAATATGTAGTCTAGATTGAAGTTGTGTGCCCATATTCTTCCGCTTTCATGCCTTCCTGTTTGGAGCTGCACGCCGTCCTGATACCAATCAACGACATGTTCATTGTTGCCGTACCATTTCCTGAACGACCCTCCCTTGCTGTAAGGAAACCAGCGCTTGCCGCTTGCTTTCGCGTCATCCCGGCTCTTTATATTCAATCCGAACTTTTTAAGATCAACTTCATACCAAAGCCTGACGTACCTGTCATTATTTCCGGTAGCAAGCCCCATTCTTGCATCGCCAATCGAGCCGAAACGTTTTGAGTCAGCGAAAACATCAAATACTCTTTTACTAAGCCAATATGCGATAGGTTCTCCTGGGATTTTGCGGAAGTCGTCTGGGGCGACCGTTCTTAGCCTTCCGTTTTGTACCGGAAATAGTCTTGGATAGCCATCATCCGCTATGTCACTATTTTCGCAATACGAAAAGGAGCCTTCATATGACTTGCTGTGGGCATTCTGAAATATTGTTGCTGCAGTGCCAAAAGCTATACCCATCACGCCATTGTCCATGTGAGCCATGCAGGACAGGGTATGGCTTGAGACTAAATTCCTTCTTAAGTCCTCGAAAGAGGCTAGAAACATCCAGCTTTGCATGGTAACCATACTGTGAAATCCAGTGGTCTTGCACCACCCAAAGGCACGTTCAACGAAGATGGCAAAGGTGTCACCTTTGCTGTCAGGAAAATTGACTTTGGCGAACTCTTTTAAGGCCTGATTCATTCCTTTACTACCCATGTACGGCGGATTCGCTACCACCGCATCAAACTTCGACCCCAGTAACAAGGCTTGCAACAATAACGGCAGTGTTTCCCTAGCGGTCTGCCGTGCATATAGGTCACCCTCTCGAAGTGCGCGCTGCATTGCGCCCGTCATCCCCCGTAATTGCACGTTCAGCGCCAAGGAAATTTTGATAAGCGACCCATACGTCTTAGCATGCGCGAACGTATCAAGCAGTTCCTTGAGAAACGCCCGCTGCAAGCCAAAAGTCGCGAGTGAGCGCGCGATTTCATCGAGTTCCAGCCCTTGGCTAGCTTGGAGGCTAAGCACGTTGAGATGGGGAGGCTCATCGAACAATCGCCGGTCGTCGGCGCGAGCCTTCATCAGTAGCGCGAAAGCCGCCAGCTGAGCGGCTCGGTCGTCGATATCCAGGCCGAAAAGGTTCCTTTCCAGGATCAGCCGTGGAATCGACCTAAGCTGGTATCCGCGCTCCAAGTAAATGGCCTTCAGCACCTCATAAGCCACCACTAGAATGTGTCCACTGCCGCAAGCCGGATCCAGCACCGTGATGGTCTCGGGGTTCAGCGTTTCGCCGTCCTCACTGATGCGGGTCTGAATCAACGCATCCAGCTGCGCCTGCACCTCGGGCGTCTGCTCGGCCGGCTGAATGTAGTACGGCCACTGACTGGCCAGCGTGCTGCTGGGGTTGGCCATCAACCACAGCCGGCCTACGCTGTTCTGCACCAGGTACTGCACGATCCAGTTGGGCGTAAACAGCTGGGTGGCGGCGGGGATGTCCTCGCTCTTCACCACCTTGCCGATGACCTGGTCCTTCTTGTCGCTGATGTAGAACTGGTACAGCCAGCCGATGACCTCGATCTCTTGCCAGTCTTCCTCGGGCACCGACTCGACCAGTTTGGCGACGATGGAATCGGTGCGCAGCAGGTTCTCGGGCAGCAGCAGTTCGGTCTCGTCGTCGATGCGCTCGAACAGAAAGGGCATCACCCTTGAGAGGTCGTTGCACTGGGCCACCAGCAGCAGCTTGTAGAGCTCGTTGTCCTGGTTGCCGGCCAGCTGCATCGTGCGCGCACGGTCGGGGTTCAGGCCCGGCAGCGTCACCTCACTGGCGTGGCGCAGGATCTCGGGCAGGCCACCGTCGCGGCTGGACAGCACACGCCAGCCATGGCCCAGGTAGTCGTGGATCTCCATGTAGCGCAGCGAGGCAAAGCGGTTGAACCAGGTGTAGGCCACCTCGTCCATGGTCTGCTCGAAGCCATGCCGCTTGATGCGCGCGATCAGCTCGTCGCGCTGGCCGGCCACCTTGGCGGGCCACTCGCGGCCGTCGATAAGGGCGACATCGCCCCGCACTTCGGCCGGCACCATGCCTGCGGCCGAGATGCCCAGCACGTTGGCGCGCGCCGTCACGGCCTTGATGAAGTCCAGCCGCGCCTTGGGGGCGTAGCTCTTGAGGTTGGCCTTGTTCATGTCTGTCCCTGGAGATCGCGCATTGGTTTTGTTCTGCTTGTGAAACTGTTCCGGGGGCGTTTACTGGATGCGGGCGCGGTGGCCTGAGGCGATGGCGGCCATCAGCTCGGCGCGCAGCTTGGCCACGTAGTCGTTCACGTCTTGTTCGGATTCCAGGTAGGTCTTGGCGCCCAGGTCTGCGGTGCGCACCACGCGAATGGGCTTCGCGGCTGGGGGTGCGGGCTGCAGCGGGGGCGGCGGTGTGCTGCCCGGCGTTACTGCTGGTGGTGGCTTGACTGCAGCCTTGGCCTTGGCCGCTGCCGCCACCGCTGCGGCGATCTTGTCCATGGCCTCATCCAGCAGTTCACCGGCGCGCTGCTGCATGAACATGATGTTCGGGATGCTCACCAGGCCCGCGAGCTGGGTCTTCAGGCTTTGCAAGGGCAGCAGCACCGCGTTGCGAACGCTGGCCTCGGACTGCGCATCGTCCAGGGCCTGGGTGGCTTCCTTGATCTTCGCGTCGATGGAGAGCAGCGCCTTCTCGCGCCGTTCGCTGGCGAGTCCTTCGTTGACCTTCTCCACCGCAGAGAGCAGGCCTTCGATGCGATTGACCTGCGCGTACGGCCGGGCGTTGGCGCGGATGGCCTCCAGGTCGGCCAAGGGCTGCGTCGATGCCGCGTCCTTGACCAGGGCTTCGCGGTTGTCGGCAAAGCTGGTCAGGCCGTCGAGCATGCGGGCCCATACCGGAGCTTGAGTCTTGTAGAAGCTCAGCACGTCGTGCGTGTCTTCGGCCAGGTCCAGCCAATCGTCGCGCGACGACAGCATGGCGTTCAGGAACTCGAAAGGGTCGCGGATGGCCAGTTGGCGGTCGATCGCCTGCAGGGCCTTGGCGACCTCGGCCGCGCCCGGGTAGTGCTTCTGTTCGGCCTTGAGCTTGGCGCGCTCCAGCTCGGCCTTGCGCTGGCCCAGGTTGTCGCGGAAGGCGGCCACCAGGCCGTCTTCGTCGTCGGGCGGCTGCAGCGAGAAGATCTCGCGGTGCAGATCGCGGGCCTTGGTGCGGGTGCCGGCGTCGGCCGTCTTGCGCTTCAGAATGGACACCTGCTTGAAGCGGGCGGCCTTGGTTAGCGGCTCGGCCGCAGACTTGGGGTCGAGGTCAGAGCCCTCCATCACCAGCTTGATTTCGCCGGCCATGAACAGGCGGGCGATCAGCAGAACAGTTTCAAGGT
>Ga0163144_10011800_pt1 | contig 18451 bp, 16 predicted proteins | sample OliLak19BULKMAT1_FD_123175 | JGI IMG/M metagenome (GOLD analysis project Ga0163144, IMG submission 123175) | Freshwater microbial mat bacterial communities from Lake Vanda, McMurdo Dry Valleys, Antarctica - Oligotrophic Lake LV.19.BULKMAT1 | ecosystem: Environmental > Aquatic > Freshwater >... | reverse complement strand
GAATGGCACTAACTTAAGACAAATCCCAGTGAAATTAACGGGTTGCGAAGACCCGGAGTCTGCGGGGCGGCAACGATTTTTTCCCTTCTAAATCAAGGGTCTTAAGATTCTTTCCTGTCCGCCCTGATCCTCCCTCAAAGATCCGATTTTTGTCCCAAATAGCCCTTAAGTTAGTGCCATTCGGGTCAGGAGTCGGATTCAAACATTTTCCCTTATTCGGCCTGTCGGTAATCGGGCAAAATTCCAACGGTGTCCAACATTCGGATCACAAGCGGGCATAGACTTCAGAATCACACGTTCCTAGAATCACAAGTTCCCAATCACAAGTTCCCACTGTAAGATTCCCGGAAATATGACGAAATTCCTTTGACGTCGGGGGTCAGATCATCAGGATGGGGCGATGAAAGGGACGAAACGTTGGCTTGCGCCGTGGGCTGGATCGGAGGAAAAGCCGTCGATTTACCACTGCGTCTCGCGGGTGGTGGATCGGCGCTTTGCTTTCGGGGACGAGGAGCGGGAGAAGTTCCGGATGTTTATGCGGATGATGGAGAATTTCAGCGGCTGCCGGGTGCTTTCCTACTGCGTGATGTCCAACCATTTCCACATATTGCTTGAGGTTCCGCCCATGCCGGAAGGTGGTTTGGGCGATGCGGAATTGCTGCGGAGGCTGGGGGTTTTCTACGGCGAGAATTTCGTGAAATCCGTTGGGGACGAGCTGATTGCGGCGCGGACCGAGGGCGGCGTCGATGGCGGCAATCTGGAACGGGTTGCGGAGATCCACGGACGTTTCACGAAGCGGATGCATGACCTGAGCGACTTCATGAAAACGCTGCTCCAGAGGTTCACGCGCTGGTTCAACCGCATCCACAAACGGACGGGAACGCTATGGGAGGAGCGCTTCAAGAGCGTGATCGTGGAGAGCGGAACCGCAGCGCGGACGATGGCGGCTTATATCGACCTCAATCCGGTTCGTGCGGGAATGGTGGAAGATCCGGCGGATTACCGATGGAGTAGTTATGGCGAGGCGGTGGGTGGAGGTAGGAAAGGGAATGGCAAGAAGGCGCGGGAAGGTTTGGTTCGTGCGATCACCTCGGATAAGGGTGGTGGCTTCGATGCGTCGGAATGGAAAGAGGCCTCGCGCCGGTATCGAAGGCTGATGGGGCTGGCGTTGGAGCGGAAAACGCTCAACGCGAAGGCTGGGGTTTCCCGGAAAATGAAGATTTCAAAGAACGATGCCGAGGCATTGGAAAGCGGCGATAATCAAACGGTTCTGCCGGAGCTCGGGATGGCGAGGATGCTGCGCTGCCGGGTGCGATATTTTACGGATGGGGCGGTGATCGGTAGTAAGGGGTTTGTAAATGATGTCTTTGCAGGATCGCGGGAAAGGTTTTCGGGAAAAAGGAGCGATGGTGCGCGGCGAATGCGGGGCAGCGGGAAGGCGGCGGCTGGTGTGTTGTGGAGCATGCGGGATCTACAGGTGGGTGTCTGATCTGAAGATCGCCACGCGCCCGCCACCTGATCGGGGCTTGATGTTTCACCGCTTCCGCGCTCCATTGCCGCAGAGAAAATTTCAATGAGCGGCATCAAGGAGAAACAGGAGCAGTTGTTGGAGGATCTGGGATTTTTCCAGGACTGGACGGAGAGGTATGAATATGTGATCGGGCTGGGGAAAAAGCTAGAGCCGCTGCCGGATCGCGCCCGTAATGCGGAGCATCTCATCAAAGGCTGCCAATCCCAGGTCTGGCTGGATGCGGAGGAAAATGACGGCCTCGTCCATTTCAGTGCGGACTCCGATTCCCTCATTACGAAAGGCATGATCGCGCTTTTCATCCATGTCCTCAACGGCGAGACGCCGGACGCGATCCTCACCGCCGACATGGGTTTCGTGGAGAAGACCGGCCTCAAGGAGCACCTCGCGCCGACCCGTGCAAACGCCCTCAACCTGATGGCTACCCAGATGAAGCAGCGTGCGCTTGCTTTCGCGAAGTGACGCATTGCCGTTGACGTCCGGGGCCGGGGAGCCGAACACTGCGGAAATGTTCATCGATCACATCAGGATTTTGGCGAAAGCGGGCGACGGCGGGGACGGGGCGGTCTCATGGCGCCGGGAGAAATTCGTCCCACGCGGCGGCCCGGATGGCGGCGATGGCGGCAACGGCGGCAAGGTGATCCTTGTCGTGGACAACTCCACCGACACGCTGCGCCAATACCATTACGATCCGAAGCTCATCGCCGAGGACGGCAAGCCCGGCAGCAAGCACAAGAAGACCGGGAAAACCGGCAAGGACAGGATCGGCAAGGTACCTCCGGGAACCGTTGTCTATCGCACCGATGCCGCGACGGTCAACGAGGCGGTCGAGCATGAGCGCAGCGAAGAGGGGATCGATCTTGATCCCATCGCGGATCTCGTGGAGGAAGGGCAGAGCATCGTGCTTTGTGAAAACGGGGTCGGAGGTGTGGGCAACTTCAAATTCCGAACCCCCACGAACCAGACACCCAACGAGTTCACGCTAGGCACACCGGGCCAGCAAGGGGTGTATTACCTTGAACTCCGCCGCATCGCCGATGCCGGGCTTGTCGGTTTCCCCAACGCCGGGAAATCCACCCTGCTCGGAGCCATCTCCCATGCGAAGCCGAAGGTCGGCTCCTACCCTTTCACGACCCTACAGCCGATGATCGGCGTGGTGGAGTTCGGCGGATTCCGCCGTTGCACGGTGGCGGACATCCCCGGACTGATCGAAGGCGCGCATGAGAACCGTGGTCTCGGCCATGAGTTCCTGCGGCACATCACCCGTTGCCGGGTGCTGCTTTTCGTCCTCGATATGGCGGGCAGCGAAGGGCGCGATCCGATCAGCGATCTCGAGATCCTGCGGAAAGAGATCAAGGAATATGATGAGGATCTCGCGAAATTCCCTTGGAAGGTGATCGCCAATAAGATGGATCTGGAGGGTTCCGGGGAGAATCTCGCAGCGTTCAAACAGCGTTTCCCCAAGGTCGAGGTGATTGCGATTTCCGCAGATAAGGGCGATGGGCTGGACGATCTGAAAGTTATGCTCGACTCCGAGGTCTCACATCGCGCTAAAAAATGAATGCGCATCCGATCTTTGTTTACGGAACCCTGAGAAAGGGAGGCTCAAACCATTTCCGCATGGACGGCTCGGAATATGTGGGAGAAGGCAGAATTTCAGGAATGATGTACCGGATCGATTGGTATCCGGCGGTGGTTTGCGGTGGAGAGGGTTTCGTGAAAGGGGAGCTGTATCTTGTGAGCGATTACGGTTTGAAGGCACTGGATATCTTTGAGGGGATCACCCCGGATGCCGATGAAGCCCGCGAGTACCGCCGGGTGAAAACCTTGGTGCGGATGGAATCCGGAAAGGAAGCGGAGTCATGGGTATGGGAGTGGGCGGGTGCAATCGGCGGCGCGCAACCGCTGGATGGCGATGATTGGCTGGCTCATGAGCCGAACCCGACCTGAACCGTGGAACCGGAGATCATTCCGCCGGACATTCTCCTTGCTGCCTATGCGCAAGGTGCTTTCCCGATGGCCGAGGGCGGGGAGATCGTTTGGGTTTCCCCACAAGTTCGGGGCGTCATCCCCTTGGATGACCGTTTCCACATCCCGCACGGCTTGAAAAAGAGGCTGCGGAAGAATCCCTACGAGATCCGCTTCGACACTGCTTTCCGTGAGGTGATGCTTGGATGCGCCGGACGAGAGAATACGTGGATAGACGGGGTGATATTGGAAAGCTACTGCAATCTCCACGAGCTGGGCTTCGCGCACTCCGTGGAGTGCTGGGATGCGGAGGGTCTTCAGGGCGGCCTTTATGGGGTATCCCTAGGTAAGGCATTCTTTGGTGAGAGCATGTTTACCAGGAAGACGGATGCCTCGAAGGTGGCACTCGTCGCCCTCGTGGAAATGCTTAGGGTTCGTGGTTTCCGTCTGCTCGACACGCAGTGGATGACCGGCCATCTCCGCAGCTTCGGAGGCTACGAAATAAAACGGGCACAATATTTAAGTTTTCTTGAAGGGTCGCTTTGATTGAAAGTTATTGTATCAATACAATACATTAAGACTTATAACAAATATATATGAGATAACTAGAATATCCATATCTTTTTCCTTGTTTGTTTTCGTCGGAGATGTTGTGGTTATCACGTTGTTACGATATTCGTGTTCAACACACCCCCCCCAACTCCCCCCAAAACATGAAAGCATTAGTCGCCTTGGCGTCCGCATTGGTCGTCGTTTCATCACTTCCCTCCTTTGGTCAAACCGTCAACTGGAACCTCGGCGGCTCCGGCGGGTACGGAGCTACCAATGGCAATGCTCTTTCCTTCACGCAAAACGGTGTGAAGGTCACAGCCAGTGCCTGGGGCTACACCAAGGATTCCGGCAACACCGCCTTCGAGAGCGGCAAGCTCGGCCAATGGAGTCCCGGTCTTGGCGTCGTAAACCGCGATGAGAATAACTCCAGCCCTTACCATCAGGTGGATAACAACATCCAGAACGATTACATCCTTTTCGTCTTCGACAAGCTGGTCGATGTCACCAGCATCACGGTGACCCCGTCGCCCTCCGGCTATGATACGGACGCTTCCTATTGGGTGGGTAACATCAGTTCAAGCAATCTTGCGAACCTCACGTATTCCCAGTTGGTTTCCTCACTGGGCTTCTCTGCTGAGCAGATTGCCTACGGTTCGATTCCGAGCGGATCGGCCAATGTTGCGATCAACGCCCCGTCCAGCGGGATCAACGCGATCCTCTTCGGCGCCCAGCGTATCGGCAGCGCGAATTTCGACAGCAAGACCGACGCTTTCAAGGTTGGCAAGATCACCGCAACGGTGGTTCCCGAGCCTTCGGCAGCCCTGCTTTCGCTTCTCGGTGTGATCGGCATTTGCTTCCGCCGCCGCCGCTAGGCAGCCCCATTTCGTGGAATTGTTTTCCCGTGCCCGAAAGGGCGCGGGTTTTTTTGTGCATTGGAAACGAAGCCGATGCTTGATTCATTAAGTTTTCCGAAATACCTTCCGTTCCAGCCGAACCATGAGCCGGACAAAGCAGAAGAAAAGTTCCGTGAAAAACCCACGGAACAGGAAGCGGGTGCGCCAGCCGCACACCCCCGGTTTCCTATCGTCTGTCAGGAAGCTCAGCCATGAGAAAACGAACCGCCGCCTGCACCGCCGCAAGGGAAAGGATTACCTGGCAACAATCGCCATCGAAGAGGCTTATGACGAGGAACCGGAGGCCGGTCTTTTCACCCATGCGAAACGAATCCTGCTCGCGTGCATCCTGCTGCCGGTTTGCTGGGTGACGACATGGACTTTCCTTGCGCGCTTCTCCCACGCAACGCTTGAGCAGGGATTCTGGCAGAGCCCCCAGTTCTGGTATTTCGCGGTCGGCGCGCTGATGATGCTCGGCTGGTTCTGGTCGCGTATCGGGCAGCCGTTTTTCCTCTACAGCTATGTTTTCGGGCACGAACTCACCCACGCCGCATTCGTGAAATGCTTCGGGGGAAAAGTCCTCGATATCGACTGGGGCACGGAGGGCGGCTACGTGACCACCGACAAGACCAACTGGGTGATTGCGCTCTCCCCGTATTTCGTGCCGTTCTGGAGCATGGTCGCGGTGATCATATATGTTGCGGTAAGCCTGTTTTATGAAATCACCCCGCTTGGGAACCTCATTTTCTACGGTGTGATCGGCGCGACGTGGTCGTTCCACCTTGCTTGGACTCTGTGGATGATCCCGCGGGACCAGCCTGATCTCAAGGACAACGGAACCTTCCTTTCGCTGGTGCTGATCTACTTCGGAAATCTGATCGTGCTCATCGGACTGCTCTGCCTTGCCGCCCCCTCGCCTTTGGAAAGCCTTCGGGATTTCGGTTTCTCATGGTTCGGCACTGCGATGACATGGGGCGATGCAGCCCTGCGTTGGCTCAAGGGGTTTGCCGAAAGTTTGGTGCAGCGCCCGTAGCCAGGATTCGGCATTGTTTTTATGCCCGCAGGATGGAAAGTCGCCCTGTGATCGATCTCGATGCCAACGCGACCACGGCCATGCTTCCCGAAGTGCTGGACGCGATGTTGCCGTGGCTTTCCGGTAACCATGCAAACCCTTCCGGAAGCTACCGGACTGCGAAACTGGCCCGCAACGTGATCGACGCAGCGCGCGGACATGTCGCGGCCTTGCTCGGAGCGGACGCGGACGAGATCGTTTTCACCGGATCCGGAACCGAGAGCGTTAACACAGCCCTGCATTCCCTGGATCTGCTGGTGGGGAATGGGAAAGCGGCGGTATCTGCGATCGAGCACAGCGCCGTGCTCCGTTTCGTTGAGAGCCGGGGCAGGGGAGTCGTCCTGATATCAGTCGGTCCGGACGGCAGGCTCGATCTCGATGCGCACCGCGCTGCCTGCACCCAGGCCGCCTATCTATCCGTAATGGCAGCCAATAATGAAACCGGCGTCATCCAACCGCTTAACGAATCCGTCGCGATCGCCCGCGAACACGGCCTGCCTCTCCACACCGATGCAATCCAGGTCTCCGGAAAACTCCCATTCGATGTCCGCCGGACGCCAGTGGACATGCTTTCGATCTCTGCCCACAAGTTTCACGGGCCGAAGGGGATCGGGGCTCTATATGTTAGGAAAGGGTTGGATTTTTCGCCACTGATCATCGGAGGAGGCCAGGAGAACAAGCGTCGCAGCGGAACCGAAAACGTGGCGGCCATCGTCGCCATGGGCGAGGCCGCGCGATTGGCTAAGCTGGCCTTCGGCGAAGGTGTGCCGGATCGGATCCGGGAAATGAGGGATACTTTCGAACAGGCCGTTCTCGCAGGGATGCCCGGATGCACACGGAACGGAGATCCCGGGAACAGGCTTCCCAACACATCTCATATTTCCTTCGACGGCTGCGATTCCGCAGGACTCCTGATCCTGCTGGATGAGGCGGGGGTAGCCTGTTCGGCAGGCTCCGCATGTATGACCGGGAAGCAGAAACCATCGCACGTGCAGATTGCGATGGGCATCCCGGAGCAACGCGCGAAAACCAGCCTGCGATTCTCATTTTCCCGCCTGAACACACCTGCCGAGGCATCCGAGGCCGCAGCGAAAGTGATCAAGGCGGTTGAAAAGCTACGCCGCGTTCAAGGCAACGGCGTGGGGCCAGTCGCGGTTTACACCAGTTGATTCGCTTTTCCGAACCTTCACGGAAGACGAAGGAGCGTGGAATCTGTTTACAACCCGCTTCCGATTTGGATAGATGAACGCAGCTATCTCAGCCGAATTCCGGAGCACCCCGCCGGAATCACCCCCCCCCACGGAGAGTTGCCATGTCACCCACACCACCCACCCTAAATCCGTCCCAGACGGTGGAGAGGATCCGCGAAATCATCGTGGGTCGCCACCTTGAGCGCCTTGAAAGCCGCGTCTCGCGCCTTGAGTCCGCACCCGCAGCAGCCGCGATAAATTCATCCGACCCCGACGTTTTCGAGGATAGGCTTCTTGCCACCGAGGCTCGCGTCGAGGCACTCCAGGATCATGCTAACCGCATGGAAAGCGGCCGCGAGGATATCGAACGGACCGCCGCCATGTACCGCGATGAGGCACAGCGTCTCGCCTCGCAGATCCAGGAAGTCGCCCGTGAAAAGTCCGCGGCTTCGGCCATGCCGGCCGTCGAGAACTTGGAGCGCAAGCTAGGGGTGTGGCTCAGCGATTGGCAGAAATCGATGCACAGCCGCCTCGAAGCCCGCGACCGGGATCTTAAGGAAAAGATCCAGGCCGAACTCGCCACGCTGAAAGGGGGATTTGAAAACCGCTTCATCGAGCTTGAGTCGAAGGTGCCCTCGAACATCGATGAGAGGTTCAGCCGAATTGCCGCCGCAGCCCGTGCGCTCGCCGAGAGCGCCAGCTCATTGTCCACCCCATTTTCTCCCAAGGCATGAGCGGTATCCCTTTCACCCCCATCCCCGCCGCCGCTCCTGTCCAGACAGCGGACTGGCACCGTGGCGCACTTCCATTCCGCTCTGCGCTGCCTGTTTCTTCCGGCAATTCATCCACCGGTTGGTTTCCATCCTTGGTCGTTCTTCCTGCCGTTCCGGCCGCGCCTCATGCTGAGACCGTGAGATTTTCCCCATCCTGGCCAGACCCTATCGCATCGCTTCCTGTCCAGGAAAGGTTTTCCGAACCGAGGCAGCCTACCCTCATGCCGGAAATCGTAATTCCTTCGGAAACGCCTCCAGCGCCACTGCCGCTCCAAGGCGTCGCACTGTTGGCCGAGGCAAGCCCGTTCAGGATTGCTCCGGACTACAGCGATGAGGATCTCACCGAGGCGTTTGCACCCATCATGCAGGCGGCGGTCCGGCGCGCGGTTTACGAGAGCGATAGCGGGAAGATCGACGCATTCCTGGAGCCGATGCTGCGCGCCACCGTGCGCCGCGCCCTCGCGGAATACAGCCCGGCATCGCGACCTTTCCAGCCTCCGGGATTCATCGATCGCACCGTCTGGAGGATGCAAGCGCTTTTCTCCAGCCGCTCCTTCGAGGATGTCCTGTTTGAAAAGACACACCGCTTCCAGGTCGAGGAGGTGTTCCTTTTCGATGCGGAAACCCTCGCCCTGATTTCTTTCGCAAGCTGCGATCCGGCCCGCCATTCCTCTGCGAAACGTGTCGAGGGAGCCGCCCATAGGATTGCCCTCCAGCTCCGCGATGAGGCGGGTGATGTCCGCCATTCCTTCGAGCAGGCGGACGGGCGGAATGTCATCGCCGAAGTGGGCGAGCACGTGCTACTTGTCGCCGTTGTCCGCGGCAGGCCGAACGAACTCATCCTCGCTGATCTCGGCTTTTCGCTGCACCGCATCGAGGATCATTTCCGCGAACGCTTCGAGCAGGCGGGCTCCGCGCTCATGCACTCGTTGCAGCCTTTCCTTGAGGACTGCCTCCTTATCCAGGCACCTGCAAGCGCCGCCTGATCAGGCTACCTCTACAACGAGGTTGATCTCCACGGAAACATCGAGCGGCAGGGCGGCGACGCCGAGTGCGGTGCGGGAGTGTTTGCCGCGCTCGCCGAAGATTTCCACGAGGAGTTCGGAGGCACCGTTGACCACGGCCGGGTGGCCGGTGAAATCCGGATCGGAGTTCACGAAGCCGTTCAGGGTCACAATCTGCTTCACGTTGTCCAGCGAGCCGATGGCTTCCTTGATGACCGCGAGGCGGTTGAGGATGATGATGCGCGATGCCTCCACCGCTTTCTCCACCGGGCAGGCGGAGGGGACTTTTCCGAGGATCTTCACATCGCCATCGATAGGCAACCCGCCGGAGAGGAAAAGAAGGTTTCCGGTGCGGACCCAGTTCACATAGGCGGCGATGGGCTGCGGCACGACCGGGAGCTTGAGTCCGAGTGATTCGATCTTGGCGAGGGTGTTGTCTTGCATGTGCGTGAAAGGTGCTGAGAGCTGGGCGGTGGGTCACGAAAAATCCTCCGCAAATCCCATTCGATCCCTTGCCATGGCCGGAAATCGCGATAACCTCCGCGATCATGAGAATCTCCCGGACACTATCCATCGCGCCATTCCTCCTTGCCTCACAGCTACATGCCGGGGTCGGGACCGAGCTGCTATACAAAGGCCTCGAACGCCCGGTATGGGCCGGCGCACCCGCTTCCGTGAAAGGCAAGCTCTGGGTTATGGAACAGGCCGGAACCGTCTGGATCATCGACCTCAGGACCGGGGAGAAATCCGAAAAACCCTTCCTGAAGATCGAGGACAAGGTGACCCGCAAGAGCAACGAGCAAGGCCTTCTCGGGCTGGCCTTTGCACCCGACTTCGAAAAATCCGGCAAATATTACGTCAGCTACAACGAGAAGGGCGGCGACACCCGCATCGTCCGCTATCTTTCCAAGGACAAGCAAACGACCGACCCGGATTCCGGTGAGATCATCCTCGAATACAAGCAGCCGTTTGGAAACCACAACGGCGGCTGGCTCGATTTCGGTCCCGACGGCTTGCTTTATATCGCGACGGGTGACGGCGGTTCCGGCAACGATCCTAAGAATTTCGCACAGGATCTTTCCAGCCATCTCGGCAAGCTGCTGCGGCTCGATGTCTCCGGCGAAAAAGGCTACACGGTTCCCAAGGACAATGCCTTCGCAGGGAAAAGCGGAGTTCTTCCGGAGATCCATGCATACGGCCTGCGCAATCCTTGGCGCTGCTCCTTCGACCGCGAGACGGGTGACTTCTGGATCGGCGATGTCGGCCAGAACGCCTGGGAGGAAATCAATTTCGTAAAGAACGGCAAGGCCGGCGGCATGAACTTTGGCTGGAGGCTCCGCGAAGCGGATGTAGAGACGCCGACGAAAGGTATCGGCGGCAAGAAGCCGAAGGAAAATGTCGAGCCGGTCTATGTTTACAAGCACGGCAGTGGCGCGACAGAGGGGCTTTCCGTCACCGGCGGATATGTTTACCGCGGCTCGAAGGTCTCCGATCTGAAAGGCCGGTATGTCTTCGCGGATTACCAGAATCCGCGGATCTGGTCCGTCGTCGAAAAAGGCGGTGAGGTTTCGGACTTCACCGATCACACCAGCGAACTCCAGCCGAAAGGCGGCCGCATCAACCTGATCTCCTCCTTCGGTGAGGACGCGGAAGGCGAGCTCTACATCACAGACCTCAGCGGGCCGGTTTACCGCATCGTCGCGAAGTGATACCATTGGAAGGTTTGGTTGGCGTAAAGACGGTTTGGGATTCTTACACCAAAGGTGTTGCGGATGTAAGCCCGGGGTTGCCGTAGCCGCGCGGAGGCTACCCCGGGTAAATCGAATGAAACCCTGGCAACCCCAAACGGGGTTGAGTCCAAGCAGTAGGGATCTGCCGACATGGACACAACACCTTTGGCGTTGAAGAAATTCCGTAACTAATGAACAGATAGGGACCTCATTTTCCTCATGCAGAATTCTTTCACCAAGGCATTCGTTCAAATGGCATGATCTCCCTAGCCGGTCTCCCGAGCGATGCTGTTAGTTTCGTCATAAATACAGAAAAATTTAACCGCAGATGGACGGGATATACGCTGATTTAAGAGAAGAGATTAAAGGTTTTTTAATTCGATCTGTGTTCATTATCTGCGTTTATCCTGTCAATCTGCGGTTAAAAACTCTTAATCTGACAGTATTAAGCTTGCCTGCTGCGCAGAGAACGCACCATTCCCAGCCAGGATGATACGGCGCAGAGGACGATCATGGTTGTGAAGAGGTTTCCGGCTCGGTCTTTCATCAGCCCGTTTTCCGGATGGGCGATGACCTCGGTGGTGAGGGCGGTGCCAGCGATCAGGATTCCGGCGGTCACGAGCGAGAAGATGATGGTGCCTTTGCGCGAGGGGTTGGTGAAAACCATGGATGCCGGGATGGCGGCGGCCAGCAGCGCACAGCCGATGGCGGCGAGCGGAAGCATCGGCAGCGTGAAGCCCGCGACAACCGCAGCGAGTCCGCCGAAGAAAAGCGCGGCGATGGCGAGGCCCTCGGTTTTTTCCGCGCGGTCCAGCGACATCCTCGCCACCGGATCGCGGAGCAGGAAGAAATTCGCAAGGCCGCTGCTGAGCCAGCTTCCGAAAACGAACAGGTAGTAGGCGAACACCACCAGGACAACGAGCAGGGGATGGATGCCCGCCGCCAATGTCCGCAGCACGCGGAAGCCGATGATCAGCGAGATGATGATGAGCGTGCGGTTGCTCTCGCTGAATTTCTGGAGGAAGAACGACCACTTGAGGAACAGCCGGAAGAAGGCGGAGCGGGCGCGGAAGGATTCCTTGAGACCCTCGCGGGCATACTCCATCTCCGGATCGATGCGCAGCGATTCCCGGAATTTCTCCTCGGCTCCTTTGATGTCGCCTCGCTGGAGGGCGGCCCATCCGGCGCTGGCAAAGGAGAAGGCGTTCTCGGGATCGCGGGCGAGGCGGCGGGAGGATTCCTCCTCGGATTCATCGAGCCGGTTCTGCATCCGCAGGACGTGGGCGAGGAGGTTCGATCCCATCTCGTCGTCGGGGTCGAGCTCCAGGGCATTGCGTGCGGCTTCCTCCGCTTCCTTCCAACGGGTGAGGTTGATGAGGGCGAGGCATTTGGAATTCCAAGCGTAATCGCAATCCGGCTCCAGGGCGATGGCGGATTCGGCGAGCGCGAGGCCATCCTTGGGTTTGTCGAGTTGGGTCAGGATGCGCGATTGGAGGGAGAGGGGAAACGAAAGCCCGGGCATCAGGCCGGTGGCGGTGCGCGCATCCCCGAGGGCGAGTTTCATCTGCCCCGGGATGTCCATCCGGTTGATCGCCAGCTCGATGAAAGCGGCGGGATCCTCGGGATGATGGGCAAGGTGGGACAGCAATGTGGCGACGGCTTCCTCATGACGGCCGCGTTCGCGCAGCAGCTGCGCGCGGGTGAATTCGGCGCTCATTTTTTCAGGCCGAGGTAGGTGAGGATGTCATCATAGAAGCCGCTCTGGTTTGCATAAAGCGCGTGGTTCTTGGCGCTCTCGAACCATTTCTTGGTGGAGGGTTTCACGTTCTTCAGCGCCGTAACGAGCATCTTCCCGGTCACGGGAACCATGCCGCCTTTCTTCATCGCCTCGGTGAGGGCGGCTTCGGTGGCCTGGTCGAAAACGGCTTTCATGTCCGCTCCGGAAAAGCCTTCGGTGCGCTTCGCGATGTCCGCCGGATCGAAGTCCGCGAGCGGGCGGTTCCGTGCGTGGATTTTCGCGATCTCTTCCCGTGCTTTGAGATCCGGCGGCGGCACGAAAATGACGCGGTCGAAGCGGCCGGGGCGGAGGAACGCGCCATCGAGCTGCCACGGGGCGTTGGTCGCGCCAAGCACGAGGAGGCCGTCGTTCTGGGCGTTTGCACCGTCGAGTTCGGAAAGGAACTGGTTGATCAGCGTCCGCCCGGCGGACTGGCGCATGTCGCGGCGGTCGGCGGCCAGGGCATCGGTCTCATCGAAAAACAGCACGGCGGGCTTCGACTTGCGGGCGAGCTCGAAGATCTTGTGCAGCTTCTGCTCGGACTCTCCGATATACATGTCGAGGATCTGGTGCAGGCCGACGGCGAGGAAGGTGGACTCGATCTCCCCGGCGGTCGCCTGCGCCATCAGGGTTTTCCCACAGCCGGGCGGGCCGTAGAGCAGCACGCCGCCGCCCGCTTTCTTTCCGTAGGCGGCGAAGAGTTCGGGATTTTTCAACGGGTGGATGATCTTCATCCGGATGTCGTCCTTGACCTGTTCCATACCGCCGACATCGGCAAATTTCAGATCCGTTTTCACCCGGAACTCGACCCCGAGATCCAGCGCCGCGGCGGCGTCCAGCCCTTCGAAAGGAAAATCACCGTCGTCGTCCTCGGAATCGTGGATGTCACCCGTGGATGTCATCACGCTGCGCTTCTGGCCGGGGCTTTCCAGGATTTTCCCGAGCAGCTCGTCATCCGCCAGCGAACGGTCGAGGGCGACGGCCTTGTCATACTGTTTCCTCGCGGCGGCGGCGTCCTTTTCCTCGAGCGAAATCCTCGCACGCAGCAACCAGGCGGGGGCGAAATCCGGCTTCCGCGAGCAGAGATCCTCCAGCCTGACGATGGCCTCTGAGGTCTTCCCGTTCATATCGAGCACGCGGGCAATGCCCAGCAGCGCCTCGCAGTTTTGCGGATCGATTGCCAGCACACGACCGAAGAGATCTCGCGCCTTCCCGAAGCCGAAATAATATTCCTCCGCCTTCGCCACCATCAGGATCAGCGGGATGTTGTCGGGCGATGCGGCAAGCGCTGCGTGAAGTCCTTCGAGATCCATGTGCGGTATGAGAAAGGGATTTTCCCGCACGGGCAAGCCCGGAAGGAAATGACTATCAGACCGGGACAAGCATCGTCGAGTCCGGCCAGAGGGCGGAAAGGGCTTCGTCGAGCGTGGCGAGCTTTCCGCCCTTGAGTTTCGCGAGTTCGGCGAGCCATGCATCTGTGATCTGGCGGTGGCCGGTGAGGCGTGTAGGGGAGATTTCGGTGTAGGAGAAATTGTCCGGCCAGAAGGTGTGTTTGGGGTGGGCGTGGTAGGCTTCGAGTGTCCTCCAGGCTGCTTCAATCGATTAGTCCGCAGCGTGCATGGTGTGCATCCTGAAAAGGGTGCCTTCGGTGGCCGGGCGCATTGCGAAGCTTTCTATGGTGCCGAGCCACTCCAGGCACCGTGAGCGGAGCGGTTGGTCGTTGATCGCCATCGCGATGAGGATGTTACCATCAGGCAGCAGGTCAATGCTTCAACATCTCCTCGATTTCGTCGTCTGAATAGCCCATGATTTGAAGCGGACGAACCAGATCGTCATCAATCATGCGCTGGACTTGTTCGTTGGTCAGGGAGCCGGATACTTTCACGACGGGAAGTAGGGTTACGGGGTCTATATGGAAGTTTGATTCCAAAACCGGGAATCCTGATTCCGGATAGACTCCAGCAGACGTCCTTCGCCGCAAAAGATCCCTTGTGCCATAAATCGGGGGTTACGCTGCACCCCCGGCTTGCTACGTTCGAGCCGTCCCTACCGGTACCCAAAACGTGCTGCCCAAAAGACCCTCTCCCTAATGTAAGCTCCCTGCCCTGCTAGCACGGGAAAATCGCTTGTGATGATTTCCATGATGTGATAGACCTCAGTGTGATAAAGTTCATCTACAAATTACGGCCTAGCCGGCGGCGCAGACCAGGTGATGACGGCTTTCCCGCCAAAGGTGCAACACCATCACCCCCGCAACGGGTTCCGAACACCTGGCCGCCGGGCAGACCAATCGTCCGCCCATGAAACTGCCCGATCAGACGATCTGGCACGAATTGTCCGCCGCTGATGTCGCCACGCTGCTCGAAAGCGACCCGGCGGGCGGGCTGACGGCTGCCGAAGTCGAGGCGCGGCAGCGGGAATTCGGCCTGAACCAGATGACCGCGCAGAAGCGCACCAGCGCATGGCTGCGCTTCCTTTTGCAGTTCCACCAGCCGCTCATTTACATCCTGCTCGCCTCGACCGCGATCGCCGCGGCGATGGGTAAATGGGTGGATGCGTCGGTCATTTTCAGCGTTGCTTTTATTAATGCCGCCGTCGGATATTTTCAGGAGGCGAGGGCGGAGAAAGCGATCGAATCTCTGGCGAAAATGGTGCTCACCGAGGCCACGGTGCGGCGCGGTGGTGAGAAGGTGCGCATCCCTTCCGCGCAGCTCGTGCCGGGCGATGTGGTGCTGCTGCAATCCGGCGACCGCGTGCCTGCCGATCTGCGCCTTTTGCTAGGGCGGAACCTGCACATCGAGGAAGCGGCGCTGACCGGCGAATCGGTCCCTGCGGAGAAACAAACCGAACCGCTGCCCGCAGGCGCCGCCCTTGCTGACCGCACCAATCTCGCCTTCACCGGCACGCTGGTCACCTCGGGCCAAGGCGAGGGCGTGGTCTTCGCCACCGGTGATCGCACCGAGATGGGCCGCATCGCCGGGCTGATCCACACGGCGGACGATTTGCAGACGCCGCTCACGCGCAAGATCGCACAGTTCAGCCGCCTGCTTCTCTATGTGATCCTCGGACTCGCCGCCTTGATTTTCATCGTCGGCATCCTGCGCGGCCAGCCGTGGCCGGAGATGTTCATGGCGGCGATCGCACTCGCGGTCGGCGCCATTCCCGAAGGCTTGCCCGCAGTGGTGACCATCACGCTGGCCATCGGCGTGGGACGCATGGTCCGGCGGAATGCGATCATCCGCAAGCTGCCCGCCGTAGAAACGCTCGGCAGCACCACCATCATCTGCTCGGACAAGACCGGCACCCTCACGCAAAACCAAATGACGGTGCAGGAAATCCACAGCGGCGGACGGCTCTATCATGTCACCGGCAGCGGCTACGAGGCCGAGGGAAAAATCCATTTCGAAGAGGCACCCGTGGACGTTGGCGAGAACGTCGCGCTGACAGAAACGCTCGGTGCCGGCTTGCTGTGCAACGATTCGCAGCTCGTGAGCAACGACGAAGGCCAGACCATCGTGCAAGGCGACCCGACCGAGGCGGCGCTGATTGTCGCCGCGCAAAAGGCCGGGCTTTCCGAGGAGGAAATGAGCGGACGCCTGCCGCGGATCGAGACCATCCCCTTCGAGTCCGAATACCGCTACATGGCCACGCTCCACGGCACCGACGAAGCGCCGAAGATCATTTACATCAAAGGCGCGGTGGAAGCCCTGTTCGGAAAATGCACCCACGCGCTTACAAAGGATGGCGCACTGGAACCGCTGGACGGGGAGCTCATCGCCCGCCACGCCGAGGAGATGGCCGCGCGCGGTCTGCGGGTCCTCGCCTTCGCCCGTCGGGAAATGCCGCCGGCGCACGACGGGCTGGAGCATGAGCACGTGGCCGACGGGCTGACATTTCTTGGCCTCCAGGGTAAACTCGATCCGCCGCGTCCCGAGGTGATCGAGGCGGTGGCCAAGTGCCGCGCCGCCGGCATCCAGGTGAAGATGATCACCGGCGACCATGTGCTCACCGCCAAAGCCATCGCCGAGCAGATTGGTCTGCAAAGCGGGGCCGGTGTCATCGGATTGACTGGCAGCGACTTGGAAGCCCTCAACGACGAGGAAATGGCAGACGCCGCTGAACGGGCCACCGTGTTTGCCCGCGTCGCGCCCGAGCAGAAATTGCGGCTCGTCAAGGCGCTGCAATCGCGCGGCCACGTCGTCGCCATGACCGGCGACGGCGTCAACGACGCGCCCGCGCTCAAACAAGCGAACATCGGCATCGCGATGGGCATCACCGGCACCGACGTGTCAAAGGAAGCCGCCGACATGATCCTCACCGACGACAACTTCGCCTCGATCGAAGCGGCCGTGGAGGAAGGCCGCGCCGTCTTCGACAACCTCACGAAATTCATCCTCTGGATACTTCCGACCAATGGCGGAATCGCGCTCATCCTGCTCGTCGCGATCATCGGCGGTGTCACGCTGCCCATGCTGCCCACGCAACTGCTCTGGCTCAATCTGGTCACCGCGCTGCTGCTTGGCCTGACGCTGGTTTTTGAGCCGAAGGAAACCGACATCATGCAGCGCCCGCCGCGCGATCCGAAGAAGCCGCTGCTCACCCGCTCGCTGCTCATGCGCACCGGGCTGGTGACGCTCATCTCGGTGGGTGGCGCGTTCGGACTCTTCGCGTGGGAGCGCGGCATCGAGGACACCAACCTCGACGAAGCCCGCGCGGCCGTCGTCAACGTGATCGTGATGGTCCAGAGCTTCTACCTGCTCAACTGCCGCAGCCGGACGCACTCGATATTTTCCATCGGCCTTTTCTCCAATCGCTGGCTGATCGCCGGCATCGCCGCAACCTGGCTGGCGCAGATGGCTTTCACCTATCTGCCCTTCATGAACAACCTCTTCCACACCGCCCCCGTGCGCGCCGAATCCTGGCTCTACATCTTCGGCATCGGCGTCTTCACCTTCGCCGCAGTCGAGTTCGAAAAATGGCTGCGCTTCCGCACGCCGCAAACCGCAAAAAAGCCATGATTGAAACAGCCGTCTTCGACACCAAGCCCTACGACCGCGAATATCTAACACGCGCCGCCGGAGCGGGCGACATCAAATGGTGCTTCCATGAGTTCCGCCTCAGTGTCGAGACGGTTTCCGCGGCCCAAGGTGTGCAGGCCGTTTGTGTCTTCGTAAACGACAGGGTGGATCGACCGTGCATCGAAGCGCTCGCCTCACTCGGAGTGAAACTCATCGCACTGCGTTGCGCCGGCTACAACAACGTGGACCTCGTCGCCGCAAAGGCGCTCGGACTTACCGTGGTGCGCGTGCCGGCCTACTCGCCACACGCCGTGGCGGAACACACCGTCGGCCTGCTGCTCACGCTCAATCGTAAAATCCACCGTGCCTACAACCGGGTCCGCGAACTGAATTTTTCGTTGAGCGGCCTCGTCGGATTCGACCTCCACGGCAAGACCGTGGGTATCGTCGGCACCGGCCGCATCGGTCGAATCACGGCGCAGATTTTCCGTGGCTTCGGCACCGAGGTCATCGCCTGCGATCCCTTTCCCAGCGACGACTGGGCCACCGCCCACGGCATCCGCTACGTGGACTTCGACACGCTGCTGGCCGCAAGCGACATGATCTCGCTGCACCTTCCGTTGCTGCCGGAGACGCACCACCTACTCAACGCGCAAACGCTTTCACGAACCAAACCCGGCGTGGTCATCGTCAACACCAGCCGCGGCAAGCTCATCGACACCACTGCACTGATCGCGGCGCTGAAGGCCGGGAGCGTGGGCGGCGTGGCGCTGGACGTTTACGAGGAAGAGGCGGGCGTTTTCTTTGAAGACCTTTCCGGCCAGGTGTTGCAGGACGATGAACTCTCACGGCTGCTGTCTTTCCCCAACGTCCTCATCACCGCGCACCAGGCATTCCTCACCCACGAGGCGCTCAGCGAGATCGCCCGCGTGACCACTGAGAACCT
>Ga0163144_10011799_pt1 | contig 18451 bp, 17 predicted proteins | sample OliLak19BULKMAT1_FD_123175 | JGI IMG/M metagenome (GOLD analysis project Ga0163144, IMG submission 123175) | Freshwater microbial mat bacterial communities from Lake Vanda, McMurdo Dry Valleys, Antarctica - Oligotrophic Lake LV.19.BULKMAT1 | ecosystem: Environmental > Aquatic > Freshwater >... | reverse complement strand
CGTCGACGTCGCCCGCCACCACCTCGGCGCCCGCCGCCGCCAGGGCTTGACTCGCCGCCGAATTCGGATCGCGCGTGATGGCGCGGACCGCGAAGCCGCCCGAGGGGTCGGCAAGGATGGCGCGGACGAGGCCGCCGCCCTGGGCGCCGGTGGCGCCGACTACTGCAATGACTTTCTTCTCTGCCATGTCGAATCCTCGGGGTGATGAAACGCGCGTCCCTGCAAGCGTACTCGGTTGGATGCTGTTCGTCTCTGGCCCGTCGCCGATTCATCACATTCGCCTTGCCATCGGGTTCGGCCCGACGCTACGGTCTTGCATGGTCAGACATCTCGCAGTAGCCGCGGCCATTGCCGGAGCGGCGCTGTCCGCCCGCGGATCGGCCCAGGCGCCGGCCCCTCGCGCCAATCTCACCGGCACGGTGGTGGCCGTCAATCAGCAATCGGACACGGTCACGCTCATCGACCTGAAGACGATGACGGCCTACCGGCACGTGGCCGTCGTGGGCGGCCCGCACGAAGCCGCCGTATCGCCCGACGGACGCCTGGTGCTGGTCACCAACTACAACAAGCAGGGCGTGGGCCGGCAGAAGACGCTGAGCCTGCTGGCGTTGCCGAGCGGCGACACGGTGAAGACCATCGACCTCGGTGAATACCGCGCCCCGCACGACGTGCGCTGGGTGGACGGATCGCGCGTGGTCGTCACCGCCGAAGGCAGCCAGGCGCTGCTGCTCGTGAACGTCACGAGCGGCGCCATCGAGCGCGTGTTCACGACCGGGCTGGCGGTGTCGCACATGCTGGCGCTCTCTGCCGATCGCACGCGGCTCTACTGCTCGAACATGCGCGACGGCAGCGTGAGCGCCTTCGACTTCCAGACCGGCGCCAAGATCAAGGACGTGAAGACCGGCAAGGAATGCGAGGGCGTGGGGGTCACTCCCGACGGACGTTGGGTGTGGGCCGGCAACCGCGCCGAAGACAGCATCTCGATCATCGACACGCGCTCGCTCGACGTGGTGAAGCGCATCGCATCCCCGGGCTTCCCCTACCGCGTGCAGTTCACACCCGACGGCACCCGGGCGCTGGTGCCCCACGCCCAGGCGTCGTCGCTGGTCGTGGCCGACGTGGCCACGCAGACGCTCATGAAGTCCATCCCGCTGGGCCTCACCAAGGTGGCCAGGCCCGAAACCGCCGGCGTGTTCCCGCATCCCGACAACCGTCACGCGTTTGTGACCGTGCGCAACGACAACTCGGTGCTGGTGCTGGATCTCGTGTCGGGACAGACGCTGGCCCGGGTCGAGGTGCAGGCCAGCCCAGACGGCGTCGCCTACTCGCCCGTGCAGCGGTAGCGCGTCGCCGTGACGCGCGTGCAAGATTTCCGGGAGCCTCCGTTCTAGGGGACAGGAGGCTCTGATGACCCGTATCGCCTATCTCTTCGCCGCCGGCCTTGCCCTTGCCGCCGGTCCCCGCGCCGTGATGTCCGCGTCGTCCGTTCGCCCGGCTAGCGCAGACGTCGAGCTGCTCGTAGACGGCGTCCCGCAACCCCGCTACGCGCACGACGGACGTTGGTATGTCGAGGCCCGGAAGGGGCGGGAATACGCCATCCGCCTGCGCAATCCCTATCCCGTCCGCGTGGCCGTGGCGCTGTCGGTCGACGGCCTCAATACCATCGACGCGCGCGAGAGCACCGCGGTCGATGCGCGCAGGTGGGTGCTCGGCCCGTACGAGACCGTGACCATCAGCGGGTGGCAGACGAGCCAGAGCGAGGCGCGCCGCTTCGAGTTCACGACCGAGGAACGCTCGTACGGCCAGGCCCTGGGCAAGACGGCCAACCTGGGCGTCCTCTCCGCGGTGTTCTTCAAGGAACGCGTGCCCAATTACAGGCCCGACACGGCGAATGAATATGGCGGGCGCAGTGCGCCGGCGCCACGGCCGTCGGCGCCAGCGGAGCAAGACGCCGCTCCCGCTGCCGCGGCCGGCGCAAGCGCAAGCAAGCAGTCCGCTGACGAGTACGCCGCCACCGGCATGGGCCGTCGCACCGGCCACGCCGTGGAGCAGGTGTGGCTGGACCTCGAAGACACGCCTGCGCAGGCCGTGAACATCCGCTACGAATTCCGGCCGCAGCTCGTGAGGCTGGGCATTCTGCCACGCGCGGTTCCGTCCGACCGCCTGCAGCAGCGTGAGCGTGCCCGCGGTTTCGAGCCGGGCTTCTGCCCTGAACCACTGCGCCAGCGTTGAGCGCTGGGCGACGACCCAGCAACGCGAGAGCGACGGCCGGTCAACGCCTCGAAACGTTTCCATCGAAACGCACAGGGCGTTGTGGTCCCCCTCGGCGCCGAAGTGGGGTTCGCTCCTGCCCGCGCTGTCAACTTGTTTCGAGCTCGCGCCGGATCGCCTCGCGCACAGGTCGCAGATCGCGAGCTATCGTCTCCCAGATGATCGCCGCGCTGACGCCGAAGTACTGGTGAATGAGCAGGTTTCGAAGGTCGCGCATGTCCTGCCAGGGCACGTCGGACAGTCGAGCGGCCGTCTCGGCATCCGTGTGCCGCGCGGCCTCGCCGATGACCTCCAGATTCCTGACGACGGCATCGATCGTCTTCCGGTCAGCGGCGAAGGACTCGAGCGAGTGGGAGGCCGTGTAGTCGAAGATTCGGTCGATGGCTTCCGCGATATCCTGCAGGCGTAGGTTGAAGGTCTCTAGGCGGCACGCACGGCCTCGCGCAGAATCTGCTCGCGGAGCCGCGGCTTCAGCGCATCGCGCGTGACCAGATCGACGGGGCGGCCGAGCAGGAACTCCAGGTGCCGGCGCAGGCGGGCGAACTCGAACAGCGTGACGGGTGCGCTGAAGTCCACGAGGATGTCGACGTCGCTGCCAGCCCGCATTTCCTGGCGGACGGCGGAACCGAACAGCCATAATTCCTTGACCGCGTGCGTCCGCAGCTCAGGCACCGCCCGGTCAAGGCGCGCCATGAGGTCTTCTCTTGCGGTCATCGGCACCTCATCGCAATTATAGCCGTCGTGACCTCTCGGCTGAAAGGAGGCGGCGGGGCCAGGAGCAGCACCTGGAACGCCTGGGCGATCGCCGGCGTGATGCGCTGCTTCTTCTCTTCTTCGTCGCGCGGTTGCCGATGCGGGTGCCCTGACGCCAAGCGCGCCGCAGGGCTTCGGCCTGGATCGCAGCCTTGACCGTCTGGGCCTTGGGGCCGATGCGCGTGCCGGGGGCCAGACTCGTGCCTGGCGAATCTTCTCCGGTTCGATTCCTGCCACGGAGCACCGCGGGCACAGTCGCGGTTTCTGCCGGCACCTGCGTCCGAAGGCGGCGATTGACGCCCGATCCTGCGTGGCACGCCGCTCGCAGGCATCCCGTTCGTGGCCGGGTGTAGAATCCGATCGTGGACGAGGAGGACGCAGTGCCAATCCCATCGCCCGACGCGCGCCTTACGTACGACGACTTCCTGCTGTTTCCAGACGACGGTCTCCGGCACGAGCTCATCGATGGGGCGCACTACGTGACGCCCTCACCGAACCTGCATCATCAGGAGCTGATCGGGCGTCTGCATCTATCGCTCGGCGCCTTTCTGGAGGATCGCCCAGACAAGGGGCGCCTGTTCCTGTCGCCGTTCGACGTCGTCTTCTCGTTCCACGACGTGGTCGAGCCCGACCTGGTGTTCGTTGCGCCTGACCAGCTCGATATCCTGACGGCCAAGAACATTCAGGGCACGCCCGCGCTGGTGATCGAAGTGTTGTCGCCTTCCACCCGCAAGCGCGATCGGCACGTCAAGCGCCTGCTCTATGAACGCACCGGCGTACGCGAGTACTGGCTCGTGGATCCGGAGCAGGCCTGCGTCACTCTTTACAGGCGCGAGGCTGACGGATCGTTTCCACCGGTGGCGGAACTCACCGCTGACGCTCATGACACGCTGGTGACGCCGCTCGTGCCTGGGTGGTCCCTGCCCCTTGCGCGTCTGTTCCGCTGAGTGCCCAACCGCTCGCCGCAGCGGATAGAATGGTGGGCGGGAGTTTACCGATGCCACGCACATTCCAAATGCCGTTGACCGCTGTGCTCGTGCCGCTCTTTGCCGCGGCCATCCTGGCCCAGTCCGTGCCCGAGGTGAAGCTGCCGCCGTCGCCGCTCGGCCAGGCCGCCGTGCAGCTCGGCGGACGCTGGGAGAAGACCGCCGACGGCGAGCGCTACCGCGACGGCAAGTGGCTGGTCGTGGACTATGGCCGCCCGCTGCTGCGCGGCCGCACGGGCATCTTCGGCAGCGGCGCCGACTACGGCAAGCGCGTCAACCCCGACGCCGCGATCTGGCGTGTGGGCGCCAACGACACCACGCGGCTCACCACGCAGGCGTCCCTCGTGATCGGCGGCAAGACGATCCCGCCGGGCGTCTACAACGTGTTCGCCGACCTCAAGCCCGGCGCCTGGACGCTGGTGCTGAGCACACAGGCGCGTCAGCCGAAATACGATCCCAACGACAAGGTGCTGCTCTACGGCACCTACAACTACGACGCCAAGCACGACGTGCTGCGAGCGCCGATGGCGGTGCGGACCACGGACACGTCGGTAGAGCAGTTGACGATCGGGTTCGCCAACGTGACCGCCGGGGCCGCCACGCTGACGGTGTCCTGGGACACCACCGTAGCTTCGGTGGACGTCAAGCTCGGCTCGTAGCTCGGCCGTCCCCGGCCGCACCTGCGGGTCTGGGCGCGGCTACCGCTTCCCCGCCTGGATCTCTTTCGCCACCCGCTCCACATCGGCCATCACGCGCAGCAGGTTGCCGCTCCACAGCTTGCCGATCTGCTCTTCGGTGTAGCCGCGCGTCACCAGCTCCAGCGTGACGTTGAACGTCTCGTCCGCGCCATTCCAGCCGGCCACGCCACCGCCCCCGTCGAAGTCCGACGAGATGCCTACGTGGTCGATGCCGATCGTCTTCACGATGTAGTCGATGTGGTTCACGAAATCGGCCACGGTGGCCATGGGTGCGGGCGGCAACTGCTTGTCCACCTCCGCCACGCGGGCGCGGAACTGCGTGCGCGCCGCGTCGGTCATCTCACCGGGGCCGCCCGGGGGCATACCGGCGCGCGCCTTGGCCAGGGCCGCGGCGCGCTCGGGCGAATCCGGCGGCTTGATCTTCACGTAGCCGTCGAAGGCCACCGTTTGCACGACCCCGCCGTTGGCCTTCAGCGCCAGCAGTTGCTCGTCGTCCAGGTTCCGGCTGTGGTTGGCCAACGCGCGCGCGGCCGAATGCGACGCAATCACCGGCGCCTTCGACAGGGCGATCGCCTGCAGGTTGGCCTGCTTCGAGGGATGCGAGATGTCGACCATGATGCCCCAGCGGTTCATCTCGGCAATGGCCTGCCTGCCCAGATCGCTCAGGCCGTTGTGCAGCCACTTGCCGTCGCGTTCGCCGGTGTTCGAATCGGCGAACTGGCTGTGGCCGTTGTGCGCGAGCGACATGTAACGTCCGCCGCGGTCGTGAAACGCCTTGATGCGACTCAGGTCGGTGCCGACAGCGTAGGCGTTCTCCACGCCGATGAGCGCCACCTTGCGGCCGGATTTCGCAAGCGATCGCACGTCGGCGGCGGTGAGCGCCAGGCCGATGCGACCCGGCGCAATCTCTTTGGTGAGCCGGTGGATCGCGTCGAATTTCTCGATCGCCTCGACGTAGGCCTTGTCGTAGCCGGCCTGGGTGAGCGGCCCCTGCCCCACATAGACGATGAAGAACGAGGCGTCGAGGCCGCCTTCCTCCATCTTCGGCAGGTTCACCTGGTTGTCGAGCCGCTGGGTGTAGTTACGCGCCTTGGTGAAATCGCGCGGGTTGATGTCGTTGTGCGTATCGAGCGCAATCACCCGCTCGTGGATGCCCTTCGCCTTGGCGATGAGCGCTGGGTCGGCGGTCTGCCCGGACGCATGCGGAGTGACGAGCGCGACGAGGGCAACGGCAAGGACAACACGCGCGGATGCGGACATGGCTGGCTCCTGCCGCCAGATGCTACTACGGCCGCGGGCGGGCAAGGGTGCGGGCGGGCATGTACACTCGGGGTCCGTCGTGATTCGTCCTGTTGCCGTTCTCCTCGCCCTCGCGATCGCCGGCGTGGCCACGCCGGCCACAGCGCATCCCGCGCCCTTCAGCTACCTCGATCTGCGTCTCGCCAACGGCGCCGTGTCCGGCACGCTCACGGTGCACGACCTCGACGCCGCCTACGAGCTGACGCTGGGCGACGCCGACGCGCTGCTCGATCCGACCGTGGCTCGGCGCTATGGGCCGGCGCTGATCGAGACGCTCACGCGGCGCCTGCGGCTCCAGTTCGACGGACGGCCGGTCACGGTCACGCTCGGCGACATCACGCCCGTGCCCGACCGGCAGGGTCTGCAGTTCACCGTGCAGGTCGCCGCCACCGGCACGCCCGGCCGCATCGACCTCGACACGACGCTGTTTCCGTACGACCCCAACCACCAGACGTTCGTGAACGTCTACGAAGGCGACGCCCTGCGCCAGCAGGCGATTCTCGACGCGCGGCACGCGACCTTCACCTACTATGCCGGCTCCTGGCAGGGCATTGGCGCGGTGCTCGGCACGTTCGTGCCGGCCGGCGCGTACCATATCGCGATCGGCCCCGACCACCTGCTGTTCCTGCTGGGGCTGCTGCTCATCGGCGGGTCGCTCCGGCGGCTGGGGCTCATCGTCACGGCCTTCACGCTCGGCCACACGGTGACGCTGTCGCTGGCGGCGCTGGGCGTGGTCACCCCGCCTGGCCAGTTCATCGAGCCGCTGATCGCGCTCAGCGTCGTGCTGGTGGGCGTGGACAACCTGCTCGTGGGCGGCGGCAGCGGCGCACCAGCGGCCACGGCCGCGCGCGACCTCCGGCCCTGGATGGCCGGCCTGTTCGGGTTGGTGCACGGCTTCGGCTTCGCCTCGGTGTTGCGCGAGTTCGGCCTGCCGCGGGAAGCCCTCGGGTGGTCGCTCTTCGGCTTCAACCTGGGCGTGGAACTCGGGCAACTGGCGTTCGTGCTGCCGGTGGCCGCGGCCCTCGCCTGGATCCGCCGGCGTGCCCCACTCGCGGGATCGCGGCTGGCGATGGTAGGCTCTGTGATCGCGGCGCTGGCAGGAACCTATTGGTTCATCCAGCGGGTGTTCTTCCCTGGAGGATGGCGATGAAGCGCAGCGTGGTCTTGTCGGCGGTACTCGGCGTGGCACTCGTGACGCTGGCGACTCGTGGTCTCGTGGCGCAGCAGCCAGCCACCGGCCCCAACGTGGCCGGCATCGAGAAGGTGAAAGACAACCTTTACATGGTCACCGGCGGCGGCGGCAACACGGCCGTCTTCGTCACGGCCAACGGGGTGGTGCTGGTCGACACCAAGCTCGCCAACTGGGGCCAGGCGATCATGGACAAGGTGAAGACGGTCACCGACAAGCCGGTGACCCACATCATCAACACGCACACCCACGGCGACCACGTGGGCAGCAACGAGTTCTTTCCGGCCAGCGTCGAGATCGTGGCCCACGCCAACGTCCCGCTGAGCATGGCGAAGATGCCGGCGTTTGCCGACGGCACGAAGAAGCAGGCGTTTCCCGACAAGACCTACACCGACAAGATGACCGTGCTCAGCGGCACCGAGGCGATTGACCTCTACCACTTCGGCGCCGCGCATACCAACGGTGACACCTTCGTGGTCTTCCGCGCCCTGCGCACCATGCACGGCGGCGACGCGTTCGCCGCGAAGGGCCTGCCACTGCTCGACGTGAACAACGGCGGGTCGGGCGTAACCTATCCCGATACGCTCGCCAAGGCAGCGGCCGGTATCAAGAACGTCGATACGGTGATTCCCGGCCACAGCACGGTGATGGCGTGGCAGGACTTCGTGGAGTTCGGCGAGTTCAACCGCGCGGTGCTCACCGCCGTGCAGACGGCGAAGAAGGCTGGCAAGACGCCCGAACAAGCCGCCGCCGAGCTCGTGCTGCCCGAGAAGTTCAAAGCCTACGTGATGACGCGCGCGAAAGACAACGTCGCCACGATCTACAAGCAGCTGCCCTAGGCCGCCGTCCGCGGCCCCCGTCGACCATGCGCCATCTATTGCCGCTTGCGGCCGTCCTCGTGACGGCCGCCTGCTCGTCTCCGGCCAGTCCTCCTGCCGCGCAAGCTCCGCCCGCGACGGCCACGGCCGATTCGCAGCACCAGGGCCTGACCGCGCCGCACGGCGATCACTCGCCCCACAAGGGCGGCATGGTGCTGATGAACGGCGACATGCACTACGAGGTGGTGTTCTCGCGCGAGGGCCGGCACCGCATCTGGTTCAGCGATCCGGTGCGCTCGGAGTTGCCGGCGTCGGTGGCCACCGGCGTGACCATGGCGATCACGCGCGACCAGGAGACGCCGGAAGTGCTGACACTCGCCATCGACGACACCGGCGAGTCGTGGCTGGCGTCGGGCCGGCCGGTCGTTGGCGACGGCGCCTACGTGAAGATCTCGTACGCGCTGCAGGGCGAACCCCACGAGGTGGAGCTGCCCTTCGTCATCCAGACGCCGGCGACGCCTTAGCGTCGCCGCCGGCGACCGGCCTTCCTCGCGTCTAGCCGCGCGGGTTCGAACGCGCCGCCAGGCCCGGCAGGAACGTGGCGTAGGCCACGCGCAACGCCGTCAGGTCGTGCGGCAGGATCTTGCACACACTGGCCACGCGGTGGATCTCGGATTCCTCGGAGACCGAGATGGACGCATCGGTGGCCGCCAGCGTGAACAAGCAGCGCAGCAACGCCAGCCGCTCGTCGTAGGCGGCGCCCTCGGCAAACTCCTGCGCCACCTGGAAGTCGGCCGTGCCGCCGAACATCAGGTTGCTCGACTTGGCGAGCCCCACCACGACGATGGCCTGTTCGGGCGTGAGCCCGCCTTCCTGCACCACCAACGCCTCCATGGCGCGCGTCTCATCGGGGCTCACGTGCTGGTCGGCATGCGCGATCCGGCCGAGCAGATAAGCGAAGCGGGCCAGCTGCCGCGCCCGGGCCGGTTCCAGATGTTCGAGCGTGTCCACGAGCGAACGCAGCGGAGCGTGGTCTTGTGGGGCGGCCGGCGTCGGGCCGAGTCCGAGCCACGTGCGAATCGTGTCGAGAGGCATGGCGCGATCTTAATCCGGGGACGTGGGAACCGCGTCGGCCACGATTACTCCCAGCGGAACACGCGAGCCGACAGGCCCACGCACGCGCCGAATACGAGCGCCAGCACGAGCACCTCACCAGCATGACTCGCCCAGCTCTCGCCGCGCCAGATGCCTCGTTGCAGCGACACCGCATAGGTGAGCGGCAGCGCGCGGGCCACCAGTTGGGCGGCCGGTGGCAGCGCCTCGATCGGCACGAACAGGCCCGACAACCCGAGCATGGGATAGAGGATCATCGCGCCGAGCGGCTGAGCAAAGCGCGCCGTGGGCACCACGCTGGCGATGACGAAGCCCAGCGACAGGATGCAGGCCGTGCTGAAGAGCACGGCGGCGGCAAACGACAGCCACGGCGCGTCCACCCCGGCCGGGTAGAGACGACGGCCGGCCAGCGCCATGGCGGTCAGCGTGAGCGCCGAGAACAACAGCTTCACGAGCACATGCGCGGTCAGGATGGTGTGCGGACGGAGCGGCGTGGCCCTGAGCCGCTTGAGGATGCCGCCCTCGCGATAGATTGCCATGATCGCCACGAGCGAGAGCACCGCGCCCACGGCCACGATCATGGCGATGACCACCGGCAGGTCGGCGACCACGCCGGGCGCGCCAGCGGTTGCGCGCGGCGCCCGGTTGCCCAGCAGGCGGCTCACGACCAGGAACAGCAGCACCGGCACGCCCACCGTGCCGAACACGCCCAGGGGCTCGCGCACGAAGATCTTGATCTCGAGCCAGGTGAGTCGCCAGAGTCCGCGCAGCATGGTCGCTTGCCTCAGTCGCGCATCGCGTGGCCGGTGAGCTCGAGGAACACGTCCTCGAGGGTGGGATGTTCGGTGCGCACGTCGTGCACTGGCACGTGGTGTTCGGCCAGGCAACGGATCACCTGCGTGACGAGGCCGGCGGCCTCGCCGCGAATGGTGAAGGTGCGGCCGGCCTGCGTCACCGACGCCACGCCGGGCATGGCCTCGAAGGCGGCAAGTGCCGCCGCGTGGTCGGTCACGACCACCACGGTGGCCACCGGACAATGACGCCGCACGAGTTCGGCCGGCGTGCCGATGTCCACGAGCCGTCCGCGGTCGATGATCGCCACGCGGTCGCACAGCCGCTCGGCTTCCTCCATCAGGTGGGTGGTGAGGAACACCGACTTGCCGCGGGCGCGGATGCCGCGCACCAGCTCCCAGATCGTGCGGCGGGCCTGCGGGTCGAGGCCGGTCGTGAGCTCGTCGAGGAAGACCACTTCGGGATCGTTGATGAGCGCCAGCGCGATGAGCAGCCGCTGCTTCTGGCCGCCCGACAAGGTCATGAACCACGCGTCGCGCTTCTCGGTGAGGCCCAGCTGCTCGAGCAGGCGGTCACCGTCTACCGGGGAGCGGTAGAGCGACGCCCACAGCTCCACCGCCTCGCGCACCGTAATGCGCTTCTGCAGTTGTGCCTCTTGGAGCTGCACGCCAATCCGCTCCTGCAGCGCCCGCACGTCGCGCACGGGGTCGAGGCCGAGCACTGTGATGGCGCCGCTGTCGGGGGCGCGCAGGCCCTCCACGCACTCCATGGTGGTGGTCTTGCCCGCGCCGTTCGGGCCAATCAAGCCGAAGATCTCGCCCTGGTGTACCTCGAAGCTCACGCCGTCCACTGCCACGGTGCGGCCGTAGGTCTTGCGCAGGGCGTGCACGCGGATGACCGGTTCGAGCGTCACAGGGCTTTGGACGGATTGTGACACGCGTCCGTTCGGGTGGGACCGCTCCCGCATCAGAGCAGACGGTGCATCACGTGGATGTCTACCAGCCCCTCTCGGGCATGACGGAATGCCAGTGGCACCGTGCCCACGATCGAAAAGCCGCACCGCTGCCACAGGGCGATGGCGCCGACGTTGGTGCTCACGACCGCGTTGAACTGCATGGCGGTGAAGCCACGGCCGCGGGCCTGCTCGAGCGAGTGCCGGCACAGCGTCTCGCCCAGGCCCCGGCCGCGCGCCTCGGGCGCCACCATGTAGCCGCAGTTGGCCACGTGGCTGCCGAGCCCGGGCTGGTTGGCCTTGAGCAGGTAGGTGCCCACGAGACGCCCCTCGCGCTCGGCCACGAACGTGTGACCGCCGCCGGGGTGCCACGCCGCCAGTGCTTCCTCGCGGGTCAGGTCGGGCGGGAACGTATAGGTATCGCCGGCCGCAATCACGGCGTGCAGGATCGCCCACAGCGCGTCGCTGTCGCCCGGGGTGTCAGGTCTGATCGTGAGCCCCGTCGTTGCCGTCTGATCCGCTGTCGCGACCGCACTCGACGCGGCACCGGCCGTGAGCGCCTTGCGGCAGTGCACGGTCTCTGGCAGATAGCCGAGCCGCGCGTAGAGGCCGCGGGCGCGCCGATTGGCGTCGAACACGTTGAGGGTGATGAAGGCGTCGCCGCGGGCACGCGCCCAGGATTCGGCCGCCGCCATGAGCGCGCGGGCTACGCCGCGGCCCTGTGCCTCAGGCGCCACGGCGAGCACCTCCACATGGGCATGGCGTTCCCCCGTGAAGTAGTCGGTCTTGGTCGAGACGAAGACCACGCCGTCAACGGGCTCACCTGGTGCGCCCGCCACGAGCACCACCGTGTCGGCACCTGGCGCGGCCACCGCCGCCCGCAGGACGGCGTGGTCGGCCACCGCGATCTCGTGCGCCGTGCGCCACGCGGGCCGGGGAAAGTCGGCGAGCCGTGCCGTCAGCGCGATCAACGCGTCGTGATCGGCGGGCGTGGCGGTGCGGATGGTCACGGGTGCCATCATCCCTCACGTCGGCGCGCGCACTGAAGGCGGAGCCGGTCCCCAACCGGCATTGGGACCACATCAGAATAGTATTGGGGTTCATGTCGAGAGTCATGACGACCATCGAAGTCCGTGAGTTCAGGGCGAGGCTGAGCCGCTACCTCGAGCGCGTGGTTGCAGGCCAGCGTCTAGTCATCACCAGTCGCGGTCGGCCAGTGGCGATCGTCCAACCCGTCGAAGCACCAACGAATACGGAGTGGATTCGGCGGCTGGTAGCCGCGGGCCGTGCTTCGTGGGGCGGGGGCAAGCCGAAGGGCGCCCGTCGGCCGGTCGTCGCCACACCCGGCCGGACCGCGTCCGACATCGTCAGCGCGGATCGCGGGTAGTGAAGGCCGGGGCGACGGCTCAGTCTTCCGGCACGACCAGCCGGACGGGCGTACCGTCGGCGACGTAGTCAACCGTGACCGCCGCCTCGTCGTCCGGGCCAAAGGGCGAAAAACGATAGCGGATCCCTCGGAACAGCCTCAGGCTGAAGCGGCCGTTGGCGTCGCTCACCTCTGTCGAACCAGACCGTGGGTACGGACCGAGCGAGCCGAGGGCCTCCACGCGGAATGCCGACTCGACAGGCTGACCACTGGCGTCCACGACGAGGCCCTCGACCTTCACGGTCGTGCCGCGTGTCGCGACGACCGGCGCAAGTTCGAGGCGCTCGGCATGGCCGACAACCAACTCGTCACCTCCATCAACGGTGCGGGCGTAGGCCGGCGCGAACGGCTCGTCGATGGTCACCACGTAGTAACCCGGCGGCACGCCGCGAAACTCGTAACGTCCCTCTCCGTCTGACTTGCCGACCCAGTAGGCAAGATCGGCGGGATCGCTGCTTCGCGGACGGGCGTGCAGGAAGACGGGAGCGCCGCTGACGGCGCGTCCATCCACATCAACGACGACGCCTGCCACAATGCCGTCCACTTCGACGCGAAAGTCCCCGTCCCATACCGCATGTGCTCCCGCGAGGGTCGCCTTCAGAGGCGTTGGCGCGAGCAGCCCGTGCCGGCCCTCGGGCAGCGTGATGCTGACCTCGTACTTGCCGTCTGGTAACCCGGTCAACGCATACTGTCCGTCCGATGCGGACGTCGTCTCGGCCATGACGGGACCGTGAGCGACGATGCGCGCTCCAGCAACGGACGGCCACGTCGAGACGTCACTACCGACGCCGCGAGCGACGACGCTCCCCAGGATGCGCCCGCCGGACGATGGCCGTTCAAGCGATTCGAGCCAGGCCCTGAAGGCGTTGGCGCGAGCCGCAGGCCGGACGTAGCCCGCACAGCCGCCAGCCACCAGAACACCAGGGCGCTGCGGGTACTCCATGGCCAGGATCAGATACCGGCGCCCGGCTTCGAGAACACGCTCCACCGACTCGATGCTGTCGGGGGCAATGCCCCTACCTCCCGTAGCGCTGCCGTGGTCCGCCTGCTATTGGCGATGATGGACACGGTGCCGTCTGGGTGGCGGATTTCCGGCCGCGGGTGCACCGTGACGGAAGCGACGGTTGCTTCAAAAACGGCGGCAGCCTGAGTCGCGAGCACAGGCATCGGAACGGGGACATAGCTCGTGGCCTCGGCCGGCGTCGACACGCCCGTGCACGCCCACAGCACAGCACCGGCGACTAGACGCCTCATCGTTCTCATTGGACACCACCTTGCCGACCAGGTTCCAGTGCAGCGGCGGCACGAGCCTGACAGATTGGCGAGCGGCGTGCCCGGCCCGGCGTCTCTCGACACGAAACTCTGGAGCAGCGGCGCGTCGATCACATCGTCGGGACGCACCCGCGCCGCGCGGAAGGTGGAGTGGAGAGAGATGCCGCGTCGAGTGCGCCGCGAGTCTCTTGCAGCGTCGAGCGCGACGCGAGCGTGAAAGGGAGGAAGCGCGTGACCGACTACTCCCGCCGCAGCGCGACGATCGGATCGAGCCGCGAGGCCCGTCGCGCGGGATAGTAGCCAAACGCCACGCCAATCACCGCCGAGATGGCAAACGCCAGCGCGATCGCCTGCGGCGACACCTCGGTGGGCCAGCTCATGAGCGCCGTGAGGCCGCGCGCAGCCGCGATGCCGGCGCCGATGCCGACCACCCCGCCGAGCAGGCTGAGCACCACCGCTTCCACCAGGAACTGCACCAGCACGTCCTTGCGCCGCGCGCCCATGGCCAGCCGCAGGCCGATCTCGCGGGTGCGCTCGGTGACCGACACGAGCATGATGTTCATGATGCCGATGCCGCCGACCACGAGCGAAATGGCGGCGATGCTGGCGAGCAGCGCGGTCATCGTGTTGCCGGCGCGATTGAGCGTGCCCGACATCTCTTCCATCGTGGCCGAGTCGAGCTTCGGCATGTTGGCCAGCGCAAACGCCGCCACCTCGGTGTAGAGCCCCTTGGTGACCTGCTGCGCCGCCAGCGTGCGCACCACGAAGTCGTCGGGACCCGCGCCTTTGCCCGTGGGCCCCTGCAGGCCGCCGAGTGACGTGGGCCGCAGCGCCGCCTGCGCTGCTTCCTGGCCGCGCGCAATCGCCGGGGCGTGGCGCGTGCGCAACAGCGCCGAGATGGCGTCGCCCACCGAGCTGGCCACGCCGGCCTCGGTGACGCCCACGGTGATCGACTGCAGATAGTCCGCACGGTTCGTGATCTGGCCCATGGTCGTGACCGGCACGTAGACGGCCTCGTCCTGGTCGGCGTCAACCGCCCGCATCATGCCGACGACCGAGAACGCGCGGTCGTGAATCGTCACGCGCTTGCCCATCGGATCGACACCCTCGCCGAACAGCCGCGCGGCCGCCACGCGTCCCAGCACGGCCACCGCCGCGCCGCTCGAGACATCGGCGGCCGAGTAGCCTTCGCCCGACAGCCACGTCCAGGCGTGGATGTCGCCGAGCGATTCCTCCGCGCCGTGCACCACGGTGAACACGCGGGCGTCGGCCGAGGCGGTCACGAACGTACGTGAACGCAGGCCGGCCGACACGTACTCCACGTTGGCCAGGTCGCGCATCGCCGCCGCGTCATCGCGCGTCAGGCTGGTGGCCGCGCCCAGGCCCGAGGCGATGTTCACGCTTTCCCCGCCCCTGATGAAGTTGCCGGCAGTGACCTGCACGATGTTCGTGCCGGCCGACTTCAGCGTGCGCTCCACCGAGGCGCGCGCGCCGTTACCGAGCGCCACCATGGCAATCACCGCGGCCACGCCGATCACGACGCCGAGCGTGGTGAGCCCGGTGCGCAGGCGATTGCGCCCCAGCGCCTTCCAGGCAATCAGTCCGCTGACGGCGAGCAGTCGAAACACGGGAATCCTGTCTATTCGTGACGCAAGGCGTCGATGGGGTCGAGTTCCGCGGCACGGCGGGCCGGGTACCAGCCGAAGAGCACGCCCACGGCCGCCGACACGCCGAAGGCCACGAGCACTGACGACGGCGACACGAGCGTGGCCCAGTTCAGCATCGACGAGATGAGATACGACGCGATCAGACCGAGCACCACCCCCACCGCGCCACCGGCCAGGCTGATCGCCACTGCTTCGGTGAGGAACTGCCGGGTGACGTCGCGGCCACGCGCGCCCACGGCCATGCGCAGGCCGATTTCCTTGGTGCGCTCGGTAACCGAGAGCAGCGTGATGTTCATGATGCCGATGCCGCCCACGAGCAGCGACACGGCGGCCACGGCCGCGAGCAGCCAGCGCATCGTGCCACTGGCGCGTTCGAGCGTGCCGGCGAGCTGTTCCAGCGTGACCCGCTCCAGCTCCTTGACGTTGCCGGCAATCGCCGCCGCCACGTTGGGCGGCAGGCCGCCGGTGGTGATGGCGCGCGTGGCTTCGGTGACGATGGTGAAGTCGTCTGGCATCTCGACCGTGATGCCGTGGCGCTGCCTGAGCAGTGCCTCCAGCCGCTTGGCCACGACCGACACCTCGCCGGTGGACGCGGCGGTGACCGTGATGTCGTTCAGCTTGGTGAGGTTCAGCAGCCGGTGGGTGGTCGTGTAGGGCATGTAGACGGCATCGAACTCGTCGTCGCCGGCCGCCGGCCGCACCACCCAGCTGGCGCTCGTCACCACGCCGACGATGCGGAAGGTCTGGTTCCACATCGCGATCTCCTGGCCCACCGGGTCGACGCCCACGCCGAACACCTTCTCGGCCACGACCGATCCGAGCACCATCACCTGGGCCTTCTCCTCCTGCTCATCCTCGGTGAAGAAGCGGCCAGTGCGTAAGGTCCAGGTGCGCTTGATGTCCAGCAGGTGCAGGTCGGTGCCGTGCATGCGGGTGAACCAGCGCTTCTCACCCGCGGGGGAGGCATAGTGCACGCGCGCGTTGCCGTGCACGCCGCACGCCACGTACTGCACGCCCTCGAGCTCGCGAATCGCCTCGGCGTCGTCGAACGAGAGCGTGGCCGACGCGCCCAGCCCGGCTTCGAGATCGCCCAGGCGCTGCCAGGCCAGCGGATGGTCGTGCTTCTCCATCGGGTCGTCTTCCGGATGGAGACGGATCGGCCGCACGTCGGCGCCGTAGAACGGATCACCGGCCTGGGGCAGTTCCGGCATCAGCTCGTCGACGGGCAGGCGCATGGTGTCCTCAGCGTCGCCCTGGTGCGCCACCGAGCCGCCCACGTCTTCGGTCTTGGGCTTCCAGTTGCCGGCCTTGATGGTCAACTGATTCAGACCCGCGGCCCGCACCTGCTGCTCGATCGACTGCTGGGCGCCGGCGCCCACGGCCATCATGGCCAGCACCGTGGCCACGCCGACCGTGATGCCGAGCATGGTCAGCCCGGTCTGCAGGCGATTCCTGGTGAGCGCCTTGAAGCCGATGTCTATTGACGGGTGCAGGGCGCGAAGACGCTGAAGCGGTGACGCCACGTCGAGACTCCTCGTGAGGACGAAAACGGAAAGGGCCGCGGCGCTAGACGCCCGCGGCGGCACGCGTGCCCATGGTGGGCTGATGCTGCAGGTCCTGCACGACGACGCCGTCCTTGAAGTCGATGGTGCGCGTGCCCCAGGCGGCGATGTCGCGTTCGTGCGTGATCACGACGATGGTGAGGCCACGCTCGGCGCGCAACTGCGCGAACACCTCCATCACCTCGTAACTGGTCGTCGTGTCGAGGTTGCCGGTGGGTTCGTCGGCGAGCAGCAGCGACGGCTGGTTGACCAGGGCGCGCGCAATCGCTACGCGCTGCTGCTGTCCGCCCGAGAGCTGGTTCGGGTGATGCTCTTCGCGATCCGTGAGGCCCACCGCCGCCAGTGCCCGGCGCGCCCGGTCGCGGCGTTCGGTGGCCTTCACCGCGCCCTGCCGCGTGTAGAGCAGCGGCAGCTCCACGTTCTCGAGCGCGGTGGTGCGAGCCAGCAGGTTGAAGCCCTGGAACACGAAGCCGATGGTTTCGTTGCGCACCCGCGCCAGCTCGTCGTGCGGTAAGGTCGAGACGTCCCGACCGCCCAGCAGGTACTGCCCCCGCGTGGGCCGGTCGAGACAGCCCAGGATGTGCATGAACGTGGACTTGCCCGAGCCCGACGGCCCCACGACCGTGACGAACTCCCCCGCGGCGATGTCCAGCGTGACGCCCCGCAGAGCCCGCACCACGTGGTCGCCCACGTGGTACTCCTTCTCCAGACTGCGAACCCCGATCATCTACCGTCCTCGAGCCGCCGGAACCGCGCGCCGGCGGCTGGCACGCGCCAGTCCCCAGCCCCCAGTCCCCAGCCCCTAGTTAGTTGACTTGGCCGGCGCTGCCGGCACCTTGCCAGCATAGGCATACATGGTCGTGGCGACGGCCTTCTCGGCACCCGCCAGCCCGTAGACCTTGCCGGCGCCTTCAATCACGTAGTACTCGTTGGCGGCGTGCGCGCGCCCGCCCAGCCCGGCGCCGCCCATCACGATCGGCACGCCCTTGAAGGGCGAGATCTTCTCGCCCACTTCGCCGTAGCCGAACATGTAGGCGGGCCAGTAGCCGCCGGCCGCGGCGCCACCGCCGCCGATGCCCCAGTCGGCCCGCACGGGCGAGTGCGGGATGCCCATGATCTCGTAGGTGCGCTGGGTGGCGCGGCCGATCTCGTTGTCGGAGTTCATGAGCGCCCACGGCACGTCGCCGATGAGCTTCAGCTCGACGTCCTTGTAGCCATTCTTGTCGAGCTGCGCGCGCAGCTTCTTCACGATGTCCAGGCCGTTCTGGCCCGGCACGTAGCGGAAGTTGTGCTTCGAGGTGATCTTGTTGGGCAGGATGGCACCAGCGCCGCCCGCATACATGTTGCCGCCCCAGATGCCGTCGAGATTGAACGACTGGCCGTAGCGCTGCGTCTTCAGCACCTCGTAGGGATCGTCGGACATGAAGCGCGCGACGCCCAGGTTCTCGGCCGCCACCTTCAGGTCCACCGACTTGGCCGCGGTGCGCAGACCATCGTCCTGTTCCTTGGTCAGCGGCCGGATGCCGTCGTAGAAGCCGTCGATCTTGGGCGTGTTGCCGTCGTCGCTCACGAGCGAGGCCAGCATCTTGATGTGGCGCCAGGCCGGGCTGTCGGTGCCGCGCTTGTTGCTGCCGTGGATGTCCGACACGGTGG
>Ga0163144_10011798_pt1 | contig 18453 bp, 9 predicted proteins | sample OliLak19BULKMAT1_FD_123175 | JGI IMG/M metagenome (GOLD analysis project Ga0163144, IMG submission 123175) | Freshwater microbial mat bacterial communities from Lake Vanda, McMurdo Dry Valleys, Antarctica - Oligotrophic Lake LV.19.BULKMAT1 | ecosystem: Environmental > Aquatic > Freshwater > Lake... | reverse complement strand
GTGGCACCCCTGCTGAACGGCAAGGGCAAAGCGATGGTGGTCGTCAGCAGCCGACTGGAAGCCGTGCGCTGGCAACTGGCGATGGACAAATACATCAAAGAGAAGGGCTATCCGCTGCGGACGCTGGTGGCGTTTTCCGGCGAAGTGAATGACAAGGATTCCGGCCCCGACGCCTTCAAGGAAACCAGCCGGGAACTGAATCCGAATCTGAAGGGTCGCGAAATTCGGAAAGCCTTCGACGGTGACGAATACCAGATTCTGCTGGTGGCGAACAAATTCCAGACGGGCTTGGATCAGCCGCTGCTGTGCGGCATGTACGTGGACAAGCGGCTGGCAGGCATCCAGGCGGTTCAGACGCTGTCGCGGCTGAACCGCTGCTATCCGGGCAAAGACAAGACCTACGTGCTGGATTTCGTGAACGATCCAGCTGAGGTCCTGAATGCGTTCAAGGCTTACTACACGACTGCGGAACTGTCCGACGCCACTGATCCCACCATCGTGCTGACGTTGCGGGCGAAACTGGACGCCACCGGCTACTACGATGACTTCGAAGTGAACCGGGTTGTGGAAGTGGAGTTCAATCAACAAGACAAGCCGGCCCAGGCGGATCTCATGCACTCAAGTCGCGGCAAGCCGCGAAGTCCTGCCCGGCAGGCAGGACGTACTTGAACGGCCGCTCGGCAAGCGGTCATGAACGGCGAACCCCCTCATCCGATCCCGGCGCGCCGGGGCCACCTTCTCCCCCTGCGAGGGGGAGAAGGGACTTGGTGAGGGCCTGGGAAAACACGACGAAAAATCCTTCGGCCGCGGTAAATCCTTCATGGCGTGGAGCGCCAGTTTCCCTGCCAGCTTACATCACGCACTCGGGCGCTGGATTCGTCGAGGTAATAAAACAGTCCGAACGTGCGGTCGTTGGTCGATTCCACAGGCCTGCGAAAAATCTCCGTGTCGTTCAGTATCAGCGTGACCGTGTTGTCCTCAAGCCGCAGCTGCATCGCGTTCCAGTCCTTGACTCGCAATGGCAGTGTCTGAACGAGCTGATGCTGTGGCTCGGCCGTTACATTAGCGGGATCGATGCCCGAACGTTCGTACATTCCGTTCGTGATGTCATGAGTGAGCACACCTCGGTCCTTGCCGAGCACAAACGCGGTTCGACCGAGCGCAGGATGGACCAGTGCCACGCCGGGATCATACAGAAAGCTGTATGACATCGTGCCGTCCTCCAGGAGCGGGCGGAAGTACTGCAACAGGCTTTCTGATTTCGTTCCTGCGAGGGCTGTTCGTTGCAGGCCGACGATCAGGCTTTCGTCGGATCGCCAGTCTGAGCCGCTGCGGTTGCGAGGCACAAACGGCTCGACGCCTCCGAAATAAGGACGACACCAGCCTTCGAGGTCGCGATTGGTGTCGATCCCGACATTCTCAGGAACTTCCGGACTGCCCGAGATCTTTGCGTTCCGCATCATTGCTCCGGCAATACCGGCGGATCGTACATACAACCAGGGATCGGCGTTCTCCGACAAGTCGGCGGAACTCATGCGCTTGCCGTTGATCCGGACTTCCGCTTTCTGCTGAGCGACCACCAGACGATACGACCAGATTTCCGCGGCATCGACCGCGGCCAACGGAGTCGTGTGCGGAACGGGATCACGGCCATACGGAATCATCCGGGTTTCCTCCCAGTTCACGGCGAGTTTCAGAAAATGACCACCATATCCAATCTGCAGATACTCACCGTTGACCGGCACGAGTTCACATTCGAACGTAAATTCACCCTGCATCGGCTGCGGCCAGCACAGCACATCATCTTCAAACCCGGACACATGCTGAATGCTGCCGTTGGCGTGCTGAACCCAAAGCGGCGCCGGAACCCCGTCGTTCCGCAGGTCGGCCCGCATCATGCGGAACGAGTGCCAGTCCTTCGGTTGCGATGCCGCTGCTCCGTTGTCGGTTGCATCGAGCATCGTCGCCGTTGCCAGTGCCGAATGCAGCACTCGCGCTTGAACCTGCAACGCAGAATTTTTCGAATTCGAATCTGTTGCTGTCTGAGTTGTCGCAATCTGTCGCAGCATGGCGACGGCGTCCGGTCTCAGCTGCCGCACCGGAAGGCACTGTTGAGCCACGAGCAGCTCTGGCCAGGCGTCTTCCATTTCAAAACTGGTCCGCGCTTCCGTCAACTGACGCATTTGCCCTATGAGAGTCTTCGCATCGTCAAGCCGCGCAGCTTCAACGGCCAGTAGAATCAAAAACGTCAGCTTGTGGCGCTGACCTGCAGCAGACAGGTCCGCCGTGGTCTCTGCGAGTGTCCGGAGTTCTTCCGCACGTCCCGTATCTCCAGCGACGCGGATAAGTTCGAGAGCGGGTGAGATGAGGTATCCGCCGGTCGAATGAATCGGAGGCTGAACGGACAGTTTCTCCCTTGAAATCGGATCTGAACTGAATGCGTCAGCAGCAGACGACACGGCGTCACTTTCCGACAGATCCGAAAACAACCGCCACTCTCTGTGGTTGTTGCCCGGCAGCACCCAAGCGAGCAGGAAACCAAATCGTTGTTCGACCGGCAGTCCCTGAGCGTAACGAATCACATCCACGGGATCGGTCGCAAACGCCATCGGTCCGATCATGCGGTTCAGAGCCTCATGCTCCTTCGTGGAACAATTCGCCGAGACACTGGCCGTCAGTTGCTGCAGGACGTCTTCATTGATGCGTTCCGGCCAGTCGCCAGTCAGCTTAAGATTTCTCGCGCTGGCCGTTGTCTGATCGCGAAAATGAAACAGCCCGAACTGGCGACTGTCATGCGATCGCAGAGTGTGCTCGTACACGGCATCGCCGTTGACGGCCAGTGTTACGAGGTCACCATTCAGATTCAGCGACGCTGTGTTCCAGCCATCCTTCAGAGTCAGCATCGCAGAACCGCGTCGGTCTTCCGGAATCATCACTTCGTTGTCGGCCGGCAGTGTCGTCCATGCATGAGCCCCGATCGACATCCAGTGAAGACGAACGCCGTCCGGTCGAAACAGAAATGCCAGTCGCCCCAGTGCCGGATGGACTTCGGTCTGACCGGCGAGATAATCGAAATCCCAGGACAGCGTTTCTCCCGACATCAGCGGTCGTTCGTACAGCAGCAGTCCCTGCACGTTTTCATCCAGTGTCGCGCTGATCCGGCGTGCATCGGGGACATGCCTGCCGGTGATCACGCCTTTGTCCCAGGACCAGTCGAAGATTGTTTTCAATGAAGCTGTGGAATTTGACGACGTTGCTCCGGGTGCGTCGCGAGTGATCGCATCACTGCGCGACTGATTGAACAGATTGCAGTTCCAGCCGCGCAGCAGCGGATCGTCCGAAAGCGCGACTTCGCGAGGAATCTGTGGCGTTCCGGTAAATTCCGGCAGCCGCCAAAAACCGGCGCGGGTGGCCCGGCCGGACAAATGCAGCCACGGATTGCTGTCAGGCGATCTAGTCTCGGAATACACCGGATGTCCGTTCACAAGAAATGTCAGCAGCTCCGGCGTCACTCGCACGGATTTACGGACCCAGGTGCCGTCCTGAGCCAGCCGCAGCGCGCGCCCGACCGGGTTGTAGTTGCCGAGCCCGGAAACCGTCGTTGTTCCTGCATTGGTGATTGATTCACACATCAGACCGGCGAAACCAAGATCGCCGTTCAGGGCTTCAGCATCCAGACTCGTCACGCTGAATTCGAACGTTCCGCCGAGCGGCCACGGGAAGTACAGCGAATCGTTTTCACGTCCGGTCAGGTGGGCGATCATCCCTTCGTGGGCGATCCACTTCGCCTCAGGATTTCCATTCTGCAATGCTGCGGAGCCGAAGTTTCCTCCGGAAGTCCACAGCGCCGGAGCAGCTTTTCGCAACAATGCCTTCAGATCGCTTCCCGCATCTGCGGCGTGAGCCGCTGCGAGGGCGTCGGAAAAATGTACAAACGTCCGGCTCTTTGTCGCGGACAGCTCAAACCGACGACCGGACTCCAGAATCCGGATTGCCAACGGGCGCAATTCTGCATGTTCCGCGGCCTGAAGCGCGACGATCAGATCGAAGACAGAATCTCGTCCGCGTCGATTCTGCCGCAGATCGTCGTCCAGGCTTACGAGCAGCTGTTCGAGCATCGGTTTCGCCTGCGCCAGTTCGCCATTCTGCAAATGCACCAGCAGCAGATACCACGCCTTGCGTGAGTCATCGTTGACGGTCTTCTGAAGCTCCGCTCGAAGAGTTTCCAGCTGACCGCATTCTTGAGCGGCCTCCGAAAGCAGGGTGGCAGAACTCAGCAGAATTCCCGTGATGCCATCCCCCGGACTGTCGAATCCCGTGTCACGAATTCCCTCCGGAAGCAGGCGTAGAAATGCATTCGGCGGAACATCCCGGGACAAGAACTCGACCGATGTTTTCAGCAGCTGTGCTTCTGGCGACAGGATTGTGCTGTCCCGCAGAATTTCGTACCTCTTCGCCGCCGGCAGACGCCACAGTGACCGCCCAGGCGATGCGGTCTTGAGGCTCGCACTGGAGCGTTCGGTCTTCGCTGCGGCCTCGATCCTGCTGGCAGTCTCGAGGCGAGTCATTGCCTCGTCGACGAAGCCAAACTGCAGCAGCAGACTTGCGGCATCGACCTGCCGATCAACCTGAAGCTGGGCAAACGCAGATTCGGACAGCGCGGCAGTTCGCTGTGTCAGCAGCGGTTCGGTGAGTTTCAGAATTCTGATTCCGGCGTCACGACGACCTTTCAGAAAATGGTCTCTCGCCATCAGCATCACCATGGACGCCGCACAGCTGTTGGCGTTCTCGGAAGCTGGCGCTGCGAGAATGTTCTGCACGGCCTGTTCCATCACAGGGATGACGGCTTTGTGCTGCTCGCCACTGAACCACGTTCGCAGCGACAGAATCGCCAGCGGCAGTGCGTGCCGTGATTCTGACGAGGCGATCATCGGCGTCGGAAACGCTTTCAGCCGCAACAGGACGTCATCAGAATCGCCCGACTCCAGAGCCAGCATCAGCAGCAGCATTGAGGCATCCAGCTGCGTTGCCGAGTGCGTCAGGCGGGTTTCCAGCAGAGACCGCAGCTCTTTTGTCCGGCCCATGGCGATCGAATGTCTGATGAGCAGCGAACCGGCCGACTGGTGGATCAGGTCCATCGACAGCGTGTTGTTCGAATTCAGCCGCTGGTACACCTGCAGTCCGTCGGTGTGATCTTCACGCAGGACGATGCTGCGAAGTGTGTCCCAGACAGCGACGTCATCAAATTTCTGCTGTGTCCAGAGTTCCATCAGTGACGCCAACTCACTCTGGATCTGATTCACGACAAACGGCTGCGGATCGTCTGCTGCGTCCGGCGGAATGTCAGTCGGCGCACTGACCCACGGAGTCCCATGCTGCAACGCCTCACGGACACCGCGCAGACTCAGGTCCTGCATCCCGTTCTTTGCGGCGAGTTCTGAAATCGCGAGGACTCTCTTCACCTTCTGAAACGACAGCGGCTGCGAAGCTTCGTCCTCTCCGCCGCAGCTCGGTCCCATGTAGGCCGAGCCGCCAATCGCACAAAACCAAGTCACTGCCGCGACAAGATACGCTCTGAATCCGAAACAAATCCGGATCTGGTCCGACGCAGAGCTTCTTAATCGTGAAGATTCATTCAACATCGGGTTGTCCCGCTGACAATACGAGGTCCGGTTACTCTTTTTCCGTGCGTCGCCCCGGCCACGATTCCAGCCACGGCATGTTTCGGTCGATGACCGTGTCCTGGCAGATGCGGGAAAACTCGGAGTACCGCCGGTCGTCCATCGCGGGGACGTCGTCCATCTTCAGGTCGATGATGTCGGCAGCGATTTCGCGAGCTCGGGCTTCGGCTTCGTGAAGCTCTGAGTCGGGCCATTCGGCCAATGCAATACCGACCTCCTTGAGGTCGCCGGGCAGCTGGACATAGCCGAGCTGAACATTGGACGTTATCCCCAGCGAACGGACCAGCAGTCGGTACAACGGGAGCTGCAGGTCAGTCCACTCGTGTTTGCTGCGATGAGACGTCTCGGGCTTTTCGGCCTTCTCGCTCGACTTGTAATCGAGCACTCGCCAATCGCCGGTCTGCTGATGCTGGTCAATTCGGTCGATGCGACCAATCAGTCTGACGGGTCGATGCTTTGCATCCATGAAATCCTGACATGCAAGATTCTGTTCGACGAACTTGATTCGCCAGCCCTCCCGGCATGTGTCGGCCTGCCAGCGGGCGAACGCAATCAGCCGGCTTTCGAGCATTTTAAGCTGCACGCTGACAGTCGCCGAGCGAATGCTCCCGAAACGCATCAAAGCCTGCCGCTGAAGTTCGTGCATCAGGAACGTCTCAATCGGTTCGGTGGTCGTCGCGTCTTTGACAGAGGATTCACCAAACTTCTTCAGGACGTCATGCATCAGACTGCCAAACGCCGGCGCGGTGAGTTCGCGGACATCGTCGTCGACGGACTTCAGCTTGAGTTCGCGGCGGAGAAAATAGCGGTACGGGCACTGCAGGTACTCGCGAAATGCGGTCACAGCGATTTCCAGCGGGGCGGCGGGGATGGGTGCCGGTGCGGGAATGATGAAGCCGCTGAGCTGATGGAATGCGACTGTCTGCAATTCCGAGAGCGACGGGGCGCTAGCCGTCGGTGCTGTGCCGGGCGTGCTGATACCGGCGGCTAGCGCCGTGCCGCTGGAAGCGGATTCCAATCCAACCGGAACGTAATTCGGATCATAAAATCGCCGGACTCGGTCGGGCAATGATCCGGGATCGGCAGCGAACCACAAGCGACTTGGCGACAGCGGATTGCCCTGCACGTCTTTGCGACCGGCGATCAGGATGACTCGTCGTCGGCTGTGCAGAATCGACGTCAGGGCATACGCATCGCGCGCGTAACGGTGGCGGTTATCAGTGAGTTCCAGACGCATTCGCAGACTATTCGGCATGAACGCATCGGAGTTGATGGATTCCGGAACCCTGCCTTCGTTAAAGCCAGTCAGCACGAGCACCGGACTGTCGTCCAGAGACAGTTCCAGCCATCCCAGCAGCTCGATGGCATCTTCGACCGTGTCCGGGGGAACCGTTCCGTCGGCAATCTGTTTCAGCAGCAACTGCAGCGCCTGACTGGCGGAACACAGCGGCATGACCGACACAGGGATTCGACGCAGCTGCTCGTTGAGGTCCTGCAGCGTTGTGACGCACTGCACGATGCCGCGGTCAGTCGGAGAGTCACTGCGGAGCTCACGGTCGCCATAGATGGTCGCGAGAATCCGCAACGCTCCTTCGGCCCAGACGGAAAGTGGACGATGTTTTCCCAGCTGACTTGTGAGCTGAGATTCGGAAACATCCGATAGATCGTCCAGGGTCAGCTGCTTCCTCTTCGCAGTGGCGCTCGGCCCGGACGGGGCCAGGCTGCGTTGCGTTTGCGGCACAAGGCATTGCAGGAGCGACTCTACGGCCCGACAGACTTCCGCCACAATCAGGCGGCGCGGCGCGGGTCCCAGCATCGCTCCCGGCGCGGTCTGGAGGTGATCGGCCGTGTATTGATCGAGATCACTCAGCCACGTTGCGCGTGCAGCGAAGGCAATGTCATTCGGAAGGTGCTGAGTCAGATGTGCATCGACCCAGTCGTTGACGTCCGGATGCCGCACAAGATCACTCAGGGTTGCAAAGTCCGCCGGCAATTCGTCCCGCGCGGAAGCAATGTGCCGTGCGAGTGCTGCCAGCAACCGGAACGGCCGAGTCTCGCGAACCTCCATGCCGACAGGCCACTGTCCCTGGACTCCGGCGTCGGCCAGAGCCTGCAAGAGCGTCGGCACCATCGTGTCATCTGCAACTCCGATGGTGATATCGTCGGCGCGGAAGTGTCCGTTAAAGCTGGCCAGTTCCTGCATCGCGGCACGAGCCTGGTCCAGCGGCGCGTCGGCAATGCGGGTGATCTCGATGCCGATATTCAGCGGCCGCTTTTCCCAGTATTCAGGATTCACACCGCCGTAGTCGTCAAATGCATCGGCTTCAGATTCCGGAGCATGAATCAGCGAAGTGACTCGATCAGCCACCTGATCGAGCATCTGCCGGATGATGCGATTCATGTCCACGGTGCCGATGAGCAGGATATCGCAGTCGGTGCGGCATTCGTTCTTCTCGACGGCAATCAGTCGCGCGGCCTGGCGGTCCCATAACTTCAGCTCATCCATCTGCCAGAGATATTCAGACTGAATTCTCCTCAGGGCTTTCCAGCGTTCGGCTTCGTCGACGTCGCCGGACTGAGCGAGCTTCTGATGGACTTCATCAAACTCCATTCCTTCCGCAGCGAGTTCGTTGTGCTGCTTCTGAAGCGACTGACACAGCGCCATCCAGGCGGAGACGGACTGCTCATCGGGCCGGTTCGGCATTGCCGCAGAGATCTCGTGCATCGGCACGGCATACAGGGCCTTGTGCCAGACGAGCAGCTGGGTGAGATCGTCTGCCAGCTGAAGCTGTTGCGGATAGAGCAGCTCCGGAAACTGATTGAACGTGACCATCCGCGGCGGAATCATGGCCGGCCACTTCGATCCACCTCGCTGCACGAGCAGCTCCAGCATCCGCCGGGCCGCGCGGCGACCGGGAAACACAAGGATGACTTTCGACAGGTCCAGTTCATCTCCTGAGGCATACCGCGAGATCAGCCAGTCAGCTGCCGCCGGCAGCGCTGGTTTGTTCCAATCGAGAAACTGTCGTGTGGTCGGCATTTGTTCTACTGCAACTCAACACCGAATTCCTTCATGAAGAACTTCATGTCTTCCCAGACCTGTTTTTTCGCCGGCGGATTTCGCAGCAGATAGGACGGATGATACGTGCACATCACCTTCGCGCCATTGAAGTCAAAGAACTGGCCTCTCAGTTTGCCGACAGCACGCGTTTCGTTGAGCAGGTTCTGAGCTGCCACGGTGCCCCAGCAAACGATGTATTTCGGCTGCACGATCTGAATCTGTGCGTCGAGGAATTCACGGCAGTTCGCGGCTTCCTGCGGCTGCGGATTACGGTTGCCCGGCGGACGGCAGCGCAGAATGTTGCAGATGTAAAGCTCCTCGCGCTTGAGCTGACTGGCCTCAATGATTTTGTTCAGCAACTGCCCCGCGCGGCCGACGAACGGTTCCCCCTGAGCGTCCTCATCCGCGCCGGGGGCTTCGCCGATGAACATGATTGTTGCATTCGGGGCGCCGACCCCGAAGACCGTTTGAGTTCTGGTCGATGCCAGTTCTGAACAACGTTTGCATTTTGCGACAGTTTTCGCGAGTGCGCACAGAGCGTCGGTTTTGTGCTGCAGCGTGTCGAGCTTCTGGCGCATGAGTTCCTGGATCTCCGGAATGTCGGCGGGACGTCTGGCGGCTTCAGGTTTGAGTTCTTCCGGTGTCAGCATCCCGCCCGCCGGACGTCGCATCTCGCGGACGGCAGGTCCGGATTCCGCGACTTCAATCGAACGATCGGGCGTTTTGCCCGGTGGCGAACCGGTCACGGTGCTCTGACGAGCAGCCTGGCCGGAACCTGCAACAGCCTTTGCCGCTGCGCGCACCGGCTTTGGCAGCTCAACCTTCGGTAAATGCGTGACTCCGGCCCCGGCCAGATGCTTCAGCATTTGAGCAACCGCGCGTTTGGTGTTCATGGGAAGAAGGTAAGGAAAAAGTCAGTAGTCGTGAATCGGGACCGGCGAATGATGGCACAACGGGGTGGTTAAACAAATCGACACTTGTGATGCGCAACTGCAAGCCGGAAGTCAGCAATTTGCCACGTCTCCATTTCAGGCAACAAGCCACGGCTGCAACTCTGCCGCTGACTACTTGCGACGCCGTTTGGATCTGGCGCCGCCCTTTGCCTTTCCGGGACGTTTGGCTCTCTGGTCGCCGTCTGAGTTTCGCGAGCCTCGCCTCGGAGGCCCGGATGGTTCGTCGGTCACTGGACGAGGAGCGCGGGCTGTGGCCGGTGACTGGCTGTCGACCCGTCGCAGATCCAGTTGGCGGCGGTCAACATCGACAGCTGCCACAACCACGCGGATCGTGTCACCGAGCCGGAATTCCCGCTTCGTGCGGCTGCCGGTGAGCGTCCTTGTGGCCTGATCAAAAACGTAGAAGTCATCAGCCATCGCGCTCAGATGAATCAGTCCTTCCGCCGGAATCGCCACACCCTGGCAGAACATTCCGAAACTTTCCACGCCGGTGATGAAGGCATCCATTTCTTCGCCGATGTGTTGCGACATGTAACGCAGCATCCTGATGCGGATCAGTTCACGTTCAGCTTTCTCGGCGCGGCGTTCTGTGACCGAACAGTGTTTGCCAAGTTCTTCCAGTTCCGGGATTGGTTGAGGAGTTGGATTTCTGTTAGCGGCAATTTGGCCGATGAGCCGATGAACAGTGAGATCCGGGTAGCGGCGGATCGGACTCGTGAAGTGGCAATAATCTTCTTCAGCCAATGCGTAGTGGCCCATGTCGTCCGGTGAGTATTCTGCCTGCTTCATGCTTCTGAGCAGCCCGAAATTGACGGCTCGCTGTTCCGGTTTGCCTTCGACGCCGTGAATCACTGCCTGCAGTTCGGTTCGGCTTTGAGGTTTTAGCAGCGTGAGTCCAAGTCCCAAACAGAAGGACTGAAAATTCTTCATCTTCAGTTCGTCCGGATCGCCGTGCGTTCGCCGCAGGAACGGCAGGTTGCGGCTTCCCAGCAGCCGGGCGACGGCCACGTTGGCCGCCAGCATGAACTCCTCGATGATCTCGTGGCTCTCATCGTGATGGCGTTCATGTGCTCCGATGACCTGCCCATCCTTATCGAAATCAATCGCCACTTCCGGAATCCCCATTTGAAGCGCACCGTTGGCAAATCGCCGTCGACGCAGGAGCATGGCCAGTTCATACATGTGTTCCAGCAGATGGCGGACTTTGGCTGTGACGCCCGGAACCTGCTGACGGGGATTCTTCAGGATCGGCATAACGTCTTCATACGCGAATCGCCGAGTCACCTTGATGGCCGTGTTGGCGACATCAGTTCCCACAACGCTTCCGGCAGAGTCGAATTCGATGAATGCAGTTTTCGTGTATCGCAGCTGCCCTTGCTGCAGACTGGCCAGTCCGTTGCTGATGAGTTCAGGCAGCATCGGAATGACGTGTCGCGGAAGGTACACACTGGTGCCTCGTTTGCGGGCTTCCTGGTCGAGCGGACTAGCCGGCGGCACGAAATGCGCAACGTCGGCGATATGGACGCCAAGATGCCAGTGTCCGTCGTCAGACTTTGAAAGTGAGATCGCGTCATCGAAGTCGCGGGCATCCGCCGGGTCGATGGTGATGATGGTTTCCGCCGACAGGTCGGTGCGACCAGCGAGATGATCTTCCTTGAATGCATCCGCCTGTCGCCGGGCGTCGTCCAGGACGGTCTCCGGGAACTGATGAGGCAGGCCCATACTATGGATGACCGTCATTGTGTCGACGCCCGGATCACCGTGTTGTCCGAGGACTTCCGTCAGCACGGCCTCCCCGGGTCTGTTCGGCGATGGAAATCGCAGCATCTCGATGACGACCTTGTCTTCTGGTTTTGCCCCTTTCGCACCGGGGTCCCCGACGTGAATCGGAGTGTCGAACGCCGTACCGTCGATGCGAACATAACCCTGACCGTCGGATTCTGTATAGGTTCCGACAAAGATACTGGTGGCACGTTCCACGATTTTCTCGACGACCCCGCATCTCTGCCCGCTCGAACGACGTTTGGCCGAGAGCCGCACGAGAACATCGTCGCCGGTCTGAGCGTCGCGGATGTCGCGGGAGGCGATATAAATGTCACCGTCCCTGAGGTTGGGATCTTTTTGTGTCGGAATCACAAACGCCGCGCCGCTGGAGATCTTGCGGAGAATTCCCGGCACCAGGCCGGCGGAACCTCGCGGTCGGAGTCGCCCTTGTTTGTCCTGCCGGAGGCGACCGGATTCGATGAGGACTTCGATCGCCTCACGGAATTCGCGGAGGGAGTTTTTGCTGACCTGCATGGCTTTGGCGAGTACCGCCGCAGTCACAGGTGTGTAGGCCACTTCGCTGATTTCAGCGAGAATGGCCGTTTCATAATCTAATGGTTGAGCGTTGCTCATGATTGGGTACTTGATTTGAAAAATGTTTGCTCTGATTGTCCGACTGTGAGCGGTGTGGTGATTGTGAATTGTCAGACATGGATTTCGGGGGGTAGTGTGCCACTGGCTTCGGCATTGCTTTGGTCTTGTTGGGTGCAACACAACGCACTGGCAGAGCCAGTGGCACCCCGGCGTATAATCATATCGACGCTGCAATCAGATTCGACATTCGCTGGATGACCGTCTGGCTGTTTTCGTACGGCTGATTTGTCAGGATCACAGACCATCGTTCAGAGTGACGGTCGATCCACATCATGGTGCCTGTAGCACCCCAGTGACCGATCGCGGACTTCGGCAGAAAATCACTGAAGCAGGTCGCATGATCTGGCCAGTTGAATCGCCAGCCGAGTCCCCATGGACGCTGCACGCGATCCGCTTCGCTCAGCGCTGCCATGTGTCGCGTCTGATTGCGGGTACAGGCAGCAATGGTTGCATCGCAAAGGACGTCCTCACCGAGATGCGAGGCACCACGCTTCAGGACCATAATGGCGAGGCGGCCGAGATCTTCAGCCGTCGAAATCATACCTCCCCAGGGCGCGCCGAGTGTTCGCCAGTAACGGCTGTTCCAGTTCCAGTCGGACGCCTGCTGCTGCCACAGAGGCAACTCGCACGGCAACACGGTCGACATCAGATCGGCAGCCTGATCCGACGGCAGGCCGAGCCACGAACTGTTCATGCCCAGCGGTGTGAACAATCTCTGTCGCATGAGTTCCGGGAGTTGTGAATTCGTCAGTTGTTCGATGATCACCGCCAGAACCGCGATTCCCATGCTGGAGTACCGGCATTCGGTTCCAGCGGCAAAGTCCGGAGTGATCCTCGACGTGTGTTCGGCAAAGTCCGCCAGCGTCGCGTACTGCATCCGCAGTTCTGCGTTGTTTGGAAGCATATCCGGCAGCCCTGACGTGTGCGTCATCAGATGCCGAATCGTGATCGTTCGCAGCGGACCCCGATTGAAGCCCTCGACAAATCCGCTCACGGGCTGATTGAGCGACAGCCGACCTTCGCCGCCGAGCTGCACGGCCATCATTGTTACGACTGGCTTGGTGATGGATGCGATCAAATACCGGCGATCCGGCAAATCGACCGCAGGGACACCGACGACAGACTCTGCAGCAGCCGTCGTTTCGACGGTGTATCTGAATCGCACCTGCTGTCCGGCGATATTTCCGGCTGCCAAATCTGCGAACTGCAGGGACGAGTTCTCTGCGATGTCAGCCAAGCGGCGATTCAGATCAGGGAGCAGAAGCATTCGCAGAGTTTAACATTCGCCAGTGACTTACGGCGACACAGATTGATCCTGGCCGGACGGTCGCTTGAGCCCAGCTGGACCGAGCCGCGTTTCTAGGCTGAGGGCAGCCGAGAGACGCAGGAGGGGCCAAATGAGGCCATCCTGCAGGCCGGTGTTTCCATTTAGACAACCGCGACGTGCGAATGGTTCACTCGCATTGAAGCGGTTGGGAGCGTTTTCCCCAAGAATATCAGTGCTGGCCACGCTGATTGCCGGGAATACGCTCCTGTCCCGGTCTGGAAAGTTGCCGATCTGGTCATTGACGCAGCCTGGTCGCGTGTCAATACTGCTGACATTCGGATGAACATCCGTTCGTCCTTCGCAGACTCTCAAAGCCGGGCCAGGGTTTTTGGGGTATTTCGCGACATGCCGCGTTTCGCTTCCTGGGTTCGACTTTTTGTCTCGCTGACGATTTGCGGAACGGCGTTGATCGCCGCGCCCATAAGCGCCGTTGCCGATGATGTCGCTCCACTGGGAGCGATCGCAAATCACGATCACGACCCGATTCATGTCCGCTCAAAACCGGTGATCGAGCGACTTCCTGTGAAAGTGATCGAGCCCGTCGATCTGAAGCTTTCCTCCCGGGGACGAATCTTCGTTGCTGACCGCAAAGCCGAGTGCGTGTTTCGGCTCGACGAATACGGTGGGACGAGTCTTCCCGTCCGGGACCTCGCAAACATCCAGAGAATTCATGTCGATGCGGATGAGTCTCTGTTTGTGCTGACATCAACCGGCGGAGAATCTTCGCTGCATCAGGTGACGGCTTCCGGACAACATGTGGTGCTTGTGACGTTTGCGTTTCCCGCGACGACGTTTGTGCGAGATCTCGTTGGTCACGTCGTCGTTGCCGCAAAGAACTCTGGCCGCTTGCTAAGTGTATCTCCCGAAGGAGTCGTTGCTGAACACGCAGTACTGCCTCAGCCCGCCGTTGATTTGGCGATCAATGCCGGTGGTCAGGTGGAAGTGCTGATGAATTCCGGCCGCGTTGCGACGGTGACAGCAGACGGTCGAACGTCGCTGTCCGGATTTGCCCCAATCGAAGCCACCCGGCTGATGACCCTCGCCGATGGCTCATTGCTGGCTCTTGCCGGGATCGCCGGTGATCGTTCGCAGATTGTCAGCGTCTCCCGCGATGAAGATCGCCCTGCACGATTCAATATTATTGCTCATGCTCCCGCGGGGACTCGGGCGGTTGGCTTTGATGCAATGGGCAACCTGTGCCTTGCCAATCCAGATCTGCGAGCCGTCACCAAAGTGACCAGTCAGTTTTCCATCCCCTGCCCTCATTGCGGAAAACCGACGCGGATGATTTTCAGCACAGACTCTGAACCGGCAGAGGGACTGACGTCGCGAAGCTTCTGAAACGCAACAATTCGATGAAATGAGGAATCAGCTGCGAAACGTAAACGTGTGGCACATGAATCGCCAGGCTCGGCGCGCGAGGGAAACAGGGGCGCAGTTTACAGAGGCGTAGCCGGTGCTGTAGAGCGGTGGTATCGTCCTGGCCGAGCTCGTGTCCAGAGCCACGTATACTCCGAACAGCGTTTCGCCAGGTCGATTGGTCGCGGCATTGGACACGGCGACCATGTGATTGGCTACGAGTTCCCGATCGACGGCGGACTCGGGAATCGTTTTTCTCTGACGGACTCTGCCGGTCATGGGTGACGATGGCAGTGACGCAAACGTCACCGTGACCAATGCATTGTCGCCGATCAGTTCAATATCCTGCTGCGTCAGCAGACAGAATACTCTCAAATCATCCGGCTGACCGATCCAGCACAGCAGCGTTTGGCTGGCCATCCAGGCCGATCGATTCTGAGGACTCAGCGGCAGGCCGAACCATGCAGAATCCAGGCTTTGCTGAGCGGTCGGCCGCGGTTTGTTCCTGGGAGGAAAGACAGTTCCCGATGCCGGGCTGACGATCGTCAGATCATTCTGCTTCAACTGCAGTGAGGCCAGCCGCGATTCGCGAGACTGCACGGCCTTCAGCGCCGAAGGAAGTGCATTCGCGGCCTCTGTGCTGGAAGATCGCCGCGTCGAAAGTGCGGTCGCTCGCGCCTGTGCGAGTCGCAGTTCGCCTCCCGCCCGAGTCAATGCGGATTCGAGTTCGCTGTTTTCGAGCACAGCGATCACGTCGCCCGCCTGCACCGAATCTCCGACGGAAACGTGCGACTGAATGCCGCCTTCTTCCAGAACAAAGACGGGGATACTGACACCGGGCGACATTGTGAAGGGAGCCTCCACAGAATACGGCAGCGGCACGGTGACCAGCAGCGTCAGGGATAAAGCCAGCACCGCGAAACCGACAGTGGCTCGCCGCCGTCGATCCAGACTGACGGAGACCTCCTGAATCCGGCTGCGAACTCCCCGCACAGCCCCGATCACAAACCCGGTTGCCATACTGACTATGAGCAAACCGGTCACAAACTGCAGATGCCACGGCTTCAGTGTCTGATGCACAATCCACAGCAGCGTGGTCACCATGAGGACACGATAGACCAGTGAACCAGTCCCGAACACGGTCATCGCTGACTGATACAGTGTGATCCGCAGACCAGTCAGATGGCGTGGCGCACCAAGGACAATTTTGTCAAAAACAGCCACGGCTGCGGCACGAGACTCGGCGGCAAGATTCGGAATGTTGAGCCAGTCCGAAAGCAAATAATAACCGTCGTACCTCAGCAGCGGATTACCGTTAATCAGAAGCGTGTTGAGCGAACTCAGCACCATCACGTTGAGCAGAAAACTGTGGAGAACTCCCTCCCGGCTGAGCGACCACAATATGGCGCACGCCGCCGCGAGCATCAGTTCCGTGCCGATCCCCGCTGCGGAAACGAGCATGCGTTTGCGACGATCCTGCTGCAGCCAGGAATCCGACACGTCACAATAGAGCAGCGGCACGAAGCCCACAAACAGCAATCCGAGTTCATGGCATTCGCCGCCGTAATGCCGGCACGTCAGTCCGTGACCGATCTCATGCAGGACTTTGATGAAGACAACGGCCGCGACCAGCAGCGGCAGGTTCGTCACGGTGAACAGACTGACGATTCCCGGAAGTTCTGTTTCGAACTGAGCTCGCCTCGCCAGGACCATTGACAGCGCGCCGGCGCAAAGGGCAAGTCCGGCGACGAGATACCGCGTGCGAAATATCCAGCCAAACAGGTGGTCCAGAGTATTCAGCAGTTGTGTCGGATCGATGCCTCGAAAGCGATACGTCAGTAGTGACAGCAGCCGCCGCACAACCGCCTGTGACGACCGCAGGCGAAGTGATTCGACCAACCGGTTGCTGTGCCCCGGAACACTGGGACTCAGCAGTCCTCCGCGGATCGCGCTCGACAGAAACAGCTGCAGATTGTCCCGAGAAAATCCGGACTCCGGAAACTGCTGCTGCAGAGTCCGCAGAATGTCACTCAGAGTCGCACGGCCGTTGAGTAGTTTCAGGAACGACATCTCTTCAGCGTCCGCGTGAAAGTACATAAGTCGCAGCGGGTCCTTGATCGTCCAGTCTGATCCTGAACGATCGTCTGCTGCCTGCACCTCCAGATCTCCGCGCAGACGCCAATGGATCGGGGCGTCCTGAGTTGCGGTGGCGGTGGTCATGTGAGTGACTTTGATATTCCCGGTAAACCGGACGTTAACGCGTGCCGGCTGAAATGCCGAGAGCTACGGCGTGATCCACATCTGAGCCGGCTGGCCGGGCCGGAGGGCAAGGTCCGGATTACTGATCTCCGCCCGCACCTGAACCTGCTGACTGACAGAATCAATTTCCGGACTGACAAACACGATCGTCCCTTCGACCTTAAAAGGCGTCCCGGCGACATCGCAGACGACCTTCACCTTGTGGCCTCGCAGTTTCGGCGAGACCAGAGTCGCGCTGACATAGCCTTCGACGAGCAGCACATCGAGCCGCAGCACGCGCAGTACCGGATCGCCGGATTCGACCCACTCGCCGGTGCTCCGTAGTTTTTCGACAATCATTCCTGCGAACGGCGCCTTGAGCCGTCGACGGTCCAATCGTGCTTCGGCAATCGCCGCGACTTTCTTCAGGCTCTGGATTTTCAATTCCGCGATCTCTTGCGCACTCTCCGCTTCTTTCAGAGACTGCTCCAGCCTCTGGACGGCGACCTGCTGCTGCGACACCAGTGATTCCTTGCTTCGACTTCGCAGCAGGTCGACGGACTGGTCGTGCCTGGACTTTTCGACTTTCAGCAGATCCTGATCCCGCGTCAGCGTCAGCTTGGACATTTGCTGTTCCGACACGCTGGAACTGAACTCCCGACGCGCCACAGTCGCGCGGTCGAGTTCAGTTTGAGAGACTTCACTGTCTTTTGTCGCCTGACGCACTCCAATGTCTGCTTCAGCCACCGCCTTGAATGCCTGATGCTCCAGACGCGCCTGATCGAGCAGCAGCTTTGCTTCATTGAGCGTGGCTTCTGCGATCGGCACCGCGACGGAGTCCTTGTGCTGTTTTTCGGCAATGGCAAGATCCAGCAGTGCGAGTTCCAGGCTGAGTGTCGCTTCCACGTCGTCCAGCACTGCCAGCATTTGAGCTGCCGGAACGCTGTCACCCGGTTCCCCGATGACTTGTTTGAGCTGTCCGCGTTCCAGTGCCGGCAGCACAGCCGATTCTTTGACCCGTACGAAAGCCCCGTGCGCTTCGATGGAGCCCGCCGCCGGTTTCTCGTCGGCATGCGCCGTCGTCGCCGCAGCAATTAACACCGAAAGCAGCAGCGGGAACAGTGCTGCCTGACGCCTCCTTTCGATGGCCGTCTGTACTGCAAAGTCAGTGTGAGCCGAGTTCGTGAGCATGATCAGATTCCATTCGGCGATTTCAGATTGTCACAGAGTCGCTATTCGCTCCGCGAACCAGGCGGCTCGCACCAGTCTGTTCGTGGAGCGAACAACGACTATTTGGACAGCGCCACTTTTTCCGAAATAATAACCCGAAGCGTAAGCGAGGGAACGAGTTAGGCACAATCCCTCGCTCACGCTTCGGGTTGCAAAAACGCTCGGTTTCCGCCAAAACTGGCGCTG
>Ga0163144_10011795_pt1 | contig 18456 bp, 16 predicted proteins | sample OliLak19BULKMAT1_FD_123175 | JGI IMG/M metagenome (GOLD analysis project Ga0163144, IMG submission 123175) | Freshwater microbial mat bacterial communities from Lake Vanda, McMurdo Dry Valleys, Antarctica - Oligotrophic Lake LV.19.BULKMAT1 | ecosystem: Environmental > Aquatic > Freshwater >... | reverse complement strand
CCGGTGCAGGCTCAGGATGAAGTCATCGTCGAGCAGCGCTGTTTGTTCTGCGTCCGCCAACGATAGGGCGATTCGGTAGGCGCTGCTTGAAAGCAGTGGCGCCAGTTCTAAATAACTGAGCCGGCCACGGCTGGTTTCAACAAAGCGCGTTGCGCCATGTGGTGGTCGCGTTGTTGCAGTATCACGTTCATCGGCACCGGTTCGCCCTCCATCGCCATCGACATAGCGATGTGCTGTGGCAATGCGTTTAGCGTTATCTCCAGCTGCTGCGCTGGACTCAACTGTCGCCAAGCTTGGATTTGTTGTTCGATGCTCATGCGCTAAATATTCCTCTCTCAAAAGTGGGTCGTCAAGGCCTTCGGCCGATGCGCGGCCATCGGCCACGCGCAGCAGCGTTTCTAAATACGCCAATTGGAACGGCCCATGCTGGCTTTGCAGCTGCTGAACGCGCTGCGTCCAGCTGATGCCGCTCACCGGATTCAGGCCGATAGCCGATGCCGCCAAGTGCATGGCACCGGTTTCGATCCTCTGCGGCGCGCCGGATTGATCCATCAGCAAACACGCGGGCAGCGTCTCACCATCGCGAATGCCGCGAATTCGCAAAATGTGGTCATTCGCGGCTTGATCGTGCAGGCTGCTGTGCCAGCCGACCCGCACTTTGCCGTGGTGGGCGCAAACCAAATAGGCCAGTAGGTCAAAATCCTCAGCGCTAAGCGCCGTGATTTCTGATTCCAGCGCGTTCGGTGTAGCTGCTGTTGCCGTCATTACCGCCGCGTTTCCGGTCGCAATCAATAATTCACGCCACGGCCCCAGTAGTGCCGGGTGCTCGGGCGCGTGGCGTGCCAACACATTGAATAGGCCCAGCGTGCTGGCTAGCTCATGGCGAAATCCGGGTCGGCGGCTGCCATCTTTCATGGTGTAAAACTGAGATAGCGCGCGCCAAGAGCCTTTAGGTGCTTTGGCAAGGTCGTTGCGTTCGGGTCGCTTAAGCCCAGGTTGATTCACAATGGAGTTATCAAACGCGTCATGCACTTTGCCCAAGTCGTGCCAGCGGCCTGCCAAGTCAAACAGTGCCTGCCAAGGAGGCGCGAGCGCGTTTGCCAGTGCGCGGGCTTTTTCGCCGACATAGCGCCCATGCGTGGCAATGGTTTGAAACGCAAATTCGCTTAGGGCTTCATCATCCTCGCTGCGGTCGGCGCGCTGGCGCTGGTCGGCGCTTTTGATACCGACGACTTCTACAGTAGATTTACTATTGGCATCGAAACCGAGCAGCGGGTCGAAACCGAGCAGCGGGTCGTAGCCGCCGCAGCTTGCCGCAATCGCCAGCTGCTGTCCGGGAAAAATATCGTCCTTTTCAACAAGTCGATAGCATTTATCGAGATAGTCAAACACCCACGCGCGCATGCCTTTTTGCAAACGGCTGCCTTTGCCGCACAGCCACTCGCGGACTTTCAAAAACGGCGCACTGCACAGCGCGGCGCGTTCTGGGACTAATGTGCGGTGCGGCGTTTCGTCTTTCTGGACGTCCATCCAAAACAGCTGCACATCGCGCTCATCGCCGCTGCGAATAAAGCGGCTGATGTCGATCTCGGCACCGGAAAGATCGGGCGTGGTGTCGAATAACTCCTCGACTTCATGCTTTAACAAAAAGTGTTTGGGCGCGTAGGGATACAGCGCAGCCAGCCGCTCTGGCTCCACATTGCGCAGCTCGTCTTCAAACGTTTCCAGCCCCAGCGGCGAAACATCGGGTACCAATTTCAATGCCGCATAGGCCGCATTCAAAGCATCGAAGGTGTAGGGCGCGGCTTGTTTGTCGTCTTTGAACGGCAGCTTCAGCACGACTACGTCCGCTTTGCCGCCATAGCGCGCAGCGCGCCCAAAACGCTGCACTAGGCTGGGCCAAGGCGCGAGTTCGGTGATTAACAGTGCTGCTGAAATATCGACACCGGCCTCAACCACTTGGGTGGCAATCACAATGCGATTGACAAAGCCTTGGCAGGCTTCTTTGTTGAGAAAAGCTTCGCGCCATCCGCTGCGCTCGTGCTGGCGAAAGCGGCTGTGTACCAGCTGCAACTCAACGCCCGGAAGGCGCTTTTTCAGGCCTTTGGGGTTGTTGAGCTCTTTAAATACTTTGCAGGCGGTGTCTACGCGATTCACCACCACCAAAGTGATACCGTGATCTTTGGAGTCGCGAGCCAAGTGCAGCTCACAGACCAGCGTGGCAATTTCATCGGGTTTCAAGAGTTCGCGCAGCTTTGCTGGTTTTTTTACGTCGTCCCACAGCAAGCCCGTGCGTTTGGCCTGCGCAATTTCAGTCGTTGGCAGGGTTTGCGCGCAGTCGCGCGTCTCCGGACTTTTGGCCAGCCAGTCACGCTGCAAGGTGGCACTCATCCACCACGTGTGACTGGGCTGCAGGCTGGGAAAAGCGGCGCGGTAGGATTGCAATTGCCCGGACGTTGCCAAGCCCACGTCCATCAGCTGAACTTCGTCCATCACCCACAGGCAATCGTGATTGACCTGGGCGAACTCCATCGGCCAGCGCGCGCGCGGGCAGCCGTAACCGCGATTCATGGCGCGCGACAGCAGCATGTCTTGGGTACCGATCAATACGGCGTCGTGCTCCGGGTACAAATGCCAGTCGGCGCTATCGCTGCCGCCCATCAACACATGCAGACCCACTTTTGCGTCGTGGGGGCTCTGGCCATCCCAAAGTATTTGGAGTTGGGTCAGCACTTGGCGCACTTCTGCTTCGGTTTGCTCGACCAGCACGCGCATCGGCAGGCACCAGACGAGTCGGCGCGGACCGCGTCCCGATCGGCGCAACCACAGCCAAGCGCAGAGCACACCGAGGGTTTTTCCGAACCCGGTTGGAATGCGGATCAAGCGGTCTGCGAGTGGGTTCTGGGCCAGCTCCAGCTGCCACCCTCTCGGCTGTTTGTCGGCTGTCGCAACGCTGAAAAAGCCGGCAAAGTCTGCGTTTGTGCGGTGGGTGCTGGAGGAGTCGGTGGCTTGGTTCATGTCAGTCCTTGGGGCGCTGGCTGGCGCGTAATGCGTGCGCAATGGAATGGAATTGAATCATCGTGGCGCTTCGCGTAAGCACTCTTGGTGCCTTTCAAGCACAGCAAGACGAAGGAATTCTGGGGCGAGGATTTGGACGTCGGCGCCTTCGCGGAGCAGGTCGCGGATGAGTTCGGTGGGGTCGCCGAAGGGGAATTTCCGTTCGAGTTGGCCGTCGGGCGTGCAGGCGTCGATTTGCTGGCCGTGCCAGATTTCTTCGCTGACCCATTGCGCGCGGTGTTTGCTGAAGCGCAGGTGCGCGGTGTGCTGGGCGCTAAGATCGAAAATGCCGTATCCGCGCCGGTTAGGCAGCGCGCTGCCGGGCATGCTGGGTAGCTCTTTAGCTTGAATTTGGGTCAGGCGCTCGAGCGCAAAGTAGCGCCAGTTTTCGGCTGTGTGGCACCAAGCGACGAGGTACCAGTTGTTGCGGTAAAGCTCAATGTGGCTGGGTGATAGCTCACGCTGGCGCGTCGGGGCGCTGGAGCGCGGCTGGTAGCTGACGCTCACGCGCTGCTGCTTGACCACGGCGCGCATGAGCTGCCCAAACACGTTTGCGTCGACCCGGCGCTGCGCGGATTGCTTGATGACCAATTTGTCGCGCATCTGGGAGCTGCCGAGCACGCGCGTGGTGAGGCGCTGTAGCTCGGATTTGAGCGGCGCCAGTTCCGATGCAATGGGGCTGTAGCCCAGTTGCTCCAGCAGTTCGAGCATGAGGCCGAAGGTGCGCACGGAGGTTTTGTCGAACCAGCGTGCGTGCAGGCGTCCGCCGTCGACGATCTGATAGGTGGCGCGTGCGGTGTTTGGGTCGGGTTCCATCGCCACTCGAACGCCGTCGTCGATCAGCTTGGTGACATAGCGGGCAATGGTTTTTTCGCTGAGCTGCAGCTGCTCGGCAAGATCGGCGCGGCTGACGGCGCCGCGTCGTTCGTGCAGGAGGTTGACAAATGCCTGATACCGGTCGCTGAAGTGCATGCTTGCTCCTGCAGTTGCGGAAAATGAAAGCTCAGCGGTGATGCGCAAGCGCTTTCAATGTGCTTGGATTGTGTCGAAATGCGCGCCAAGTGGAGTCCTGCGGACGCGATACTGGCGTGAAGGCGGGCTGCGCGGACTGGCGTGTTGATGGGGATTTTCTTGATGCTGGGTTGGGTTGGGTTGGCTAGGCTAGGGATTGGTTTGGGCTTGGCTTGGGCTTGGCTTGGGCTTGGCTTGGGCTTGGCTGTGGATTGGCTGTGGATTGGCTGGGGCACACTGGCTTGGCAACTGGCTTGGCGACTGGGCGGAGGCGCGGGCGCGATGAATCGCGCCCCTATGGTGGACCGGTGCGTCGCTGTCGGTTGGCTGCCGCTGCAGGCGCTGCGAACGGCGGTGGGATGGCCTAGCGATGAGTGGCGCTACTACGGCCGACGCTGGTTCTGGATTGCGCGGGCCAGGGCCTGCAGCCGCAGTTGATCTTCGGCGCTCCATGCTGTGGCGCCTTGCTTGGTTTTCTCGCTGGTGCGGGCTTGGATGTCTTGTGCCAACAGCAGCTCACGGGTTCCGCTGGCGGCGGATTTGCCTGAGTCTGATTGGCCTGAGTCGGATGGGCCTGAGTCGGATGGGCTGGGGCTCAAATCCGTCTGCGTGGCCGCTCCAATGTCGGCGCTGGAGAGAATACGGTGGCTTGCTGCCAGTCCGGTGGGGGTGGGCGGTGAGGCGGATTTGAAATAGCTTGCCCACAGCCCGAGGCCGCTGCGGGTGCCGAAGAAGGTTTTGGGAAACAGGTAGATTTCGTTGATGTTGGTGCTGGCGTCAACCAGCACCAGAATGCTGCGACCGTCGCTGGTGAGCGTGGCCACTACGATGCGGCCGCCTTCGGTGGTGCCGTTGGCAATGGTGCCGAGGGTGGCGTCGGGCGTGGTGCGCGTGAAGGTGATCCAGTTGCCAAAGTGGACGCGTCCGCTGGTGCCGGCGGTACTGAATGAGTGGGTGCCCAGCAGCTGGGAAATCCCGCTGCTCAGGCCGTAGATTTGGCGGGTGATCGCGATGCTGCCAAACGGCCAGGTGAGCGTTGCTTCGCTTGGTGAGGTGAAGCGCAGGCTGATTCTTCCGATCACGGGCAGCAGAGTAGGGCGGCGAACGGGGCAGGTGAAGCACTGGCCGTCGCGAAAAGTGGTCATGTCGCCTTCGAAAGTGTCGGTGCTGGAATTGAATCGCCCGGCGCTGGAAAACCAGAACGGCGCGCCACTCTGGTCGTACAAGAATCCGGCCATGAACAGCGTGTTGTCCTGGATTTCAATGGCGTAGCCGCGTCCGGACTCGGAGGCGTTCCACCACCAGCCGGATTCTGGGGTGATGGCAGCCAGCGGCTGGGCAATGAGCAGCGCCAGCCATGCAAGAACGTGGCGCGCGAAGTTCTGGATTGGAAATGACATGGTTTTGCTCCCTGTGGATGACCGCCGTTGCGGTGCACGGGAACTTAGGCAGCGGCCTGGACAAAAGCTGTCCGGGCTGGGCGAGGATTTGCGCGGCTGTTGGGGCCGCGGGCTAATGCGGCGGCGGTCGCGGCATGGCGGTTGGGTTTCGCGCTTGTTGCCCAAGCGCTTTAGGTCAGCGCGCCTCAGCTTTCGTCGATCCGGCTTGGACGCGATAAATCGCGCCCCTGCGTTCGATCTGGTTTCGATTTGGACGCGATGGATCGCGGCTTTAGGTTCGCTTCGGTTGCGCTTTGGACGCGCTAAATCGCGGCCCAGCGTTCGCGTTATTTCTCAGGCGCTTAGATGCGCGTCGATATAGGTAAACAGCTCTGGCAATGCCGCATGGGGCAGGTAGTGGCCCATTTCTTCAAGCAGGTGCAGCGTGGCGTGCGGAATGAGTTGCTTGAGATACAAAGCGGCCTCAAACGCCACCAGGGGATCACGTTTGCCGTGCAGCAGCAGGGTTGGGATCTGGATGCCGCGAAGCTCTTGGCTTCGATTGGGCGCGGCAAGAATGGCCAGTAGTTGTCGCCCGGTTCCTTCCGGGCGGTACGAGCGCCTCATCGAGCGCTCTACGCTGGCGCGCATCAAGGCAATCTCGGTGGGATCGTGGAGCACGCCAATGAGCTCAAACAGCTCGGTGAAATGTCGAATGACCGCACTGAGTGGCGCATGGCGACTGGGCCTGCGCATGGCCTTCAAGGCGATGCGCAAGCTTGGGCGTGCGGTGGTGCGTGGGCCAGCGCTGGACATGATCGACACCAGACGGCGCATTCGCTGCGGCGCCCGGAAGGCAAGGATTTGACCAATCATGCCGCCCATGCTCACGCCGATGAGATCGAACTGACTCAGGTTGAGGGCATCGGCCAGGGCCAGCGTGTCGTCTGCCATGTCATACAAGGTATAGGGTGGCGTGAATGGCAAGCCGATTTGATAGCGCCAAAATGCGCGTGCAGTGCTGTGCTGTTGCGCAAGCGTGCCGGTGCCCGACAAGCCAATATCGCGATTGTCAAAGCAAATCACGTCGCGCCCGCTATGGGTCAGGGCCTGGAGCAGAGGCTGCGGCCAGGAACTCAACTGCATGCCCAGGCCCATGCACATGAGCACCGGCGGGCCCTGCGGCGCCGTTATTGCGGCGTGGCGCTCGACCTCCAGTGTCAAGCCGCGCCCGCAAAGTTCAACTTGCATCGAATTCACCATGCTTCACGGGCAGCGTGCCCCCGGGCAGCGTGCCCCCCGGGCGGCGTGCATCACGGGCAGCGTGCATCAGGCGGCGTGCATCAGGAGCAGCTTGCATGAAGTTCAACTTGCATCGCGCATCACGGGGCGCGATGGGTCGGTAATCCAGCCACTCCAGCTTTCGGCAAATAGCACGCTGTCGCCCAGGCCAGCATGTGCCATGGCAAGAATGTTGTGGCAGGCAGTCACGCCCGAACCGCACATTTGAACGACGCGTTTGGGGTCGCGATCGCCGATCAACGCGAGCCATTCACGGCGTAGTTCGAGCTTCGAGTTGAACGTGCCGTCCGGATTTAGATTTTCCGCAAAAGGTCGATTGCGCGCGCCAGGAATATGTCCGGCAACCGGATCCAGCGGCTCTTCTTTACCCGCGAAGCGGGCTGCGGCGCGCGCATCGAAGAGCAGGATGTCGTCGCGTTCAAGCGCACCGGCAAGCAGGCTGATGGGCATCACGGGCATGGCATCGAAGCATTTAGCGTGAAAATTGCCGTCGCCGCTCGGTTCTGGTCCGACAACAGGCTCTGGTCCACCTGAAAGCTCTGGCCCGCCTGAAAGCTCTGGTCCAATGCTGATCGGCAGCTGCGCGCGTTCCCAGGCCGCGAATCCGCCGTCAAGCACCGCCACGTCGGTCCAGCCAGTGGCGCGCAACAGCCACCACAGGCGGGCCGCAAACATGCCATTGAGCTGGTCGTAAACAATGATTTGATCGCCCTGCGATACGCCGGCCTGCTGCATGGCGGAGACAAAGTGTTCGATCTGCGGCAGCGGGTGACGCCCGTCTGTGGCGCATCGACTCATATCGGACAGCGCATGCTCCAGATGCACATAGCGTGCTCCGGGAATATGCCCGGCAAGGTACATCTGGCTGCCGGATTCACGGCTGGCCTGATTGCCCTTGCCAAGCTCGAAGCGAACATCAAGCACGCTGGCAGCGTCGAGGCCAATGCATTGCGCTGCTTGGGCAACGCTGATTAAGGTATGGAACCGATTCATCGTAGCTGACTCCCAAATCGCAGCAGCATGGCTGCGGTTGCGCCCCAAATGCGGTAGCCCGCATGTTCCACCACGTAAGTGCTGCGCAGGCGTCCGCGAAAATGCCGCTGCTCGATCCTGGCGTGCTCGGTGCTTAGAAACAATGCCAAGGGCGCTTCAAACACTGCTGCAACTTCAACGTTGGATGGCCGCCACAGGTAGGGCGGATGAATGCGCGCCACCAGCGGCAGCACGCGATAGTTGGTGATGGTTGCGTAAGGCTCCAGCCAGCCCAAAGGCTCGATTTGCTCAGCGGGCAGCCCAATCTCCTCGAAGGCTTCGCGCTGGGCTGCCGCCAGCGGAGTTTCACCGGGATCAATGCGTCCACCGGGGAAGGATACTTGTCCGCCATGGTTCTTAAGCCCAGTCTGGCGCTGGGTCAGCAGCACATGCACGCCTTCGGGGCGTTCGATCAGGCCACAGATAACAGCGGCATCATGGAGCTGCGTAGCGTCGAGCAAATCGGCCAGCTCCGGCAGATTCCACGGGCCCGGCTCTTCGCTGAACACCGCTTCGGACCGCAATCGTTCCCGATACAAGGCGGCCAGGTTATCCCGATTCATAGCGTGGTTACGCGCTCCCGCTCCGGCAGCACCTGATCCATCAAGCATCTGCGCTCATGGTCATGCATGGTCGACCAGCGGGCAATTTCATCTCCGGTCCGGAAGCAGCCCTCGCACAATCCGTCGGGTCGCAGATCGCAGACACCAATGCACGGGGTCAGGATCGGTTTGCTGGGGGCGAAACTTATCGTGTACATGGAAAATCCGCTGAAAGCGCGCAAATAGTGCGTCGCTGTTGTCTAGAAAGCTCGAAATCACCTGAGGAAGGCTTGCAAATCACTTGAAATTTAGTCATTTATTCGCCCCATGCTGAGCATCGCCACAAAAATTCTGCGTGACTACGGTCGCGTCTTAGGTCAACTTGAGCCGGGAAGCTATGGCTTGCCTGAAACTTCCTTGCCGCATTCTAAGCTGAGCATCCGTGAAGCAACCAAGGCCGCGATCAAAGCTGTTGGGCCAGAACGACCGGAAATACGCGAAGCATTGATCCGCGGCTACGTGTACCTGGCTCAGTTTGTGCCCGAGCCCGACGTGGCGCTGCTGCTTTGCGTACGCGCCCCCAATGAGCCGGGCTTTGATCTTAAGCAAAACCTCGACGCGCTCAAGATCGTCAATCGCATCAAGCTCGACATGGCGCAGGCGCTGGGTGAGATTCAGGCCCTGGCGGCCTAGCCTCAGGACCTGAGGCGTGTCTGGCCAGAACGACGGTTGGCGAAAACTCCAGGCTTTCTGCGCGCGGGAGGTGTTTACGCTTGTTCCCTGAGCAGGTCATTTTCCAGACGCCGGATCGCCGAGATCAAATTGCGGAAACTGGGCGAGCGGTGATTTTCAAGGCTCAACCGCTTGCCGATTGCGCGCGAGCCGATTACCTTTTCATCGCTATTTTTTGTCAGCGCTTTTAATTCACGACTCGGGCTGCCTAAGGTGTCGGGAGTGCGCAACTTTCTTATTTGCTGCTTTTTTTGGCTAGGCCAGTAAGCCCGAACGCCTCTTCCACGGCAAGCAAGTCGGCCAGGTAAAAGGCTTCCAGCTCCTTGCAGGCGATGCAAACCACGCAGCGGGCTGCCTTGCCCGTAGCTTCACACAAAACCATCAGCTTGCGTTTAACCGCAGCGCAATCCGCGGCGCTGTCCTGATGGCGCAGCACGATGAAACGAGCTTGGCTATTTTGATACGCGCCGATCTTGCGCACCAGCTGCTTTTCAAGATCTTGCTTGCCTTCGAACGGAATGCACCTGAACCCCGTTTGTTGACCGAGCACTAGGGCAATAAAGATTTCAACATGGCTTTTGCGGAAGGCTCTTCCAGCAAAAAAACTAATTCTTTCATTAAGGATCTGCCACATCAAAGAAGCCTTGCTTCCACAGATAGCCCAACTGATCCCCTTCCGCGACGTATGCAGCGATTTGTAGGTTGTCCTTCGCGCGCTTGATATCTGTGTGGCCGCTTTGTTTGACCAGCCAGCAAACCTCTTCTAACTGCAGCGCGTTCAAGAACTCAGGTGAATGTGTGGTGACAAACACTTGGCCACCCCGGTTGGAATAGCCACGGAACTCTTCTGCCAGTTCCATCATCAGCTGAGGGTACAGCTGGTTTTCGGGTTCTTCCACGCACAAAAGAGGATGCGGTTTTGGGTCGTGTAAAAGCACTAGGTAAGCGAACATCTTGATCGTGCCCTCTGACACATACCGATCCATAAAGGGCGTTTTAAACGAGCCGTCCTGAAACCTCAGTGTCAAATATCCGTCGTCCATCAACTTTGGCTCAACCGACGATATCCCGGGAACACGGCGTGCCATGGTGATTAGGATTTTCTTGAATTCGTCAGGATGCTGCTCGTGCAGGTAGCGAGCCACCAAGGGCAAATTGTCGCCGGATTCAGATAAATGTTCCGTTTCGCCTGCCGCGTGCTTACGCCCGCGCGCTGCGCTAATGTGAAAGTCGGAAACATGCCAATTTTCGATAAGCCGACGAAAGGCGTTCGCTGCTTTGAAGCGTTCGAACTGCCCAAGGCCTTTGATCGCCAGAGTGTCGGGTGCGACTTTTTGCGATTCACGATTCAGCTCATCATCGGAGGCGTTGAACTTCTCTTCATTGGTGATTGCGTACCCGTCATCAGCGCGGAAATCAAGAAAGTGGTACGGTTTGCCGCTTGCACCGCGCTTGTAACGCAGTATTTCACGCACCACCACGGGAGAACCTTTACGCTGAGCAATTTCCAATGAATAGGTGACGAGTCTTTTTATCCCAACGATTTCCATTCGGTATTGCAACTGGATCATGATGGAATCCTGAGCCGGGTCGCAGCCTCGACTCAGTACCTCTGCGAAGCGACCCCGTTTGTCCAACGCATGACGCACATTGCTTTTCAGGCAGTCATGCAAAAAAAAAGCCGAATACGTCAAACAAAGTGGACTTGCCAGAACCGTTGGCGCCTACCACGACCAGGAAAGCCGGATTATCTTCAGGTGTATATGCTTAAACGCCTTGAAGTTCTTCAGGCGGATGGTTTCAATTTTCATCTGCAAATTCTGGGGAATTTTGGCTGTGCGCGCGCGGTTTTTTCATAGGGTGATGCGCGATCCGCTCAGCACGCATCCGCCCCAGCAATAGGCTAGCCGGTTGGTCATCCAGATCATGCGGCGCCAACGGGTCGGCGAAGAGGCATGAATCTAACAGCGGTGGCTTTGCGGCTATGGCGCAAAGCAGCAACTGCTGCCCGCTAGCCAAGGGCAAAACCTGCTGATGGCTTTCATGGGGTGCTGACGCATCCAAACCATCGCCACGACCTTGCCTTCGAGCCTTTTCATTTGGTGGACCGGAGGAGGATCCAACTCCCGACCTCCGCGTTGCGAACGCGGCGCTCTCCCAGCTGAGCTATCGGCCCGTCGCGCGCAGCATAGGCAGCGTTCAGGCATGCCACAAGGCGGCAAGAGCGCAGCCGGTGCCTGCCTTTCGCGGGTAGGCTAAAGCTGGGTGTTGACATGACCTGTAGTCCTATTTGTTGACGCTAGAAGCTTTGGATTGCCCGACTGCGCCTGGCGGCTGCGCGCAGAATGACGGTTTAGGGTTTGTGGTTTCGACCGACTGCGGCGTGACTTGTTTTCAGATTCGTCGGGTCGCCGGAAGCTTTAGATTTCGTCGGAACCGGAAGCTATGGATCTGGTTGAAACCGGAAGCTGTGGATTGCCCGACTTCCCCTGGCGGCTGCGCGCAGAATGACGGTTCAGGGTTTGGCGACTGGTTTGGGAATTCGCGGTGGCTGCGAACCGTGAGCGTGGGTGCAAAAGCGCTCAAGTTCGTGGCAACCGGAGGCTATGGATTCTGCGACTGGATCTGGCGGCTGCGCGCAGGATGACGATTGGCGGGCGTGTGGTTTCGAGCGCCGTTGGCGTGACATGTTTTCAGATTCGTGGAAACCGGAGGCTATGGATTCTGCGACTGCGCCTATCGGCTGCGCGCAGAATGACCGTTGGCGGGTTTGTGGTTTCGACCGACTTCCCCTGGCGGCTGCGCGCAGAGTGACGGTTGGTGGGTGTGTGGTGTCGACCGACTGTGGCGTTAGGCCTGCGCTTTTTGCCTATCGCTCAGCGCTCGGCGCGCCCTTGAGTTGAGCACCAGGGCTGAGAAACGTCGTGGCCGGGCTTTTCGCGAAAGCAGCATGGCCGTACGATGCGTGGGTGCTGAAAACCTAAACTGAAAACCTAAAGGGACTGCCCTTTTGCTCACGTCGTGAAACTTCTCGCCGAACTGCGCCGCCGCAATGTGATCCGCATGGCCGGGCTGTACTTGGTCGGTGCATGGCTTGTCGTGCAGGTGGCTCAAACCGTGCTGCCTGCCTTCGACGTACCAAACTGGGTGCTGCGTGCGCTGATCACCCTGCTCGCGGTCGGATTCCTGCCGGCGCTGGTGTTCAGCTGGATCTTCGAGCTGACGCCGGAGGGGCTTAAGCGCGAGTCCGAAATTGCGTCGGCCGAATCCATGACGCCACAGACCGCGCAGCGCATGGATCGGGTGATTATCGTGGTGTTGCTCGCGTCGCTCGCGTACTTCGCGGTCGATAAGTTCGTGTTGGTACCAAATCAAGCGCAGGCGGTCGCCGATACGAAGGAGGGTTCAGCCGCCCCGCGCAAGGCGGAAGACACCAAGTCCATCGCGGTGCTGGCCTTTGCCAACATGAGCGCCGACAAGGCAAACGAGTATTTTTCCGATGGCGTGGCGGAGGAAATCCTCAATGCGTTGGCCCAGGTGCCGGGACTGCGCGTCGCCGGGCGCACCTCGGCCTTTCACTTTAAGGGTCGCAACGAGGATCTGCGCGAGATCGGGCGGGCGCTGAATGTCGCTTACATCCTTGAAGGTTCAGTGCGCAAGCAGAAACAAAAGGTGCGCATCACCGCGCAGCTGATCCGCAGCTTAGATGGTTTCCACCTTTGGTCTGAAACCTACGACGGCGACCTGTCCGATGTGTTTGCACTTCAGGAGCGGATCGCGCGGGCGATCACGGGGCAATTGGAAGTGGTCTTGAGCGGGCGCCAGACGCAGCAGCTGGTCGACGCGGGCACCACCAACACCGAGGCCTATGCGCTTTACCTGCAGGCGAGCGCGATCTTCAATCGGCGCGACAGTCGGCGCTTTCTGAGCGGGATCGAGCGGCTGAAAAAAGCGCTCGCAATCGACCCGAGCTTCGCCCGTGCCCACGCCCGCTTGGCGTCGATGTATGCGATTGCCTCGGAGTACACGCCGATCAATCTGGACGAGGCGCTGCGCGGCGCGCGAAAACACGCCAACACCGCCTTCGCCCTGAATCCCCTTTTGGCCGAGCCGCATGCCGCAATGGCTCGCGTGCACGGTGCGCAGGGCCGCTATGTTGACGAACAAGACGAGTTCGACCAGGCGCTCGCGCTCGATCCGAACGACGTGACCGCCAATTTCTGGTTTGGCAGCACCCAGTTCACGACGGGCTACATCGCGCGCGGCAACGCGGCGATGGATCGGGCGCTTTCGCGTGATCCGATGCTGCCGATGGCTCTGCTCTGGCGCGGGATGTCGTACTCCGAAGCGGGCGATCAGGAAAGCGCGTCCCGCCTGCTGCAGCGGGCCGAAGACGTCGGCCTCGCACTCGTTGGCACCGGCTGGTCCGAAGTGGCCGAGGCGCGCGCAGACATTCCCGAAGCGACACGCCAGCTGGCGGCTGGCACGGAAGTACTGTTTACCGCCTTCCAGCCGGGCACCGCGGCCGACTTTGCGCGCGCCTGCTACGGCGACGCCGCAGCGCGCGAGCGCGTGCTGGCGCAGGTGAATAGCTATCTTGCCGGCGAGCCGGCTTTCATCGATGGCATCGTGCCGTACGTGCTGGCCCGCCTCAATGAGCCGCTGCGCGCGATGAAGCTGGCCGAGACCAAGCGGCTGAGCCACCCAATGTACCTCGCACTGCTCTGGGGCCCGTATGGCAAAACGACGCGCAAATTGCCCGAGTTCGCCGCCTTCGCGCGGCAGGTGGGCTTCGCGGAACTGTGGGATCTGCGCGGCCCTCCGGATCTGTGCCGCCGGGTTGGGCCGATGGACTACCGCTGCAATTGAGCCGTGTCGGCGAGCATGGCGTCAGGGCGGAATTGAGTAGGGCGCAGCCGGCGACCCGCGCGTTGGACCCGCAATGTGCCTAAAAGGCTGTTATCTGGACACCAACCCGACGGCAAATGACATGACCACCGGGTGGTTTTGGTGCCGGCCAAAATCAGAGCGCAAAAACTTATTCAGCGCAGCCGCCGGCGCCGCGATTCGGCGCAAAGTGCGTGCTTAAAAATGCCTCGATTCTTGGGAATTCCTCAGTTGGTGCGCTGTGTCCGCCCGGCAATACCCAGTGCTCATGGGCTGGCTGAAAGCCCGAGCGCTGCAGTCGGGCCATCATCGCATCGGACATTTCCCGCGACGGCCACATCTCATCTTGGGCGGCCGAAACCAGCAGTAGCGGCCCGTTGATCTGTTCAACTGGAATCGCGGCCGCATCCATCGCGGGTTGGTTGGCGACCAGTTTGCGCATCACCCCGCCGATATCGCCCAGGATTAGCTCGGGCGTCGCGCGCCAGAGCATGGGTACAAACGGCAAGGGCTGACCCTCGAAGGCAAAAGCGGAGGTCACCATGGCATCGGTATGGCTCACAAACACCGCGCTGCTTGGCGACAGGGCGACGACGGTGCGGATGTCGGGATAGCGGCTGCCGAGCAACAGCGCCAGTTCGGCGCCGCGTGAGCCGCCCAGCACCGCGACGCAATCGCGGTTGATTTCTGGGTTTTGCGCGGCGCGCACGATCGCAGCGTGGATCCCCTCAATACCAATGCGATCCAGTTTTTCTGGCGTGTTTGGCAAGCCGAAATAGCCAATCGCGAGTACGGCGTAGCCTTGGGCCAAGAAGCGATCGCGCTGCGCTTTCCAGCGGCTGCGCGTCCACCCATTGCCGCCCTCGGCGCCTCCCAGCAGCACCAGCAGCGGCTTTGCATGACCCGTAGTCGAAGGCTCGAGATACAGCTGAGCGTCCACTTGCCCATATCGATCGGGTAGGGTCTCGGTGTCGAAGCTGGTGACGACGTACCAAGTGTGCAGCGCCAGCAGCGAGATCAAGGCGATCAGTGCGTAGATCGTCCAGCGCACGAGTCGGCGCCACAGTCTGGCTTGAGGCGGGTTGTTCAAGTCGGTGCTTGCCATTGAAAAATCTCCTCAAGTGTTGCGTCCAGGGCATGCGCAATGCGAAAGCCCAATTCGAGTGAAGGCGCATATCGACGGGCTTCGAGCGCGATGATGGTTTGCCTTGTTACCCCGCAGGCATCGGCCAGTGCCTGTTGCGTCATCTCGCCGCGGTCAAATCTAAAGCGTCGGATGTGGTTGGTAATCGTCAATGGTGCGGCCATCAGGGCGAATCCAGCTGTCGGCGTTCGCGCCAATAGAGCAGGGCGGCGACCGCGTTGTCGAACCACATACCCACCAACAGGGTGCTCATCAGCAGCTGCGCAATCCACGGATAGCTCAGCATTTGCAGCCGCTCGGTAGGGCTAAAGCCAAGCAGCACGGCGATACAGATCACCGCCGCGGTTGTCGCGGCGCGGCCCCAAGTTGAGGCGCGCTTTTCAATAGCGCGGTCGCGTTCGTCAAAAATCACCGTGCCGGCCCAGCGCTGATTGAGGACATGGGCCAACACCGCCCAGGCGACAAAGAGCATTCCAATGCTGCGACCTGCGGCGCCTGCCTCGGGGTTCTCGCGAATCGACACTGGCGCTGCAAAAGCCGGCAGAGAGGTCCAGATCGCCACCAGGCAGGCGCTGCAAAAAGCCAGTCCGACCCAGGCCTGCCATTCCTGAGGAGCAATCGCCAGCTCCGCTTCCGAGTGCGGGATGCGGTGTACCGCATCAACGAAAAACCAAACGGCTGCCACGAACAGGAAGGTGCCGATCCAATCGAGCGGCATGTCCCAGTCGCGGAAGCTGTTGCCAAAAAACAGCGTCAGTCCGAAGCCGGCCAAACACAGGCTAGCAATGAGTTGGTTGCGCGGAGAAAGAAGGATCATGATGTACGCCTTGCCAGACACGATGTAAGGTGTAGCTTACATAAAAAATCCGCCATGTAAAGTATTTTTTACATCGTCTGGTCGCTGCGTGTGGTGTTTCAACGCGACCGTTTGCGGTTTTGTGATGCGTAGGGGCAGGCCGCCGTGCCTGCCCAATCGGTTCGTGCGCCGCCCTGGATGCCACCGGCATGTTTGGGCGGCCACGGGGGGCCGCCCCTACGGTCGTGGTGTGCGATGTTTCAAGGCGACCGTTTGCGGTTTGGTGATGCGTAGGGGCAGGCCCCATGCCTGCCCATTCGGGTGCTGGATGCGGCTGGAAAGAACGGCCCGGGGATGCCGGAGCATTGGAGATAGCTCCCTTGGATCGCGATGAAAGGAAAAAAATCTTGGTAAAAGGAATCTTGGCAGCCGTCGAGCGCCTATCGGCGGCGTGTCTGCTTGCCATCGCCGTTAGCCAATCCGTACTCCGGCGCGGAAAACGCTCGGCGGGCAATTGCTAGACTGCGGTTCCGATTGGTTGCGACTTGCTCTGGTGCCCGCTCATGCTTTTGATGCTCGACAACTACGACAGCTTTACCTACAACCTCGTGCAGTATTTCGGCGAGCTGGGCGTCGAGGTTCAGGTGCACCGCAATGACGCGATCAGCGTTGCTGAGATCGCTGCACGCGCGCCAAGCTACATCGTGATTTCGCCCGGCCCATGCACGCCGAACGAGGCGGGCATCTCGCTGGAACTGATTGCTGAGCTCAAGGGCCGCTTTCCCATTTTGGGCGTCTGCCTGGGTCACCAAAGCATCGGACAGGCTTTTGGCGGTGAGGTAGTGCGCGCCAAAACCCTGATGCATGGCAAGACCTCGCTGATGCACCACGCCGGATTGGGCGTGTTTGCCGGCTTGCCCGAGCCTTTCGAGGCCACGCGCTACCATTCGCTGATCGTGCGCCGCGAGTCGCTGCCAGAATGTCTGGAAATCAGCGCTTGGACGCTGGATAGCGAAGGGATGCTTGATGAAATCATGGGCCTAAAACACCGGGAGTACGCCATTGAGGGCGTCCAGTTTCACCCCGAGTCGATCCTCACCTTGTCAGGTAAGGCGCTGTTGAAGAACTTTTTGGATCGCTATCGATGAGCGCCCTGCAACGCGCCCTCCAGCATGCCGTCGAGCGGGAAGATTTACCGTCCGAGCTGATGGAAGCCGCCATTGGCGAGATCATGGGCGGAGCCGCAAGCGCGGCCCTGGTTGGGGGCTTTCTTGCCGCTCTGCGCTGCAAAGGCGAGAGCGTGGCCGAGATTGCAGCGGCGGCACGCGTGCTGCGCCGTCTGGTGCATCCGGTGCGGGTGGCGCGTGCGCCTTTGCTCGATTTGGTTGGAACCGGGGGCGACGGCGCCTCCATCTTTAACGTATCGACGGCAAGCGCCTTTGTTTGCGCCTGCGCCGGCGCGCATGTGGCCAAGCATGGGAATCGCGCGGTTTCCAGCGCCAGCGGTTCGGCCGATGTCCTGGAGGAGGCGGGCATGAATCTGGACGCAAGTACCGAGCGCGTGGAACAGCTGATCGCCTCGCTCGGCGTCGGATTTTTGTTTGCACCAAAGCATCATGGCGCGATGCGACATGCGGCGCCCATCCGGCGCGAGCTCGGCATTCGATCGGTGTTCAACTTGCTGGGGCCGTTGACCAACCCAGCTTTTGCGCCGCATCAGGTTTTGGGTGTTTACGCCGCGCGCTGGTTGCGTCCTTTGGCCGAAGTGATGCGCGAGCTCGGGAGCAAGCACGTCTTGGTTGTGCATGCAGACGATGGTCTGGACGAGCTGTCGCTCGCCGCACCTACGCAAGTTGCTGAGCTGCGCGATGGCGAGGTGATCCAATACCGCGTCGCGCCCGAACAGTTTGGACTTGCCCGCCAATCCCTGGCGCCCTTGAAAGTTGAGAACGCTGTGCAAAGTCTGGCCCTGATTCGTTCCGCATTGGGTGGCGCCCCGGGTCCAGCCGCGGACATACTGGCCTTGAATGCTGGCGCAGGACTCTACGCCGCAGATTTAGAACCAAGTTTGGCGTCAGGCATCACGCGCGCGCAAAAAATTCTGGCTAGTGGCGATGCGCTGCGCAAACTGCAGACGGTGGTAGAGGCTTCCTGGCCCTGAGATTCAGCCAGCACGCGACCGGTCGCCAACCGTCATTCTGCGCGGAGCCGCTAGTCGCAGTCGCTTAAATCCATCGCTTCCGATATCGATAAAGCTGCACGCGTTTCACGCGAGCCGTCATGGCACGCAGCCATCAGCAGCCATCAGCCAGCACGAGACCCGTCGCCTTCGGTTGAGATTTCTCCCTTCGCTCAAAAACGCAAGGGATGCAGTGATGCCTCGGCTCGGCCGCCAACCGTCATTTTGCGCGGAGCAGGTAGGCGTAGTCGCTTAAATCAAAAGCATCCGGCTTCCGCCAAGCTGCTGCACGCGTTTCACGCTAAGCCCAAATTTTTCGTTAGCCGCCGCGCAGACGCTTGTGCTGCCAGTCCAGGAGAGACCCTTATCGATTGACCATCGCCGCAATATGCGAT
>Ga0163144_10011794_pt1 | contig 18460 bp, 16 predicted proteins | sample OliLak19BULKMAT1_FD_123175 | JGI IMG/M metagenome (GOLD analysis project Ga0163144, IMG submission 123175) | Freshwater microbial mat bacterial communities from Lake Vanda, McMurdo Dry Valleys, Antarctica - Oligotrophic Lake LV.19.BULKMAT1 | ecosystem: Environmental > Aquatic > Freshwater >... | reverse complement strand
CTAGTATCAACATACCAAGGTAAAGTATAGACTTTATTTTTCCACAAACAAGGAGCTTGGCTAGCTGGAATGAATTGATTTAAGTCAACATCGTTTGTAATATCGGCTAAAACACCACCACCACTAAATTGGGCTACCCAATCTGAACCCAATTCTAAGACATCGGGAGCTATCCTTGAATTAAATGCTGAAATAATCTTAGTTTTTCCGTCCCCCCAACTTAGCTCCACAGTTTTAACTTTACAGTTATTTTCGGTTTCAAATTTTTCTATTAGTTTTTTAAGTGCTGCCTTATATTTTGGTTCGCTTTGGAAGTGCCAAAAGGTAATCTCATTGCTATTCTCAGCAGTTTTTTTACAGCCAGATTGACCTAAAGTTAGAACTAAAACAAGTGTCAAAAGGAAAAGTTTATTCAAATTTATGCCCAAAATTATTACCCGAACATAAGCATTTTTATCCACATAATTTGAAATTGTATTAAGATTAGGTAATTTTGAATCCGACAAATGAACCAATCTAAAGAATAAATGAATTCCACAGAAACTACACAAAAAGAAACAAAGTATATTTTTATAACAGGCGGTGTGCTATCTTCTTTAGGTAAAGGTATCGCCTCTGCTTCAATAGGGCATTTGCTTCAAGAATGTGGCTATACAGCTACCATTATGAAGCTTGACCCATATATCAATATTGATCCAGGCACAATGAACCCAATGCAACACGGGGAAGTATATGTGACTGACGATGGATCGGAAACAGATTTGGATTTGGGACACTATGAAAGATTTCTCGATGAGTCTATGTCTAAGAAAAATAACACTACTTCTGGACAAATTTATCTTGATGTAATAACAAAAGAAAGAAAAGGGCATTATCTTGGCAAAACAGTCCAAGTAATTCCTCACATAACAAATGAAATTAAAGCCAGAGTAAAAGCTCACAATGGGAAATACGATTTTGTTTTAGTCGAAATAGGTGGAACTGTAGGCGATATTGAATCTCTTCCATTTTTGGAAGCTCAAAGACAATTAAACCATGAATTGGGTAGAGGTAACTCTATAAATATTCATTTGACTTATGTGCCATATATAAATGCAGCAAAAGAGTTCAAAACAAAGCCAACTCAACACTCAGTTAAAATGTTAATGGAATATGGTATTCGCCCAGATATTCTTCTTTGCAGAGCAGAACATAGTTTAAGCAAAGACATACGCTCGAAAATTTCATTATTCTGCAATGTAGATGAAGATGCTGTTTTCGATGCAGTAGATGTGGACACTATCTATGAAGTTCCTGTTTACTTTGCAAAGAAAGGTATAACTGGTTCTATATTAAGACAACTAAATCTTGAGCCAAGAGAACCAGAATTAACTACTTGGAAAAAATTCGTAAGCAAAATTAAAAATCCACAATACCAAGTTAATATTGGATTGATAGGTAAATACACTAAGTATGAAGATTCATATAAATCTATAGTTGAAGCTTTTGTACATGCTGGCTCTGTCAATAATACTAGAGTAAAATTGACAATGGTGAACTCTGAAGAAATCAATGAAGAAAATTTGGCTGAAACTTTAAGTAATTTCGATGGTGTGCTTATAGCTCCTGGCTTTGGTAACCGTGGAATTGAAGGTAAAATACTTTCTATTAAATATATTCGTGAAAATAATATTCCCTTCTTTGGCATTTGTCTTGGAATGCAATGTTCGGTAATTGAATTCGCTAGAAATGTGTGTGGACTGAAAGAAGCAAACTCAGCTGAATTCGAGAAAAATGATTTCAACGTGATAGATTTAATGGAAGAACAAAGAAACGTGCGTGAGAAAGGCGGCACAATGCGCTTAGGGGCATACCCTTGTAAATTAGTGAAAGGAAGTCTTGCTTATGATTGCTATGGAAGTGAAGACATTTCTGAACGCCACAGACATAGATTTGAATTTAATAATAATTTCAAAGAACTATTGACACAAAATGGACTTATTGTGAGCGGTACTTCACCCGATGGTTCATTAGTAGAAATAGTGGAATTGAAAAATCATCCTTGGTTTTTGGGAGTGCAATTCCACCCAGAATTAAAATCACGTGCTGTAACAGCACATCCTTTGTTTACTTCGTTTGTGAAAGCATCTTTAAAGCAAAGAAAGCTCAAAGAAGCAGCAAAATTGGCATAATAAAATGAAAATTGATATAGTTGTTCTTGATGAAAATAAATGCGATATGGATAGATTCTATCCTTTCAGCATACTACACCCAATTTTTGAAATTAGGTATGGTGCATTTAGATATTTCGAAAGAATAGCTAAACTTTTTCCTTATGCAAAAATGCAATTTAATGGTAGAGAAAAGCATATCCAATCTTTTTTAGAGCGATTTAATTTAATAAATGAAAGCGTTGACATTACTTTCCAAGGTGCCACTCTCACTTTAAATTGCAATGCTTTAATTACTACTGAAATAGTTGAAACAATTAGTAAATTAATAGATGGAAATTATTATATTTTAGCAAATGGAATAGATATTGCTGAAATAGATTTTGATTCAAGTTTGCCATATAAAACTATTGAAGTGGAAACCCAATCCTATGATTCAATTTGGGATTTGCTATATATTAATAACGACGCAATTAATTCCGATGTTAAGTTATTTCAAAATAGTAAAATAGATGAAACAAAATACCCAGGCGTATATTTTATAAATAAAGAAAATATTTACCTTGGTGACAATGTTTCTATCAAGCCAGGATGCGTTTTAGATGCTACTGATGGCTCAATTATAATAGGCGATGAAGTAACATTGATGCCACAAGCTACAATTATTGGAGCTTGCCACATAGCAGCCAATACTACTTTGAAAGTAGGTGCGAAAATCTACGAAAAAACTTCAATAGGGGAGTGGTGCAAAATTGGAGGAGAAATAGAAAATTCTATAATTCAATCATATTCCAATAAGCAACATGAGGGCTTCCTCGGGCATTCATTCTTAAGCGAATGGGTGAATTTAGGGGCTGATACTAACACTTCCGATTTAAAAAATACTTACAGTAATATTGAGCTGAGAATAGACAAAAAGTTAATAGTCACTAATAAAATGTTTATTGGATTATTCTGTGGCGACCATACTAAATCTGCAATAGACTCCCAATTTACAACTGGCACAATGGCTGGTATTTGTGGAGTGCTAGTCAATACTGGCTTCTTCCCCAACTTTATCCCATCTTTTGCATGGGGTGGCAAACTCGGCTCACCAATCTATAAAATTTCCAAAGCACTCGAAACTGCACACACTGTGGCAAAAAGAAGAAACAAAAAATTAACCCCAACAGAAATAGAACTAATTGAATTAGAATACGAAAGAAGTAAGTAGATTTTGAAAAGAAAGTTTATGAACCTAAAACAAGGATTGTGGAAAACTTTTAAAAATATTTCTTGTTTATGTTGGCGGGAGGGTTTAATTATAAATTAAAAAGAGGAAAATAAAATGAAATACAAAAATATAAAATTAGTTTGTCTTAAAATTACTTTAATTATGTACTTAAGTTTTTTAGTTGCAAATCAACTTTTTTCACAAAATTGTCCAGCTTATAATGGAGTATGGGATAATGCAGAAGCAAATTTTAATTTGAGAGAAAGTTTGAATTTCTGGGGATACAACTATGAGCAATATCCTGTTGTTGCTACTGGATATCAATGGTCTCGAACTGGAAATGTATTTGATGTTAAAGTTAGTTGGGGTACTGGATTTCAATTGAGTACTGATGCACGTTATGAATTTACTGAAGAAGAAAAAAAAAATTTAATATTTTTCTCAATAATTCAAAAAAGTTTAGGCGGAAAGTATATATGTGATTATTCGAATAATTTGAATAATAATGTGTACACTTTTAACTTTTATGAAACAGTAAACTGTGAAACTGAAAAGACTTGTTACTTAAAACTTAATCAAGATTTAAGAATATTTTGTAAAGATGCTGCATTTCCAGAAGATGAAGTTCCTAATTATGAACACAATTATATATTTTATTTTCCATTTAAGAAAAAGATAATTTGTGGCACAACATGTTGTGTAACAACATATAATGTTAAATGTGAAACTCAACAGAATGCAACAAGTAACGGTGGAACTAAACGCTTAGTAATTCAAAGTAAGGTCAAACATGCAAACGAATGTGCAGTTTCTTCAAATATTGACTGTCATACTTCTCAAACAATACCTTGCACAGCAAAATGTTCAAATTAAGGGATATGTCATGAACTATTTAAAATTTATTTTCATTTTTACTTTATTTGCAAATAATCTATTTGCTAATAATAAATATAATCTTACTGTTGATTCAATTCAGGTTTTAGGTCAAATTATTGCTTTAGAAAAGTTTGATAAATATACAGTTGTATTGGCATTTGGAAATGGAATGATACAGCAAAAATCTAAATATTTTTACAATGCAAATTTAAATATATTCAATGGTGAAAAATGGCAAAATATTAGCAATTTTGTAAATTACAATGGCGTAAGTATTCCTATTGCAATAAATTTTCAAAGTCGAATAGCTTTTGATTCTTTAGGTAATATTTGGATTGCTGGTGCTTACTTATATAAATATAGTGATAATAGATGGACAATTTTTAATTTTGAAGATGTTGATGAAATTACTAGATTTTACGAGGATATATGTGTTGATATTAAAAATAATATATGGATAACATCAAAGTTGCAAATTTATGATACTTTGAAAATGACCTATAAAAATATTTCAAGTGAATTAATTAAAATTAATAATGACAAGTATGAGAAGGTTTATAGTAATATTGATGCTTTTGCACTTACACCAATAACAAATGATACATATGGAAGTACTTTGACTGCATTAAGTAATGGAGATGTTGTTGTTTGTGTTAATAGCTCCCAAACAAACAAAGTATTATTCTTTAATACCTCTGGCTTATATGATTCACTTTTTGTAGAAGTTAATGATGATACAATTGTTGGTAATTATAGAAATGAAAAAAGGAATATTTCTCAAATAAATATGATTGAGAATGAACTTTACTTTGCATTAAATCTTATTGAATATTATAATTCAATAGATATGGTAGATAAAGTTTGTTGTTCTGGTTTGTCAGCCTATTCGAATAATAAATGGAGATTTTTTGATGAGAACAATAATTTACAGAAATATGGTTCCTTTAATACCTTTTTACCTGTTCACAGAATATACAAATTTCACAATAAAATTATTGCAATAATAAACACAAAAATTTATTTGTTAGAAAACAATAAGTTTTATGAAATTAAGTGGGAAAATTTGTTGAAAAATTCAATATTAATACCATCGCACATTGAATATAAAAAATCCATATATTTAAATGATTTTATTGATAGACTAATCAATAGTTACAAAAACCACGATATTCAGTTGTCCGATATAGTTGAAAATAATAATAAATTATGGATACAGTCCTTAGCAGGTATTTTTGTTGTCGATATTTCATTAATCACTAAAGTTGATGAATTGCAAAACTTAAAAACAGATTTATATATATATCCTAACATTTCAAATGAATATTTTGAATTTTACAATACTGAACCTAATTCAAAATATAAAATTTATAATATGATGGGAACTTTAATGAGTAGTGGTAGCACAAGTGAAAAGAAAGTAGAAACATTAAATTTGCAAATCGGAACATATATTGTTGAAATAGTTAGCGAAAATAATGTTCAGATATTTAAAATAATTAAAAATAAATAAAATCAGGAGTAATAATGAAAGATATTCAAAAAATACTTTTCTTACTAGTAATATTGCTAAACAATTTGTTCTCTATTGATTGTACAACTGATAATGGTAAGCAGTGGACAAATGTTGTTATTAGCACTATGATTAATGAATATTCGTTTTCTGGGAAAGTTAATAGTAGTGTTCGTAACAATCAAGATAATACTTTTGATGTAATTATTGATTGGTCAACTCTAATCAACGAATCTGGTGGATTTTTAAGTGATGAGGAAATAAAAAAATTTTTAATTGCAGAAGGTTTTGTATATGTAACTAATACTTGGGTGTATCCAAATCCTCATCCAAATCCAGAGGTATATAAAGAAATATTTATAAGAATTCATTATAAAACTACTTGTTATTCGGATGTAAGAGTTGCTTTAGAAGTTCAACAAACATATACAGTTGATTGTTGTGATGAAGAAACTAAAGTTGAATTATTAAGTAAAATTGTTAATATAGATGTTAATGGGTATTTAAAAAAAATCATACATACTCATAAAATAGTAGCTTGTGGAGAAAAATGTTGTACTAAAACTTTAAAAATAATTTGGACAAATGTAACTTCTTTGGGTAACGGGTATGGTCCTTGGAGATTAGTGTTAGATAGTGTAAATAATGACGATGATGGATGTGTGCCTTATCAGAATTTAAACTTAGGAAACCATTGCGATCCACCATTTCAACAAATTATTTGTACTGGATCAAATTGTAGTAATAATTAAAATTCTCACATTGAACTTTACTTCATACTTATCAGAAGCATAGTCACTTTCTCTAGCTTTAAAAAACTAACACCTGAAATTGGAAATTATTCACCTCTACCTTTTTAATATGACGAGACGGAAAAGACATTTTTCATTTTGAAAGATTTAGGTAAAGATGGATATTTATAAGTCTCTACAAATTACACCACAAATTCCCTAACAGCCATAGCTACTTGCTCGGGCTGTTCTTCTTGTGGGAAATGCCCACAATTCTTTATTTCGGTTATGTTGTTGAAATTCATTTCGCTTTTAAATTTCTCCATTATATACGGTTTGAAGAATTTATCATTCATTCCCCAAATTAATTGCTTTTTAATATTTGATGTTTTAAGCTTTGTAAGTAGAGACTTTGTGAAATCGCTTGAATTGAGTAGCTCTTTGGCATAAGTATAAGTAGCTGTGCGTTTCTCTTTACTGTTGAATATATCAGAATAGGGTTTTAATTGTTGTTTGTTGGCTAATTTTGAATCGTAATAAGCATTTTTCATCATTACGTTTATTGCAAATCCCATATTTAGATAAAGAAATTTACCCAAAGCATTATGAAAAAATTTACTTGCCGAAAAGTTCTTGTCATCGCTCAAATCCCATAGCCAAGTATTCATTATGCTAATACTTTTGCAATTTAGTTCTGTATCTATAGCTGAATAAATTCCAATTGGGCCTCCAAAATCGTGAACTACTAAATGAAAATTATTCAATTTTAGCTTTTTAATGATTGAGTTAAGTCTGATTGCCTGCTCTTTAATTGTATAGCCAGCATTAACGGGCTTATCGGAATGCCCAAAGCCAAGATTATCTAATGCAATACATCTATTTGTTTTGCTTAGATCATCAATTATATACCGCCAACTATAGCTCCAGTCTGGTGTTCCGTGTATAAATATTATAGTCTCACCTTCGCCTTCATCGAGATAGTGGTATTTATTTCCTTCAAATTCAATATATTTCGATTCAAAATTGAAGCCAGTAATTAGTTTATTTACCATTTTGCATACCTTTAATAATTTCTAATATTTCGTATTTTACTTGGTCAATTGGGTAATTTGGGAGTAATAGATAGTGTGCAATTGCACCATCTAACATTGCAAATAATGTAAGCACGGAAAGTTTGCCGCTAAGATTTAGTCGAGAAAGAAGACCATCTAAATTTGTAAAAATAACCTGAGTAAGTTCTTCAGTTTCTTTGGAAACAATTGACATCAATTGCTCTTGATTGCGAATGGAATGGAATAGTTTCCAAAAGCGAGTATTTTGTTTTATTAATCCAAAAGTCTGATTTAGATAATTTTCAAACTCTATAATTGGAATCTCGTTTTTCTCAAATTGAAAACTTTGGATTATCTCTTGTTTGCCTTGCAAGAATATACTTCTCAATAAATCATCTTTACTTTCAAAGTAGTTATAGATTAGTCCAGGAGATATATTTGCACTCCTACCAATATCTCTCATAGAAACTGAATCAAAACCTTTGGCAGACATTAGCTCCAATGCAGTTTGCAAAATGAGAGAAACACTATTTTCTTTTGCTTTTTGTTTTAAGTTTTTCATAATCTTGATTGAACGTTTGTTCAAAAATAAGAAAAGAATAATTAATTACAAAATATATAATCTTATAAGCCAAAAAAAACCACCCAATTGGGTGGTTTTCAATTTTAACTTACTTTATTAATAAAGATTACTGATTGCTTTCTTCTTCGTTTTCTTCCATAGCAGCTTTTTTGTTAGCTGTTACTTTAAGTGATAAGTTTTTCATATCTGTCTCTCTTAATCTTCTAGCACCACAATAAGCTTTTGTATAAAATGTTGATTCTAAAGATGATACTGTAACACCGAAGCGAGAACTGGCGTGAGCGAATAAATTATCGCCTAAGTATATTCCAACGTGTGAAGCGAAACGTTTGCTATAAGTATGGAAGAAAATCATATCGCCGAATTGCAATTTCGATTTTGGAATAGATTTTCCAATTTGGATTTGTTCCCTGGCTGTGCGGGGAATCATTATATTTGCAGTTTGATAGAACACAGCTTGAGTGAATGCAGAGCAATCTATTGCTCTTTTGCCCATGCCACCCATTCTATATGGAGTACCAAACCAGCCCATTATTTTCTTCATCATATCAGATTTCTTCAAAGTTGCAAAACTGACATTACCAGTTTGATTTTGGGGAATTTCTTCTATGTTTACTTCATCTTCATCGCTATCGTCTATAAATTGCGACCAAAGTGACATAATGCGTTCTTCATCTACTATAATATCATCATAAGCTTCCAATGCTGCAATATCCTCACCCAAATCACCAATTACTTCACCCGTTTCTAGGTCAATAGATTGTTCAGGGAATTGGAAATCTTGTGCTTCTTCTTCATCTTTTCTGAAAATAGATTCTTTGTTAGCAGCAGTAAGTATGGCATCTGGATTGGATTGCAATCCAGCAATATCCGAAACTTCTTGTGAATTATTTACAATAGTAGAAATTGCTAATTGTCGAGTTTTAGCAGGGTTGTAAACGCGTGATTTTTTTGATTTACCTCTTTTCTTGCCCTTCTTTTTTGCTAATGCATCATTTGTTGCAGCAAAAAACAAGCAAGGAACTAGTATGAGTATTAGTAAGTTTTTAATTGAAACTAATAGTTTAGTATTCATTTTTCTCCCTTTTTTTAAAGATAAAGCTTTGTGCTTCATCAAGTTATGAAAAACTATCTGTCACTACAGGGATGGTTCTTCTGAACCAAAAACCGGCAACTGATTTATTTTGCGAATGCAATTAAAGCAAAAATACATTAATATCAAATTAAAATTTCATTGTCTCTGGAAGCAATCTGATGATAATTAGACTTTAACTTTATAAACTCCATTGCTTTACTGAAATTACTTAAAAATTGAAAAAAATTACAAATTTCCCACATTTTCGACTTTATTGGTTAAATGACTTGGCAAAAACTTTTGCAAATTTTGTTTAATCCTTTTATTAGCCACAAAATATTGCGAAATTTGTAAACTGAATTAGTTCAAGATGAAATAAACTTATACTTAGATAATGAATCAAAGAAAACTCATAACTTCCGCTTTACCTTATGCAAATGGCTATATCCATTTGGGACACTGTGCTGGTGCTTATTTGCCTGCCGATATCTACGCTCGCTACGCAAGATTAGTTGGCGATGATGTATTATTTATTTGTGGTTCGGACGAACACGGAGTGGCAATTACGATTGCTGCCGAAAAAGAAAAAGTAACGCCTAAAGATATTATTGATAAATACCACTATGCGAATAAAGCTGCTTTCGATAAGTTTGGAATGAGTTTCGATTATTACTCACGCACTTCTATAGATAGTCACCACGAAATTGCTCGTGAGTTTTTTGCTGATTTTCTGAAAAAGAAATACTTAATAGCTAAAGAAGAAGAGCAACTTTTCGATGAAGAAGCACAAATGTTCTTGCCTGATAGATATGTGGAAGGCACTTGCCCTAATTGTGGATATGATGCGGCACGTGGCGATCAGTGCGACAAATGCGGCTCTTATTATAACCAGACTGAGTTAATCAATCCTATCAGCTTAATTTCACATAAAACACCTATCAAGAAAATTACTAGACATTGGTATTTCCAGTTTTCACAGTTCCAAGAATTTTTGGAAAAATATATTGAATCACATAGTAAAGATTGGAAAGATAATGTTTTGCAGCAAACTCGTAGTTGGTTGAACGTAGGACTGACAGAAAGAGCAATCACAAGAGACTTGATTTGGGGGGTGAAGCTTACTGGAATTGAAGGTTTGAGCAATGAAGAAGTGGAGGGCAAAGCTCTCTATGTATGGTTCGATGCAGTTTTAGGATACATTTCTGCCACAATAGAATACTTCAAAGAAAAAGGTGCTGACGCAAACGAATGGAGAAATTGGTGGCAATCGGAAGAAACAAAGTATTTAGCATTTATTGGTAAAGATAATATTGTGTTCCATACTCTTATTTTTCCTGCTATGCTACACGCTCGTTATGATGATCAGAATAAATATATTCTGCCGAACAATGTGCCTGCTAATGAATTTTTAAATTTAGAAGGGCAGAAGTTCTCTAAAAGTAGAAATTGGAGTATTGACCTAAAAGATTTTTTTGAGGACTTTACCGAGCCACAATATGTAGATACGTTGCGTTATGCCTTGGCTATGAACTTTCCAGAATCGAAAGATAGCGATTTCACTTGGAAAGATTTCCAAGCAAGAAACAATAATGAATTAGCGGCTATTCTTGGCAATTTTATAAATAGAACTTTACAGTTTACTATTAAGAATTTCGATTCTAAGGTGCCAACTTTTACAGAAATAGAGCAATTTACTGCAGACTGGAAATCATTGATTAATGATGATGAAGCTAAAACAACGGCATTAAACGAAAATGATAAGTTATTAATTAATTCTCTTGCTGAAAATATTGACGAAGCAATAATTAATTACGAGAAATATAGATTCAGAGATGCTATTTCAAATACTATGAATATTGCAAGGGCTGCCAATAAATACTTCAATGATGAAGAACCTTGGAAGAGCATTAAGCAAAACCCTGAGCAAACTGCAAAAACTATGTATGCTTGTTGCCAAATGGTGGTAAATTTAGCTTGTGTTTTCGCTCCTATTTTGCCACATATTAGCAACGAAATATTTGAAATATTCAATCACAATACTACATTCAATCATTTTGAATTGAAAAGTACTAATTACTTTGAAATAGCTAAATTACCTTCTCTTGCTGCTGGTGTAAATATCAATGAGCCAAGAATTTTAATTACTAAAATAGAAAATGAGCAAATTCAAGCCCAAACAGCAAAACTTGGTACTCCTATTGCAAACGATAAGAAAAAGAATACTACACTTAAAACTATTGATACACCACCAATTAATACAAATTTGATTAACTACGATAAATTTAGAGAAACCGACCTAAGAACAGCTAAGGTAATTGAAGCTGAAAATGTTCCCAAATCCAAAAAACTCCTTCGATTGCAAGTAGAAGTATCTGGAGAGAAACGCCAAATAATAGCAGGCGTAGCTGAACACTATGCCCCAAGTGATTTAATTGGAAAAACGATTATAATAGTTGCTAATTTGGAACCAGCTAAAATAATGGGATTGGAATCGCAAGGAATGCTTTTAGCTGCCAACACAAGCGATGGGAAAATTAGAGTAGTTACTTTAGATGATGACATTCTTACAGGTGCAGAAGTTCGATGAGCCAGAGAATTATTCCAAATGATGCTATTTCAGAAGTGTTCAATTTGGTGAAGTATCCGCTACCACGCAGATTCCGTCACCATATTTCGCCCAATGCATATATTGCTTTAGATAAATTAAAAGAAATTCCACCCAGCTATCCACCTTTGATAGAATCAATAGATTGGGCTAAAGAATTTGCAAAAGGACACACTCCAGACACTTTAGATATTGGCTGTGGCTTTGGTGCATTTCTAATAAAAAACTCATTGTCAAAACCTACTTATAACCATTTGGGTTTGGAAGTTAGAGAAGTGCCAGTAGATTATATCCAAAATGTAATAAATACTGAAAAACTCACCAATTTATTAGTTCGCAGATATAGTGTGGCAAATGGTTTGAAATTTATAGCCGATGACTCAATATCAGAAATTTATTATTTCTTTCCCGACCCTTGGTATAAAAATAAGCACATCAAAAGAAGAGCATTCAATATGGAATTAATTGCCGAATGCTTTAGAATACTAAAAAGAAATGGCGGAAAATTCTACATTCAAACTGATGTTGAATTTGTGAACGAATGGCACTTGGAAATAATTAAACAATTTGGCAAATTTAATATTGAGCAACTTAAACCAAATGAAGCTTGGCACCTTACAAGCACAAACCAAGAAGAAACAGTGCTAAAAAGGGGTTTCGATATATTTAGATTGGTATTGGAGAAGGTTTAGAAACATAGAAAGGTTCACATAATCAAAACTAAATCCGAAGGAACTGCCTGTTTGTAGAAACAAAACCTATCCAAAACCAAAGCTCCGAAGGTTTGACCTGAAAAACAACTCATCCTAAAATTAGTAGAGAAACTATGGGCGGTTTTCTGCACTACCCATAAAACAAAATATTTCAAAAAAAACTTGCATTTTATTTTATGAAATACTCACTAAACTTCACAATTTTTAAATCGCCTTTTTCAAGTATTCCGAAAGTTGGGTCTCCGCCAAGCCAATGCCCCAGATTTATGTATTTACCTTTTGCGTGGTCTATGATTTCAATTTTGTGACGGTGTCCCATTATCACATAGTCAAAACCTTCTTCGAGTTTGCTTTTGGCGAATTCTCTCATTCCGTCTTTTTCATTGCCGTAATCTTTTTTATCGGTGAAGCCACGGCTTTGCTTGGAGCTATTCGAAGCAAGCCAAATGCCTAAGTCTGGGTGTAGCCAGCCAAATAATTTCAATGAGATTGGATTGCGAAGAATTGCTCTCAAAATCAGATAGCCAGTGTCGTTGAATGCTTTGCCATCGCCATGAGCCAAATAGAATTTTTTGCCGTGGTAAGTTCTTTCAGTGTCTTCTTTAACTATGGAAATTCCAAGCTCTTCTTCAAAAAATGTTTTATGCCCGAAATCGTGGTTTCCCATTAAGTATTCTATCTTTATCCCACTTTTAGCAAGTTCATCTAATTTGGCAAGTGTGCGATAGAAATAAGCAGGAACTACTGTTTTATATTCGAACCAAAAGTCGAATAAATCGCCCAATATGACTATGCCTTCTGTCTCTGGACTTAGGTTTGAAAGCAATTGAAGCAACTTGTCTTCTCGCTTTCTATCTATTTTTCTTTCGTGGAATCCTAAGTGGACATCAGAAATAAAGTAAAACATTCTTTTTTTTTGAAATTAAATATTTGCTAAATTAAACTTTTTAAAACTGAATTTACAATTATTTTACTTTTGATACTTTAAATTAAAATGAAACAATATCATTTTCCACAAATAGAATCCACAAACGATTTTGCCAAAGAGCTTCTTAAAAGTGAACAAGAAGTAGTAGTAACAGCAGATTTCCAAACCAAAGGACGTGGCAGAAGCCAAAGAAATTGGGAAGGGGACTATGGAGCAAACATATACTTTTCTTACGGACTGTGCCATACAGAAGAAAAACCTGCTAAAAGCTATCTACATTATCAAATTTCTGGGTGTTTGGCTACTTTGGAGTTGCTCAAGACAGTTACTAAAAAAAACATGTTTATATTGAAATATCCGAATGATATTTATGCTAAAGTGCAAGAAAGAGTAAATCGCAAAATTTCTGGGATATTAATCGAACACACTTTCCTTGGCGATAAATGCACTAACACTGTAATTGGTATTGGAATCAATGTAAATCAAACTATATTTACAAATCAAATTGTGGAAATTGCAACTTCATTGAAGATATTAGGTTTTGACTTCGAAATTCAATACTTAATAGACCAACTAGAAATAATTATAAAAAAATATATTAGTATGGGTGACGATACTTTATTTGAACTTTGGAGAAATGAGCTGAATATAGAAGGTAAGGATATAATTATTCTTAGCGAAGCCAATAAATGGAAAGTACAATCACTTCAAAGAGATGGCAGATTGCTGATACAAAATTTAGAATCCGATATTACTCGTAAAATAGACGATGGACAATCTATTAGGTATAACTTAGATTGATAAACTCAATGCATAGGAACAAGGAACAGCAAATTTTAGCAATTGATATTGGTAATAGTCAGGTTAAAATTGGATATAATGGGAGTTACTGGGCAACTACCCCAGATAATTTCGCCAATAGTTTGATTAAGTTGAATTTGGAAGTTAATTATGTTTTAGCACTTATTTCTTCAGTAAATTCGTCCAATTACACCTTAGTTGAAACTGCTTTAAATCTACAAAAAATCAAATTTAAATTAGTTGATGACTTACTCTCAAAGCAAATATTAATTAATCTCTCACGAATTAGCAATTCAGGTCAGGATAGAATTCTTGGCATATTTGGAGCTTTAACTAAAGCGAAACAGCCACTTTTAGTAGTGGATTGTGGTACTGCAATGACCTTGAATTATTTAGATTCTGATTTGACTTTCCTTGGTGGAGCGATATTGCCTGGCTTATATACTCAGTTTGATTCGTTAAATTCAAAGACCGATAAAATTAAAGTTGCAACTATAAATAACCAAGCAAAATTTCCTGCTTCTAATACTATTGATGCGGTTTCTAGTGGTATATTGTTGAATCTGATAGGTGCAATTGAATCTGCAATTAAGCTAATAGATGAAGAAAATTTGACAGTTGTGATTACTGGTGGATATTCGGAAATTATCTACGATTTAATAAATAAAGAGAAAAAATTTGTAATTTTGGAAAATTACTTGGTTTGCAAAGGCATTTTTTACTTAGAAGAGAAACAAAGAAATTAAACGCAATGATAAATAACAAGAAAGTAGTAATAGTACTTCCAGCATATAACGCTGAGAAGACATTGGAAAAAACTTATAAAGAGATACCTAAGGATATAGTCGATGATGTAATCTTGGTAGATGATTATTCTACCGATAAGACTTCCGAGCTTGGAAAACAGCTTGGCATTAACCATATCATACGCCACGAAAAAAACAAGGGTTATGGCGGGAACCAAAAAACTTGCTACAATAAAGCCCTTGAAATTGGAGCTGACATAGTAATTATGGTGCATCCAGATTATCAATATACTCCTCTATTGATTCCTTCTATCGCTTATTTAATTGCGAACGAAGTTTACCCAGTCGTTTTGGGTTCGAGAATACTTGGAAAGGGTGCTTTAAAAGGTGGTATGCCTATGTATAAGTATATAGCTAATAGATTCCTGACATTAGCACAAAATATGCTTATTGGGCAAAAGCTTTCAGAATACCACACTGGCTATAGAGCATTTTCAAGAGAAGTGCTTGAGACGATTGCTTTCGATAAGAATTCCGATGATTTCGTTTTCGATAATCAAATGCTTTCGCAAATATTTATGGCTGGATTCGATATTGCCGAAATCACCTGCCCTACTAAATACTTCGAAGAAGCTTCTTCAATCAACTTCAGCCGAAGTGTGAAGTATGGAATAGGAGTTCTTGGCACTTCGTTTGTGCATTTTTTCAATAGAATTGGAATAGTAAAAAGCGATATTTACTTTAAATAAGAATTAATTAAGAATAAGATTTAGTAAATAGGGAGAATGTAAGTTTTCCCTTTTTTTGTTTTTGAGGTATTTTGATTGTAAATAAAAAATGCCTTGCTAACGGGGGGAAATGTCGGCAAGGCATGCAGCATAAAAGAGGAAGAACGAATATTATTCGTCGAGCAGAAAACGAGACTCGAACTCGCGACCCCAACCTTGGCAAGGTTGTGCTCTACCAACTGAGCTATTTCTGCTTATTTATAAGAACAACGTTTACAAAAATAGGAGAATTATTTGATTTACGCAAGAAAAAAATAAAATTTAATTAAAAATTCTTTGAAAACTTTGTTATCACTGTTTCTCTTACTAATTCGATATCAACTAATGTGCCAGTTTCTTTGCTAATTGAAGTTACTTCTTTATCCTCGATACCGCAAGGAACTATATAGTCAAATTCACTCAAATCATTCGCTACATTTAAAGCGAAGCCGTGGCTAGTCACCCAGCGAGAGCAGTGCATACCAATAGCACAAATTTTGCGATTATTTTCAATCCATACACCAGTCAGCCCTTCCACTCGGCTCGATTCAATTCCAAATTCTGCAACAGTTTCAATTATTCGCTCTTCAATTTCTCTAAGAAACCAGTGTAAATCTTCCTTATAGCTGCTCAGATTGAAAATTGGATAGCCAACAAGCTGACCTGGATTGTGCATGGTAACATCCCCACCACGATTATTCCAAATAACTTTCACGTTCTTTTCTTCAAATTCTTTATCGGAAAGAAGTAGATTATCTACAGTTCCATTCTTGCCAATAGTAATCACAGTAGGATGTTCACAAAGCACAAACACATTCTTATTGCGTCCCTTTTGGATTTCTTCCACAAGCTGCTTCTGCTTTTCCCAGGCAACCTGATAGTCAATTAATCCCCAATTTTGAATTTCAATCATTCTAAGTCTGTTTAAAGTTTAAGATGAAGACGAGTAATTCACATTATAAGTTGAATTTAAGTATTGACAAAGATAATACAATTTCCGTAATTGTTTTGAAAACCCAAAACAAAAAAACGCAACTACTTTATTATTAAGCAGTTGCGTTTTGTTTTTAGTGCACCCTAGAGGAGTCAATTGTTTGATTTGAAATGATTAATAATGATTAGGTAATTACTGCATAACTATTGTATATAAGAGAGTTACAAAAACTATCAAATAAATTTATTGAAAATAATCATAAATATTTAGTTATATTTGTTCTGAAATTTGTTCTGAAAATAATTAAATAGGTTTGTCAATGTTATTAAGTATTAGATTCTATTTGGACAATTATGATTCAGTTAATCACTCTAAAATTTGTCTTTTTGTTACACTTGATAAGAAACGTAGTAAAATTTCAACTGGTTTAAGCATTCCTGTGAAGTTTTGGGATAAGGAACGTGAAATTGCAAAATCTAGTTATAGTTTATTTTCATTTGTGAACAATGAACTCTCAATGATTAGAAAATATTGTGAGTTTGAGTACACACAGCTTTCTCAAAATGGCATTGTTAATAGAGAAAAGTATATCAATAAAGTTAAAGAGTTTATAAAGAAAGAAGAAAGAAAAACTATATCAGTAATTGAAAAGTCGTTTTATGAGTATTGGGATGAATTTATTGACTTTTCCGATGTAAATCAACGAGTATTGCCTAGAGTTGTAAATTTATACAAAAGAGCAAAAAGATATTTTCAAGAATTTGCACCTTATATTAGTTTTAATGAAATTGATGAAAACCTTTTAACCACTTACAAAACTCATTTGATTACGGTAAAGAATTTACAAATTAATGGAGCTTTGCCATACTTCAAAAATGGTTTATTTGTATTTTTAAATTGGTCTCTTAGAAATGGATATTCCAACAATTTGAAGTTTAAACTTTTTAAAATCCATGCTACTGAAAGAGAATATAATGTTTATCTAAGTCTTGAAGAAATTGATAAAATTAACTCTTTAGAAAATTTATCTATATATTTAGAGAATGCAAGAGACTGGCTAAATATAATGTCTTTTACTGGTTTAAGGATATGCGATGCAAAAAGACTGAATGCTTCACATATAAATTATGATAAAAACATCATTGACATTATAGCTAAAAAAACTAATAGAAGACTTAACATACCAATCATTCCTCAAATAAGCAAGTTTATTCAAAAGTTAATAGAAGGTAAAACCTATGTAATCCCTGACCAAAAATTAAATAATTTCTATTCTGTATTGGGAGAAAAAGCTGGAATAACTGATGAAATTGTAGTTACAACTTTCAAACCACATAGAAGCGAATACAAAGTTCCCAAATATAAACTTATTGGAAATCAATGTTTTAGGAGGACTTTTGCAACTAATTCATTAAAACTCAACTTACAGCCAGCATTAATAATGAAAATTACTGACCACAAATCAATGGAAAGTTTTGAAAAGTATATTGGTTTCACTCTACAAAATGCTGTAAATGAAGTGAGCGAAGTTTGGAGCAAAATTTAAAAAAAAATTCGTTAAGAAATTCTAAATACAAAAAAAACCTTGTAAACTTAATTACAAGGCTTCAATGATTTAATTTACAACATTCCTATCTAATAACTTCAAACTTAACTGTTTCAGATGTTTCAAAGCCATCTAAGTATCCTTTCAAATTAACATAGTAACCCTTGAACTTCCATTCAAACTGATTGTTTTAAGGTCTTGCTTGCTTGCTTTTAGGAATAATGTATCTG
>Ga0163144_10011793_pt1 | contig 18461 bp, 19 predicted proteins | sample OliLak19BULKMAT1_FD_123175 | JGI IMG/M metagenome (GOLD analysis project Ga0163144, IMG submission 123175) | Freshwater microbial mat bacterial communities from Lake Vanda, McMurdo Dry Valleys, Antarctica - Oligotrophic Lake LV.19.BULKMAT1 | ecosystem: Environmental > Aquatic > Freshwater >... | reverse complement strand
CAGCACGGCGACGCCCGCCGCGAACCCACCCAACGGGCATCAGAACCGCACGCGCGCGGTCGCGTCATGAACTCCATCGCCGATCTGCGCAGCTTTGCCACCTGTGCAGAGCTTCCCTAGCGAGCCCGCAGCCGGGTAGTGTCTCAGTCTGTTCGTGAGGTCTCTGTCTGTGTTGAGCGGTGTCGCCGGTGGGTGGGTCAGGGTGTGCTCCTACGGTCGCCGGGTTCCGTCCACCCAGCGCGTACAACCTGCCGCTGCCACCATGGCCGGCGCACACGCGAGCTGCGGCTCCCCGGAGCACACCCTGACCCACCCACCGGCGAGGCATCACAACGAGACGATCGGGCACACAGACGCGCACTCGGGAACTAACGGCTCCCTGAGAGTGAGTGATGATGCAGCCGGCGGGCGGGTCGGGATGGCTCCGGGGAGCGCCAGCTCGCGTGTGCGCCGGCCATGGAGGCAGCGGCAAGTTGTATGCGCTGGGTGTCAGCGACCGCGCGACCGTAGGAGCCATCCCGACCCGCCCGCCGGCTGCCACCAATCGCCCGCTGCCGCGAGAATCGAACTGAGACAGTACCGATCGCCGGCTATCGGCGTGCTGCGCGCTTCAACGTTGCCAGCGGCCGGCCGGCGTCACGACGAAGCGCGCGCGGCAGCCACGATCCACCCAGATCTCGTTGCCGTCGAAGCCCCAGCTCCGTCCGTACTCGCACGGCGAGCCCGAGTAACGCTTGTCGACCTCGGCGCGTTGAATGCGGAAGTCGGTGCGGCAGCGATTGGCACGGCCGTCTTTGCTGGCGCAGACGACCGTGGGCAGCTTGTAGTCGTCGCGATCGTGCTTGTGCTTGACCTTCCGATCGTCGTCGCGGTCGTTGTAGCCATAGTCGTAACCGCTACTGTAGGGCGCGTTGTGGCGGCGCTGGTTGTAGTACGGGTCGACGACGCAGCCCGAGATCGCCGCTGCGACGGCCGCAACTCCGATGACTTTCCCAATCATGCGCTTCATGACGAGCTCCATTCTCGGGGGGGTGCGGTGTCAGTCGTTGCGCAGCGCCAAGGCTTGCCGCGGGCAACGGGCCACGGCCGCTTCGATGTTGGCGCGTTGCGATTCGGGAGGGTGCTCGATCAGCACCTGCGCCTGATCGTCGTCGCCGACGGCGAAGATGTCCGGTGCGACGCGGACACAGACGGCGTTACCTTCGCAGAGATCGTGGTCGACGATGATGCGCATGCGCCCCTCCAGTGTGAGCGGAGAGTGCCCGGCGCACGCGACGCGGTCAATGGTCGACGGGTCGCCGTCGACCCGACGTCGACGAGGGACGCATCGCCGCACGCGCGCTTGACAATCCGCGAGGACGCCTCGTAGAGCGGCCGCCATGACCGACCACGAGGAAATCTGGAATGCGCTCGGCCGTTACGCGCGCGGGGTCGACGAGCGCGACTTCGTGAGCGTCGCAGCGCTCTTCACCTCGGACGCGCGCATCGACTACTCGGTCGGCGGCGGCGCGGTGCTGCAGGCGAGCGAGCTCGCCGCGTGGCTCGGCCGCTCGATGGCCATCTTCCGCATGACGCAGCACCACCTCGGTTTGCCCGTGATCGACGTCGACGGCCCGACGGCGCGGACGCGCGTCCCCGTCATCGCGACCCACGTCCAGCAGCGCAAGGACGGCACCGAGCTCGACCAGATCCTCTACGGCACCTACACCCACACCTGGACGAGGAGCGCCGATGGTTGGCGCATTCAGTCGCTGCAATTCGAGAGTCACTACGGCCGCGGCACGTTCCTCGGCCCGGACCAGATCAAGCTCTTTCCGGCGGAGGCACGCTGACCATGGGACGACTCGACGGCAAAGTTGCGCTCATCACCGGGGCCGCGCGCGGGCAGGGTGAGGCGGAAGCCCGCCTCTTCGCAGCCGAGGGTGCCAAGGTCGTTCTCGGCGACGTGCTCGACGCCGAGGGTGAGCGGGTCGCGGCCTCGATCGGCGCGTCGGCGCTGTACCGTCACCACGACGTCAGCCGCGAGGACAGCTGGCAATCGTTCGTCCAGGCGGCGACCGAGCGCTTCGGCGCTCCCGACGTCCTCGTGAACAACGCGGGCATCCTGCTGATTGCGCCGATCGCCAGCATGACGCTCGACCAATACCGGCGCGTCATCGAGGTCAACCAGTTCGGCTGCCTGCTCGGCATGCAGGCCGTGATGCCGAGCATGGCCGCCAAGGGCGGCGGCGCGATCGTGAACATCTCGTCGACGGGCGGCCTGCAGGGCATCGCGGGCCTCTCGGCCTACGTCTCCAGCAAGTTCGCGATCCGCGGCATGACCAAGACGGCCGCGATCGAGCTCGGCTCCCTCAAGATCCGGGTCAACGCGATCTGTCCCGGGGGCATCGACACGGCGATGGGACGCGGCGACGACTTCGGCGGCGTCGACACGGGCGGCGACTATTTTGCCGGGTTGCCGATCCCGCGCATCGGACGGCCGGAGGAGGTCGCGCGCGCGGCGGTGTTCCTCGCGTCGGACGAATCCTCGTACTGCACCGGCTCCGAGCTGCTCGTCGACGGCGGCATGCTCGCCGGGCCGAAATTCGGGCAGGTGTAGCGGCGTTGATGAGTCGTTCGGCCAGCCTCGACACGCAATCCGCTTGCTTCCAAAACTGAAACACGTTCTACTTCGCGGCCGATGGCTGTCTCTGGGTCGCCTGCCGTAGTCGCCGCGCCGTCCGTGCACCTCGTGCAGGGTCGCGAGGTGCGGATTCCCGTCGTCGTCCGCGACGCGGCCGCCATGTCCGCGATGTTTCCGGTCCGGAGCAGCGACGTCCGCCGCTTGTTGCCGACGCCGACGCTGCACCCGGCCGAGTGGCTTCCCGGCTGGTCGATCTGCGTGCTCGCGGCGATCGAGTACAAAGACAACGACCTCGGCCGCTACAACGAGGTCGGCGTCAACTTTCTCGTGACGTACGGACCCGCGAAGCCATGGCCGCTGGTCGGGCTCGTGACGGCATCGCGGGAAGGAACCCTCGGCGCCTACGTGCACCGCCTGCCGGTGACGACGAGCTTCTCGCGCGACGCCGGACGCGACATCTGGGGCTTCCCGAAGACCGTCGACGCCATCACGTTCAGCGACGTCGGCGATCTCCGCACGTGCCGCCTCGAATCCGAGAGCCGCCACGTGCTGACGCTGACGGGGCGACGCGGCGGCGTCCGCACCCTCGCGGAGATCCCGCAGGACGCCTACGCCTGGCGCGACGGGATGCTGTTCAAGACGCCGTCACGCATGCGCGCCGGCGACGTCGGGTTCCGTCTCGGCGGCGCCACCATCGAGCTCGGCTCGCATCCGATCGCCGACGAGCTCCGCACGCTCGGCTTTCCGCGCCGGGCCCTCAGCACCACGTGGTTCGGCCGTTGGAGCGCGACGTTCGATGACGCGCAGATTCTCGAAAGGAACACCGCCGCATGAACATCGACGTCGATCTCTCCAATCCCGATACGTTCGTCGGGGGTATTCCGTTCCCGGCGTTCCAACGCCTCCGCACCGAGGCGCCGCTCTACTGGCAGCCCGAGACCAACGGGCGCGGCTTCTGGTGCGTCACGCGCTACGACGACCTGATGGCCGTATCGAAAGACCCGCTGACCTTCTCGTCGGCACGCGGCGGCACGAACATCTTCGAGGTCAGCGAAGCGGACATGTCGATGCTGCGGCTCCTGATGCTCAACATGGACCCGCCGAAGCACAACAAGTTTCGGCGGCTCGTGAGCACCGGCTTCACGGCCCGCATGGTGACGCAGCTCGAGCCGCACGTCCGGGAGATCTGCCGCACCCTCATCGACAACGTGATGGAGCGCGAGTCGTTCGACTTCGTGACCGCGATCGCCGCGGAGCTGCCGCTGCTCGTGATCGCCGAGCTGCTCGGGGTGCCCGCCGCAGACCGTCACAAGGTCTTCGAGTGGAGCAACAGCCTCGTCGGGTTCGACGACCCCGAGTACGCGACGTCGATGGAGACGGGCAAATTGGCGTCGGCGCAGATGTGGGCGTACGCCAACCAACTCGCCAACGAGCGCAAGGAGCATCCGCTCGGCGATCTCGTCAGCGTGCTGATGCAGGCCGAGGTCGACGGCGACCGCTTGTCGGAGATGGAGTTCGACTCGTTCTTCCTGCTGCTCGCCGTCGCGGGCAACGAGACCACCAGGAATCTGATCTCGGGTGGGATGCGGGCCCTGATCGAGCACCCCGAGGAGCGCGCCCGGCTCGTCGCCGATCCGGCACTGCTCTCAACCGGCATCGAAGAGCTGTTGCGCTGGGTGAGCCCGCTGATCCACTTCCGCCGCACGGCCACCCGCGACGTACACATGCACGGCCACACGATCAAAGAAGGCGACAAGGTCGTCATCTTCTATCCGTCGGCCAATCGCGACGAGCGGAAATTCGTGAACCCGGAGACCTTCGACGTCACCCGCACCCCGAACGAGCACCTGGCGTTCGGCATCGGCGAGCACTTCTGTCTCGGGGCCAACCTCGCGCGGCTCGAGATCAAGCTCATCTTCGAGGAGATGTTGCGCCGGCTGCCCGACCTCGAGTTCGACGGCCCCGTCCGCCGGCTGCGCTCGAACTTCATCAACGGCATCAAAGCGATGCCGGTGCGCCGCACCAGCGCGGCTTCGCAGCGCCGCGAAGCGTAGAGCTGCGCGGCGGTGCCGAGCAGCGCGACGAGATTCATCGTCGCGTGCATCGTGATCGGTACCAGGAGCGAGCTTGTGCGCAGGCGGGCGACCGCGAGCGCGGCGCCGAACACGCTCAGGAAGCCGATCCACCGCGCCGTACTGCCCGAGGTGCAGGGCCGCGAGCGCGACGGGCAGTCACGGCGACGGCCGTGCCCGCCCGATAGGACGCGGTGAGTCCGGCAGCAGGAAGCTCCGGACTACGACCTAGCTCGCTCGCCGGCAGATCGAGCAGCCCCGCGGCCGCAATGCCGCCGACGATCTGGCCCGCGCTGACCGCGACCATGCCGAGTGCCAGGGTGGCGGCCGCTCCCCACGGCTTCGGCACGGCTGGCCGGAAGATCCGCAGCACGGCAGCCGCGTGAGGAGCCAGTGGAACCAGCCGCAGAAGAGAATGCCGCCGAGCCCGATCGCCGGGTCAGATCGTCGGGCATGACCTCATCGCCGCGCGAGCACGTGCAGGCACCTGGCTTCCAATCGCTCGTTCCGACACCGGCTATTGGGATGTCACGCCGCGCCGCGTGAAGCCGTACCGATTCGTGGCGCCTCGTCGAAACTCGGCATGGTGAGACGCGCGTCCCGACTTCGCGGCCGGCGATCCTCACGCGTCAGGTGATTCCCTGACGGCGACGCGTAACGCGCGCGACCGACAACGAGATTCTCGCGCCGTCGTCGCCCGCGCGGTGCAGGAACGCGCCGCCCAAAGCGCCGGGCACGTCACTTGCTGTCGAGAGCGCGAGCAGAAGCACACACGACGCGGCACGACGGTTTGGAGGGTGGGCATGGAGATCGATGTCGAGACGGACGAGATCGTCAAGGAATTTCTGGTCGAGAGCTCCGAGAACCTCGACCAGCTCGACCGTGACCTCGTCATGCTCGAGGAGGACCCGTCGAACGGGCCGGTCCTCGCGAGCGTGTTCCGCACCATCCACACGATCAAAGGCACCTGTGGTTTTCTCGGTTACGGCAAGCTCGAGTCCGTCTCGCACGTCGCCGAGAGTCTGCTCTCGCGGTTGCGCGACGGCAGCCTGACCCTCACGCCTGAGATCACGAGTGCGCTCCTCGCGACGACCGATGCGATCCGCGAGATCCTTGCGTCGATCGAGAGCCAGCGCACTGAGGGCGACGGCGACTACTCCGCCCTGGTCACGACGCTGACGGCCCTGCAGACGGCACCCGAGGGTGACGCCGCGGCCGGGTCCGACACGCCCGCCGACGAGCCGGTCGTGCTCCTTGCCGAGCCCTAGACCGACGAGTCACCCGCGAACCCGGCCCCGACGGAGCCGATGTCCGTGGAGCCGCCTCCCGCACCCGTACCCACGCCGACGCCGATGGCGGAGCGCGCGACCGCGGTCGTCGAGCACGTCGCGGCCGAAGCTCCCGAAGCGCGGGCGCACGCCGGCGACACCACGATCCGGGTCGACGTCGGCTTACTCGACAAGCTCATGAACCTCGCCGGCGAGCTCGTGCTGGCGCGCAATCAAATTCTTCAATTCGCGGCGGGCCAACAGGACACGGCGTTCGTCGCGACCACCCAGTCGCTGAACCTCATCACGACCGAGCTGCAAGAGGGCGTGATGAAGACGCGCATGCAGCCGATCCGGAACGTCTGGGACAAGTTCCCGCGGGTCGTCCGCGACCTCGCGGTCGCCTGCACCAAGAAGGCGCGGCTCGAGATGGACGGCGGCGATACCGAGCTCGACAAGACCATCATCGAAGCCATCAAGGATCCGATGACGCACGTTATCCGAAACTGCGTCGACCACGGCCTCGAGTTGCCCGAAGTCCGGATAGCCATGGGCAAGCCGGCGGAGGGGCGGGTCGGGCTGCGCGCCTATCACGAGGGCGGCCAGGTCAACATCGAAATCTCCGACGACGGCCGCGGCATCGATCCCGAGAAGGTCCGCGACAAGGCAATCCAACGCGGGGTGATCACGCCCGAGCAGGCCGCGCGGATGACCGAGCGCCAGCTCGTCAACCTGGTCTTCCTGCCCGGGTTCTCGACGGCGGAGAAGGTCACCAACGTGTCCGGTCGTGGCGTCGGGATGGACGTCGTGAAGACCAACATCGAGAAGATCGGCGGCAGCGTCGACATCCAGAGCGCGCCCGGTGCGGGCACCACGCTCAAGATCAAGATCCCACTCACCCTCGCGATCATTCCGGCGCTCATCGTGACGACCGGCGGCGAGCGCTTCGCCATTCCGCAGGTGAGCTTGCTGGAGCTCGTGCGGCTCGAAGGCGAGCAAGCGCGGCGCGGCATCGAGATGATCCACGGTGCGCCGGTGTATCGCTTGCGCGGCAACTTGCTCCCGCTCGTCTATCTCGGCCGGGAGCTCGAGCTGCCGGCCGAGGTGGAGGGCACGCCGGGCTGGGACGCTGTCAACATCGTGGTGCTGCAGATGGACGATCGCCAGTTCGGTCTGGTCGTCGGCGGGGTGAACGACACGGAGGAGATCGTCGTGAAGCCGCTCGGCAAGCAGATCAAAGGCGTGTCGGCCTTCGCCGGCGCCACGATCATGGGCGACGGCAAAGTCGCGCTCATTCTCGACGTCGTCGGGATCGCACAACGGGCCGGAGTCGTGTCGGAGGTCCGCGATCGCGGCCTCTCCAAGAGCGATGAGCACACGCTCGATCGCCACGACGACCGCCAGACGCTCCTGCTGTTCGCTGTCGGGGCGCAAGGCCGGGTGGCGGTGCCGCTCGCGTTGGTGGCGCGGCTCGAGGAATTTGCGCGCCGCGACATCGAAACCGCGGCCGGCGCCGACGTGGTGCAGTACCGCGGCCAGATCATGCCGCTCGTGCATCTGTCGCGGTTGATGGGCGGCGAGCGTCCGGGCGATCCGCCCGATCCGATTCAAGTCGTGGTCTACACCCACGAGGGTCGGAGCATCGGCCTCGTGGTCGATCGCATTCTCGACATCGTGGACGAGGCCGTCACCATCACTCGCGACGGGGGACGGGACGGTGTCCTCGGGTCGGCGGTGGTGCAGGGGAAGGTCACCGACCTTCTCGACGTTCGTGGCGTCGTGCACACCGCCGATCCGCACTTCTTCACGCCGCCGGCGTCCTCAACCGGCGCCGCAGCCTACGCGCTGGGAGCCTGACGTGGCCGAGACCCGACAATTCGCGACCTTCTTTCTCGACGGCCTCTTCTTCGGAGTCGAGGTGCTGAAGGTGCAAGAGGTCATCCGGTATCAAGAGATGACGCGTGTGCCGCTGGCACTGCCGGTGGTGAGCGGCCTCATCAATCTGCGGGGCCAGATCGTCACCGCGATCGACCTGCGCCGCCGCCTCCGTCTCCGCGAGCGGCCCGCCGGCGAGCTGCCGATGAACGTCGTCGTCCGGACCGACGACGGCGCGCTCAGCCTTCTGGTCGATGAGATCGGCGACGTCTTGGAGGTCGCGGTCGATCAGCTCGAGCGCGCGCCCGAAACCGTCGATGCACGGGCCCGGGAGCTGCTGCGCGGCGTTTCCAAGCTCGACGGCCGGTTGCTGCTCATCCTCGACACCGAGCGCACCGTCAATCTGCAGGACGAACCAGTGCACGACCGCGAGCAAGCGGCGTAGCGCCCGACCACGCACTCACGACACGACAATGACCAGACCTAAACCAGGTTCGACAGTGAAAGGAGCCAGCACCATGAGCAACGGACGGTTTCGACGGGGTGGGGCTGCGGCCCAGACGACTGAGGATGCGGCGGGGATCGATGCCGCCCAGGAGGCAGAACATGCGGCGCGTGTCACCTCCATGATGGAGAACGCGCCCGTCAACGTGATCTTCGCGGACCGCGACCTGAAGATTCGGTACATCAATCCCAAGTCGCGCGAGACGTTGAAGAGCATTCAGGCGTACCTGCCGACCGACGTCGACACGATGATCGGCCAGTCGATCGACATCTTCCACAAAGCGCCGGAGATGCAGCGCCGCATGCTCGCGGACCCGAAGAACCTGCCCCACCGAGCGATCATTCAAGTCGGGCCCGAGAAGCTCGACCTCCTGGTGAGCGCGATCTACGACGCGGCCGGCGCGTACCTCGGGCCGATGCTGACGTGGGACGTCGTCACCGAGAAGCTGAAGCTCGAAGACCAGGCCGCCGACTACACCGCTCAGCTGTCCGCGATCAGCCGGACGCAGGCCGTGATCGAATTCACCATGGACGGCACCATCCGACACGCCAACGACAATTTTCTGAAGACGCTCGGGTACACGCTCGACGAGATCGTCGGGAAGCATCACCGCATGTTCGTCGAGCCCGCGTACGGCCAGAGCCAGGAGTATCGGGATTTCTGGGCGACCTTGAATCGCGGGGAGTTCGTGGCCGACGACTTCAAGCGCGTCGCCAAAGGCGGCCGCGAGGTCTGGATCAACGCCTCCTACAACCCGATCCTCGACGCCAATGGCAAGCCCGTGAAGATCGCGAAGTACGCAACCGACATCACGGTGAAAATGAAGGCGAAGCAGGAGAGCGAGCATCAGATCGCCGAAGCGCAGGAGCGCGAGCGCCAACAGGACGACGAGCTGCGGGCGAAGGTCGACAGCATTCTCGGCGTCGTGAATGCGGCGGCCCAGGGCGACCTGACGCAGGAGATCACGGTCTCGGGCTCGGACACCGTCGGTCAGATGGGCGAAGGACTGGCGCGCTTCTTCGGCGACCTGCGTCGCAGCATCGGCGCGATCGGCCAAAACGCCGCACAACTGTCGTCGTCCTCCGAGGAGCTGACGGCGCTCAGCCAGCAGATGGGTGCCAACGCGGAGGAGACGTCGGCGCAAGCCAACGTGGTTTCGGCAGCGGCCGAGCAGGTCAGCAAGAACGTGCAAACGGTGGCGACGGGCACCGAAGAGATGAGCGCCAGCATCAAGGAGATCGCCAAGAACGCCGCGGAGGCGGCGCGCGTCGCGACCTCGGCGGTGAAGGTGGCGGAGGACACCAACGCGACCGTCGCCAAGCTCGGTGAGAGCAGCGCCGAGATCGGCAAGGTCATCAAGGTGATCACCTCGATCGCACAGCAGACCAATCTGCTGGCGCTGAACGCCACGATCGAGGCGGCCCGCGCCGGTGAGGCCGGCAAGGGCTTCGCGGTTGTCGCCAACGAGGTGAAGGAGCTGGCCAAGGAGACCGCCAAGGCCACCGAGGACATCAGCCAGAAAATCGAGGCCATCCAGGGCGACACCAAGGGTGCCGTCGAGGCGATCGCGGAGATCACGACCGTGATCAACCAGCTGAACGACATTTCGGGGACGATCGCGAGCGCCGTCGAGGAGCAGACGGCGACGACGAACGAGATCGGCCGCAACGTGACCGAGGCCGCGCAAGGGAGCGGCGAAATCGCGCAGAACATCACCGGGGTCGCGGCGGCGGCGGAGAGCACGTCGAGCGGTGCCACCGACACCCAGAAGGCGGCCTCCGAGCTCGCGCGCATGGCGTCCGAGCTGCAACAGCTGGTTGGCCAGTTCCGCTACTAGGCCATGGCGCAGCCTTCTGAAATGGAGCTGCTCGGCGTCTCCTTCCGCACCGCCCCCGCGGCGGTGCGGGAGGCCCTGAGCTTCGATGCACCGGCAACGGCGGTGTTGTTGCGCATGCTCGCGGAGGAGATGCCCGGCTGCGAAGCGCTGGTGCTGTCGACCTGCAACCGGACGGAGTTCTATCTCGTACCGCCGGCTGGCGCCCCGGGGGCGACCGAGACCTTTCTCGGCCTCCTGCGGCGGCTCCGGCCGGAGGCGCCGATCCTGCGCGCCGACTGCCCGCGCTACCGGCTGACCGGAACCGAGGCGGTGCGCCACCTGCTGCGCGTGGCCTGTGGGCTCCACTCGCAGATCCTCGGCGACGGGCAGATTCTCGGCCAGCTCCGAGCGGCCGTCACGACGGCGCGCGAGAACCGAACGATTGGCCGCGTGCTCGAGTGGCTGACGCAGGATGCCGTCCGGACCGCAAAACGGGTGCGGCGCGAAACTGCGCTCGGCGCGGGCTCGGCCAGCATCGGGGCGGCAATTGCGGGGATGGTGGCGAGCTTCGCGCCGCGGACTACGGTGGTGATCGGCGCGGGCGTGGTGGCGCGCGACGTGAGCCGGCAGCTCGCCAAGCGCGGCGCCGGTCGGGTGGTGATCCTGAATCGCACGCGCGTCAAGGCCGCGGAGATTGCCGCGGACGCGGGGGCCGAAGATCAGCCGTGGGAAGCGCTCGTCGACATGATGGTCGAAGCCGATGTCGTCGTCACGGCCACGAGCGCGCCGGCACCGATTCTCGGGCCGACGTTGCTCGACGGCGTGATCGCGCGGCGCCTCGGCAAGTCGTTGGTGGTGATCGACGCTGGCATGCCACGGAACGTGGCCCCGGGCGTCGGCGTCACGATCGTCGGCATCAACGCCATTCGCGAGGAATGCGCGGCGGTGGTGACGGAGCGACGCGCGGCGGTGCCGCTGGTCGAGCGCATCGTCGACGATGCCGTCGCCGCGTACGAAGCCTGGCGCTCCAGTCGCGACGCGAACGTCGCCATCGAGGCGCTGTTCGAGCAGGCGAGCGACGTCAGCCGCGAGGCAGCCGCCATGCTCGCCGGCGCGTCGCGCGCCGCCGAGGACATCGCGCGCGTCTTCCTCCATTCGTTCCAGCGGCTGGTGCACGGGCACGTCCGCATGCTGCGGGGGCACACCCCGCTATCCACGAGCCGCAACGCGCCGACCCCCGTGGTCGGCGTGGGGCGATGACCATGCGCGCGCTCGTCGTCGATGATTCCACCGCCATGCGCAGCATCCTCAGTCGCATGCTGCGCGAGCTCGGGCTCGAGGTCGCCGAGGCCCGGAATGGTCGTGAGGCCCTCGAGTACATTGCCGCCCACGGTCTCGCCGACGTCATGCTCGTCGACTGGAACATGCCCGAGATGAACGGGCTCGATCTCGTGCGGGCCGTCCGCCAGGACCTCGGCCAACGCCAGGTGCTGATGATGATGGTGACGACCGAGACCGAGACCGCGCAGATGGTGAAGGCATTCGCCGCCGGGGCCAACGAATATCTGATGAAGCCGTTCACCAAGGCGGCGCTCGTCGAGAAGCTCGATCTGCTCGGCGTCGATGCCACATGCGCAAGATCCGAGTCCTGATCGTCGACGACGCCGTCGTCATCCGTCGCCTCTTGACCGACATCATCGCGAGCGACCCGCTGCTCGAGGTGGCGGGGGCAGCGGCGACGGGGTCGATCGGCCTGGCCAAGATTCCCCAGGTGAATCCCGACGTCATCACCCTCGATGTCGAGATGCCCGGGATGAGCGGCATCGAAACGCTGGTGGAGATCCGGAAGCAGTATCCGCTGCTCCCGGTGATCATGTTCAGCACGCTGACCGCGCGTGGTGCCGGAGCGACGCTCGACGCGCTGGCGCTCGGCGCCAGCGACTACGTCACGAAGCCGGCCAACGTGGGCAGCATGACCGCCGGCATTCAAGCCGTGCGCGAGTCGCTGATTCCGAAGATCAAAATCCTCTGCAGCCGCATCACGGGCAATGCCGCGGCGACACGCCCCTCCGCGTTCACGCCCCGCCTCTCGTCCGCGACGGCGACGGCGCGCGTCGACGTGCTGGCCATCGGGGTTTCGACCGGCGGGCCGAACGCGCTCGCGGCGCTCCTGCCGCAGCTCCCGAAGGATTTCCCCGTCCCGATCGTGATCGTGCAACACATGCCGCCCGTGTTCACGAAGCTTTTGGCGACGCGGCTCAACTCGAAGGCGGCGTTGCATGTCGCTGAGGCCCACGACGGCGCCCGGCTCGTGCCCGGAACGGCATGGATCGCCCCCGGCGATCGCCACATGGAAGTGAGGCGGGCCGGCGTCGACGTGGTGTTGTCCACCAACGGCGATCCCCCGGAAAATTCGTGCCGACCGGCCGTCGATCCGCTGTTCCGCTCGGTCGCCACCGTCTACGGCAAGCGCGTCCTCGCGCTCGTACTGACCGGGATGGGACAGGACGGTCTGCGCGGCAGCGAGCACGTCCGCGATGCGGGCGGGCAGATCCTCGCGCAGGACGAGGCGACGAGCGTGGTGTGGGGGATGCCCGGCGCAGTCGCCGGACTGGCGGAGCGCATTCTGCCGCTCGACGAGATCCCGATCGAGATCCTGCGCCGTGTCCGGATCGGACGCATCGCAACCAGCGCCCCGGCGAGTGTGGAGGTGCACCCATGACGATCGCGGCAGCCGAGCTCGACTACGTCCGCAAGCTCGTGCTCGATCAGTCGGCGATCGTGCTCGAGGCAAGCAAGGGCTACCTCGTCGAGTCGCGACTTTCGCCACTCGTGCGGAAGGCCGGATGCGGCTCACTCTCGGAGCTCGTGGCCCGTTTGCGGACCAGCAAGGACCAGGTGCTGCATCGCGAGGTGGTCGAAGCGATGACCACCAACGAGACGAGCTTCTTTCGCGACCGCCATCCGTTCGATGCGCTCCGCGATCTCGTGTTGCCGGAGCTCATGAAGGCGCGCGCCGCCGAGAAGCGCCTCTCGATCTGGTCGGCGGCGTCATCGACCGGTCAAGAGGCCTACAGCATCTCCATGATGCTGAAGGAGGATTTTCCGCAGCTCGCGAGCTGGAACGTCCGCATTCTCGGCACGGATTTGAACGAAGAGGTGTTGGCGAAGGCGCGGGCGGGGCGCTACGGCCAGGTCGAGATGAATCGCGGACTTGCCGCGCCGCTGTTGCTCAAATACTTCACGCGCGACGGGCTCAGCTGGATCATCAGTGGCGACCTCCGCCGCATGGTCGAGTTCCAGCAGATGAACCTCGCCATCCCGTGGCCAGCGTTGCCGCGCATGGACGTCATCTTCCTGCGGAACGTGCTCATCTACTTCAACGCCGAAACCAAGAAGAAGATCCTCGCCAACGTCCGCGGCCTCCTGCGCCCGGGCGGTCGGCTCTTTCTCGGCGGTGCCGAGACGACGATCAACCTCGACGACGCGTACGAACGCGTCCAGCACGACAAGGCGACGATCTATCGCCTGCGGGAAGGATGAGCGCATGCAGATCGCGCGCGAAGATCTCGACAGCATCACCGAGAACGTGTGGACGACCACGATGGGATTGCCCGTCCTGCCGTGGCTGCTCGAAACCCCGCGGATCGAGCGGACGGCCGGGGCCCTCGCCGGGTGGATCGCGATCGACGGGGCCTGGCGCGGCAGCGTCACGCTCTCGTGTCCGCAGGGATTGGCACAGCTCGTCGCCCGCGTGATCTTCGGGCTCGACGAGGAGGGCGTGCGCGAGCCCACGGTCGCGCAGATGGGAGACGCGTTGGCCGAGCTCACCAACATGACCGGCGGCAATCTGAAGGCGCTCCTCCCGGAGCCGTGCGTCCTGTCGCTGCCGCGTATCACGACGCCCGAGGAGGCGAGCCGTCGTCCCGGCGCGATGATCGCGGAAGCCACCTTCGAGTGCTCGGGCGAGCCGTTCGTCGTGCGGGTGTACGAAGAAGCCGTCGCCGCCGAAGCCACGGTCTAACGAGATCCCTCGCGGGTCTTAGACGATGCCGCCGGACGGGAGCGGCGCGACGTCGAGGTGCGCCGTGCACGCGAGTACCCGCACCATCCACGGCGGCGTCGGCTCGATCTCGGTGAGCGCCGTATTGCCCCACATGGCCGGCGGGCTCGTACCGACGGCCAGCGCCAGATGGCGCTCGACCAACGCACGACAGACGAGCCCGTGGGTCACGACACCGAGATGGCCGTCAGTCTCGGCAGCGAGGGCGATCACGCGCTGCCACGCGTCGGCGACGCGGTCGTGGAACACGGGCCAGCTCTCGCCGTTCGGCGGCTCGTAGGCGGTGCCGAACGGATCGAGATCGCCGAGCGTATCGTACGGCCGGCCGCGCAGATCCCCGAAGTCGCGCTCGCGCAGCAGGGGATCGATCACCACCGGGGCCCCCGTCAGCGCCGCGACCGCGTGTGCCGTCTCGACGGCGCGCGCGAGGTCGCTCGTCAGGATCCGCGTGATGCCGACCGGCGCCAGCCTGACGGCGAGCTGCTCGGCTTGGCGGCGTCCGCGCTCCGAGAGCGGCGTGGTCGGACGCTGGAAGACGCGCGTGGCGTTCAGCTCGGTTTCCCCGTGACGGGCGACATAGATGGCCATCGGGGGCGGACACTAGCAACGCCGCGTACGTCCGTCACGTCGGACGTACGCGGCGTATGCCGGTTGGATTGGGCGCTAGTTGACGGGTGTGACTTCGCCTGTGTTGAGATTCACTTCGTAGTCCTGCTCGCTGTCGTCATCGCGCACGACATGCAGTGACGCGGTCGTGCTGCTGTCCTCGACCTCGAGCTCGGCGCTCTTCAGATCGAAGTTGTTGCCGACGTCCTCCGCCTCGACGGAACCCGAGACGATGTGCCCGTCGTCGTCGACCGTGAAATCGTTGAAGGTCAGGCGCAGCACGACCGGCCCGCCCTCGGAGTTGGAGACCGAGATCGGGCCGCCGTCGACGACGAATCCGCCTTGGAGCCGCGGCGTCCCGGTCAGGGTGCCGTCGAAGTCGACGAGCTTGCTGCTGTCGAGGTCGGTGATGTTGAGCTCGAAGCTCACCGTGCTCGTCGGGAAGGAGAGGTTCACCTCGATCACGCCGTCGAGCTGGAAGCGGCCGAGGTCGTCATCGCTGACTTTGCAGCCAGCGAACGTGACCGTGATGCTCTGGCCGCTCTGATCGGTCGTGCGGGTGCCGCCGTCCTCGCAATTCTCTGTAGCGGCCGGACGGACCACGCTGGCGGAGCCGATGCTGACGCTCGGGATTTCCTTCAAGCCGAGCGCCAGGAAGGGCACGAACGAATCCGACACTTCCTGCACGTCACCGGTCACGCCGCCGCCCGGGCAATTTTCGGTGATCGTAATGCCGGCGGCTTTCCGCAGGACGTTGACGCCGTCCGAGACCGTCACGCTGCCGCTGCCGTCGACGTCGCAGGTGGCGTTCGTGCACCCGCTGGAGAGCCCGGCGGCGCTCCGTAGCGTCGCGACGCCATCCGTGACCGTGACCGACCCGCTGGCGTCGGCGTCCCCGCACACTTGCGCCGCTGCGCCCGTTACCCCGGCGAGACCGCACAATCCCGCCACCATCAGCATCAATGCCGCTCGTTGAACCAATTTCATGCCGTCGACCCTCCTGGGTGTGCGCCGCCTGGGCGAGCGCCTTCCTTGGGTATAGTCGACGGCTCGAATCGTGAACAACTACCGCAACAGGTGTTTTCCGGTGATGAGCGGGAGATCGAGCGCCGACAACAGACCCGGTTTGGCCGCGCACACGGCTGGAATCGCGTTCAGGATGCGGAGCGCCGTGGCCACCAGATTGCCGGTGTTGTGGTCCCCGTCCTCGCCGTGCATCAGCAGCTCGCAGACCATCGACGGGTTGCCCTTGATGGCGACCCGGTAGCAGCCCGAGCCCTGCAGCGGGTACGGCCAGTCGGGCGCGATGTCGTCGCGGAGACGCGTCACGTGCTCGAGGATGATCGCCGGGCGGCCGTTCACGATGCCCTGCACCTCGAAGCGGAGACCCGCCATGGTGCCCTTCGGCACGTGACCGGGCGGGATGTCGAAGTCCTCGGGCGCCGGCACCTTCACGTGGGTCTCGCGAATCTCTTCGATCTCGACCCCGAGCCCGGCGGCCAATTGCCGAACGACGTTGCCCCACGCCAGCGTCAGGATGCCGGGGATCAACAGCACCGGTTGGTGGTCGAGCGGCTTGGCGAAGCCCATCGTCTCGAAGAGGACCTGGGGCTGGTTGTAGGTGGCATAGTTCACGATCTCCATGACGCGGAGCTCGTCGATGCGCTCGCAGACCCCAGAGAGGACGAGCGGGAGCGTATCGTTCGCGAAGCCGGGATCGATGCCCGACGTGAAGCAGGTGGTGCCGCCGGCTTCGCAGGCTTCCTCGAGGCGCGCGACGATGCTCTCGTCGGCGGCGGGTGGAAACACGAGCGGCACGACCGACGTCGCGACGACGTTGGCGCCCGACGCGAGGATCTTGCACATGTCGTCGATCGCTTCCGACGGCCGCATATCGCCGGTGGCGGTGTAGGAGACGACGTCCGGCTCGAGCGCCAGGAGCGCGTCGACGTCGTTGGTGGCCTTCACGCCGGTCGGCGGCAAGCCGACGAGATCGCCGGCGTCACGGCCGACCTTGTCGGCGCTGTGCACCCAGAGTCCCACCAGCTCGAGATCGGGGTGTTGGATGATGCCGTGAAGCGCGAGCTTCCCGACGTTCCCGGTGCTCCACTGCACGACGCGATAGGTCATCTTGGGATCCTTCTTCATCTTCATGATTCGAGCCCGCTCGCCATTTTGATCGGCCAATTGGAGGTGACGGTGCCCCCGTCGACCTCGAAGACTTTGCCCGTGATCCAGCTGCCGGCCGGCGACGCCAGATAGAGCACCGCGAGCGCGATGTCTTCCGGGGTGCCGAGCCGTCCCATCGGTGTCATGTCGATCATCTGTTGCTTGATCTCGGGCGCCGCGTTCAGGAACATGCCGAGCGCTTCGGTTTCCGTGGCGCCGACGGCGAGCGCGTTTACCCGCACACGCGGCGCCCACTCGCAGGCGAGCAGTCGCGTCAGGTGCGAGAGCGCGGCCTTCGCCGTGCCGTACGCGACGAAGCCCGGATCGACCATGTACGACATGGCGCTCGAGATGTTGACGACGCTGCCCGCGTGCTTGGCCAGATGCGGCGCGCAGAGCTTGGTCAGATGGAACGCGGTGCCGACATTGAAATGGAAGGCGGCCTCGAGGTCCTTGATGCCGAGGTAGAGGGCAGGGCCGGGGGCCGTGCCGCCGGCATTGTTCACGAGGATGTCGATGCGGCCGAACTCCTTCAGCGTCGCGTCGACGAGGGCTTCGAGCTGCGCCGTATCGTTCACGTCGGTCGGGAGCGCGAGCGCCTTGACGCCGAGCTTCCGGACGTCCGCGGCGGCGGCTTCGAGCCGGTCGGCGGTGCGCGCCGCCATCACGAGGTCGGCGCCGGCTTCGGCGAGCGCGAGCGCGCTGCCGTGACCGATGCCGGCGCTGGCGCCCGTGACGATGGCGACCTTGCCGTGCAACTTGAAGCGATCGAGGATCATGGGGGGATTCTCCTAACGGGGATGCGGGTGGAGGCGCTGGCTACGGAACGGTGACGTCCTCGCAGCGCAGGCAGTAGGTGAGGCGGCGCTTGCCGGCGCTGCCTTCGGTCTTGAGACTCGCAACGAGACAGCGGCCGAAGCTCCGGCCGTCTTCGATCTGGACGCTGAAGCGGGTGGGAGTGTCGGCGCGCGGCAGCTCGGCATCGAGCACGGCGATGGGCGACGGCGCCACGACACCGACCCCGTAACGCTTCGCGCCCGGGAGCATCTGCGGGCTCGTCTCGGCCCCTTCGCGAAACTCGATGAGGGTCTGGGTGATGTCGACGGTCGACGTCGCCTTCGGAACCACGGCGCCATTCACGGCGATGGCGGCGGCCGCCACGGCGGCGAGTCCGAGAAGACCCAAGGAGAGCATGACCCCGCTCGCCGCTCGTACGCGCTTCGACATACGCGGCGGACTCTGCCGTGGGCTGGCATGAAAGGCAACGAGGGTCCGCGTGCCGCCAAGCGTCGCCGCGCGCGGCCATTGGATCGCACCCCACCCGTCCGAGCCTCCGAGCCTGGCTTTGCCCAAGAAGTCTCAACATAGGACGATATCTTGGGCAGACACCGGACTTTTTGGGCAGCCCAGCTCGGCCGCAATCCCGAGGTCGTGCATCGCGTGAATCAGCATGCGGATGTTGTG
>Ga0163144_10011790_pt1 | contig 18463 bp, 12 predicted proteins | sample OliLak19BULKMAT1_FD_123175 | JGI IMG/M metagenome (GOLD analysis project Ga0163144, IMG submission 123175) | Freshwater microbial mat bacterial communities from Lake Vanda, McMurdo Dry Valleys, Antarctica - Oligotrophic Lake LV.19.BULKMAT1 | ecosystem: Environmental > Aquatic > Freshwater >... | reverse complement strand
GCTGTCTCGCTGTCTCGCTGTCTCGCTGTCTCGCTGTCTCGCTGTCTCGCTGTCTCGCTGTCTCGCTGTCTCGCTGTCTCGCTGTCTCGCTGTCTCGCTGTCTCGCTGTCTCGCTGTCTCGCTCTTCCCCTTCCCCTTCCCCTTCCCCTCACCCCCGCCACCCCTGCGCAATCGGCATCCTCCGCCCCGACCCGAACGCAACACTCGTCACCTTCAGCCCCACCGCCACCTGCCTTCGCTTGTACTCCGCCAGGTCGATCATCCGCACCACCCGCGAGACCGTCGCCGCATCAAACCCCGTCTCCTGCTTGATCCGTGCCGCACTCTCGTGCCGCTCGATATACCGCTCGATGATCTCATCCAGCACCGCGTACGGCGGCAGCGAATCCTGATCGGTCTGGTTGGGCCGCAGTTCCGCGCTGGGCGCTTTCGTGATGCTTCCCTCAGGGATCGGCGGGTTCCCCCCACCCCCCACAAACCCGCACCGCGCCGCGTTCGCGTTGATCCAGCGCGAAAGCGCGTACACCTGCTGCTTGCTCACATCCGACAACACCGCCAGCCCGCCGTTCATGTCCCCGTACAGCGTGCAGTACCCAACCGCCAGTTCCGACTTGTTCCCCGTCGTCAGCACCATCGCGCCCGTCCGGTTCGAGAGCCCCATCAGGATCGTGCCGCGGATGCGCGATTGCAGGTTCTCCTCCGTCAGGTCCGGCATCCGCTCCCCCAGCCGCGTCACGCCCCGCTCGATAAACGCCGCATCGAGCGCGCCCGAGAAAGCCTCAAACGGTCCACCGATCGGGATCGTCTGGCAAGCAATACCCAGTCGCTTCGCCAGTTCATACGCATCACTCTTGGAATGCTCAGATGAATACTCCCCCGGCATCGAAACGCCCGCGACATTCCCGCTCCCAAGCGCCGCTACCGCCAAGCACGCCGTCAGCGCCGAGTCGATCCCCCCCGACAATCCAACCAGCGATGCTCGGAACCCCGTCTTCCGCAGGTAGTCGCGTATGCCCAGCACCAGAGCCTCAAACAAGTCTTCTTCCGCAGCCCCCACCGTCTCCCCTACCGCCGCGCCTGTCGGGCCCGCGCCCCGCGCCACATCAACCACCAGCATCTTCCCGCTGAACGCCCGCCCCGCCCCCAGCAACCCCCCGCCCGCGCCGTACACCAGCGTGTGCCCGTCAAACACCAGCTCATCATTCCCGCCCAGTTGATTGAGCGATGCCACCACAACCCCGTGCCGCGCTGCGTGCCGCGACAGGATGCCCCGGTGCTTCTCACCCTTCCCCAGCACAAACGGGCTCGCCGAAGGCGACACGATGACCTGCGCCCCCGCCGCCATCAACTCGGCGACCGGGTCCTTCGCCGCCCGATACCGCAGCGCAAACCCCGCATCCTCACCCTTCCACAGGTCCTCGCAGATCGACAGCCCCACCCGCGTGACCTCACGGGCACCACCGGTCCCGCCCGTCCCAGGCACATCCACCACCACCGCGCGGCTCCCCGGCTCAAAGTACCGGTCCTCATCAAACACGTCGTACGTCGGCAGCAGCCGCTTGTCGTAGTAATCAACGAACGTGTTATCTCGGTACACCACCAGCGAGTTGGCCACCCCCGCCGGCCCCCGGTCGCTCGCCGTTGCTTCCGCCGGCAGCGGCACCCCAAACACCACCGTCAGCCCCGCCGTCTTCGTCTCGCCCAGTTCCTTCGCCGCCGCAGCGCACGCCGCCACAAACCCCTCGCGCATCAGCAAGTCCCGCGGCGGATACCCGCACACCGCCAACTCCGGGAACAACACCAGGTCCGCCCCCGCCCCCCGCGCCCCCTCGATGCCGCGCGCAATCAGCGCACAGTTCCCCGCAAGGTCGCCGATGGTCGGGTTGATCGGGCAAAGAGCCAGCCGCATGGCAGATGATACTGCGGGTTCCGCCGTCCTCTACTCCGGAGTTCGCTTCTCTTCTCTCCCCCGCAGCAACCGATCCGGCCGCAGCCACACCGCCCCCAGCGCCCCAGAAGCCAGCAGCACCACCATCTCCGTCGCGCTCACCGTCAGCGCGATCACCACAAAACCCTCCGCCGACACCCCAGGCATCGAGAGCAGCGCCGCCAGCCCCGTCGCCCCGCCCTCGCGCATCCCCAGCACCCCCGCCGGGCTCGCGATCGTGATCAGGTAATACGCCGCGGCAGAAAGCACCGCCGCCTCCAGCCCAAGGTGCGCCCCCACCGCATAGGCCGCCAGCATGAACCGCCCCGACATCACGAACAGGTCCGTCATCCGCAGCAGCATCGCCCCCGCCAGCGTCGCGGGGTGCGCCAGCATCGCAAACCCAGCGTGCAGATTCACAAACGCCCTCGACCGCACCAGCCGGTTCACGAGCGACATCCTCAGCGGGTCCGTCACACGGTGCACACGCGCGAGCCCGACTTCTCCCGCAAAGTACCGCGCCACGACGAGCATCAGCACGTAGATGATCGCCAGCCCGCCCAGTGTGGTCGCGATGAACAGCCAGTCCAGGCCCTTCCTCCACACCGCAGCCCCGAGCGCCGGCGCCATCGAAGCCAGCATTGCCACGCCAAAGGCCGCCATCCACGCGCCGATCGTCATCAGCGGCACCCCGTCGCGCCGGTTGTGAATCACAAACCTGGATATCACGCTCAACTTGAAGGGCAGGTAAATCAGCGACCCCGCGATCGCGTTGCTCGCCTGCACATCAAGAAATCTCAGCCGCCGGACCGGCAGCAGCACCAGCCAGAACGCTGCGCCGTTGAGCAGCACGCTCAGCACCGTCAGCCCCAGCAGCCCCGCCACCACCCACGCCGGCGCACCCGACAGCGCCCTCAACTTGTCCTGGTTCTCCGGGCGTAGAGCCACCGAAATGCACCACCCAAACAACCCCAGGCTCACGATGAACCCCACCACCTGCACCAGCAGCCGCCCGCGCCCGCCCGTTCCGCCCGGCGCAGCCTCTTCAACCTCCGCGCCCGCCGCCGCGTTCTCCACTGAGCCATCCTCGCGCACACTCACGGCCGATCCCCCAGGCTCGCCGCCGTCGCCAAAGGCCGCACCAGGAACACCCCCGCCTCCGGCCAACCCGCCTCAACTTCCGCAGCCTCTGAGAGCCAGTCCGTTACCGCCGCCTCGGTCACCGCCGGATCGATCGATCCCGAGCGCGTCAAGCGCCGCAACTCTGAAAAGTCAACCAGCACGTGCGTCACGCCCCTCTCCCGCAGACGCTCCGACCACCGCGCCGGCTCCCCCGGGAACTCCCGGATCGCATCCCCCAGCGGCCACGCATCCCACGTCGTGTTGTACAGCACCGGCACACTCGCGTACAGCGGAGTTGCGCGGCTTAACAGGTACACCCGCGAGCCTCGTGGCAGCGCGAAGTTCATGAACACCTCCGGCGCCCCCAGGTTCCACAGGTGCGCCCGCCGCTCCTGCTCGCCCATGCCCATCAACTCTTCCCGCAGCAACTCGCCCGAGAACATCCCCGGCCCCGCCACCAGCACCAGGTTGGGCTTGCCATCAAGTTCCGCGCGAAACACCGCCGCGCTGTACCCGGCCTGCACCAGCAGCACCAGCGCCGCCGCAGCCATCACCACCTTGTGATGCAGGCATCCCTGCCTGCTCTCCAGTGGTAACAGAGCACTCACTCCCAGCCCCACCAGCATCGCCGCCGGCACCATAAGCGGGATCAAGAACCGCGATTGCAGGTGCGTCGCAAACAACCACAGCCCCAGCTGCGCCAGCAGCGCCACACACAGCAGCGCCGCAACCCGCACAACCGCGTGGTTTCCGCGCCCCCGCAAGAACACCACGGCGCCCGCCGCCAGCGTCACCGGAAACAACAATCCCCACTGCGCGTGCATCATGCCGCGGTGCCGCGCCCCCGCCGGGTCCTGGCTGTCGATCAGCACCAGCATCCGCAGCCTGTCCAGCAACGATCCATGAAACGTGTGCCCGCTCCGAAACCGCGCCACCCGCTCCGCCGTCCAGTGCCCCGTCCCGCCGATGTCATTCGCAAACCAGCCCGCCGCAAACGGAAACACCGGGTTCGCGCTCGTCAGCCAGTTGCGCACCAGCCACGGCGCCAGCACGAGAACCCCGGCCCCGGCCCCGACCGCCGTCATCTTCACCCATTCGCGCATGCTGCTCAGCCCCAGCAGCACGACCGCCACCGGCACCCCCGCAAACAAGAGTGCAGTGGGCTTGACGCACGAAGCAGCGCCCACCAGCACCCCCGCGATCGCCCCGCGCCCCGCCGCCGACAACCCCTCATCGACCCCTACCACCATCGCGCAGGCAAACAGAGCCACCAGCCCCATCTCGTTGTACGCCAGCGACCCGACCACGATGTTCCACGGCGTCACCAAGGTCAGGACCCCCGCGACCGCCCCCGCAAGCCCCGCCCGCTCCCCGCTCAGCCCGCCCCGCAGCGCCACCGCCCGTCCCGCCCGCCCAACCATCCACGCCGCTACCAACGTCAGCCCCGCGTGCAGCAGTTGGCACGAGATCAGCCGATACCCCTCTCCCGCCACCAGTCCCACCGCCTGTGAGTCCCCCGTGGCTCGCATCGGCGCATACGTCATCACACCCATGTGATAGAACGCCGCCTCCACATATCCGGGGAGGTACGAATACACGTTGTGATGGACCGGCGCGATCCGCCCCGCCGCCAGCCAGTCCTGCGGCAGTTGCAGGTGGTAACTCAGCGCGTCATAGCCGCCAAACTCGCTCCCCCACAGCGTCCCCGGCGGGTTGCACGCCGCCACCAGCAGCAGCCCAAGCCCCACAGCGCCGATCACGCCAAACCCCGATATCCGCGGCTCCCACCCGCCGCCCCGCACCACATCAAATCCCTGGTGCAGCGCCAGCACGCACCCGATTCCTACAACCGCGATTGCCACCCCCGCGCCCACGGTTCCGTTGAACGCCCCCAGCCATCCCAACAGGTGTGAAAGCGAAAGCAGCCCCGCCAACCCCAGCCCCACCTGCAACGCAAGCGCATCCACCGATCCCCGAACCAGCGGCGCAAACAATCTCCCCAGCCCCACCGCCGCCACCAGGTACGCCAAGGGCGCCGCCCCAGCCACCACCAACCGATCAATGACCACCAGCGCGCCCAGCACCACCCCATGAGGCCCGCCGAGGGATGCAAACACCACCGCGCTCGCCGCCAGCACCAGCCCCCCAGCAACCAGAATCACCCGCCTCAACCCATGCATCCCCACCCCTGATCCCTTCCCTTGCGGCCTCACCATTCCAACTGTCTCGCTGTCTCGCTCTCCCCCTCACCCCCCATTCCGCCCCATCCGCCGCGCCAACAGGAACGCCATCTCCAGCGCCTGCTGATAGTTCAATCTCGGGTCACATGTCGTCGCGTAGTTCGTCGACAGGTCCGCCTCGGTCACCCCGCTCGCCCCGCCGATGCACTCCGTCACATCTTCCCCCGTCAACTCAAAGTGCACACCTCCCAGCGGCACGCCGTGTGATTGATGCACCTCGAACGACGCCTCCAGTTCTGCAAGGATCGAGTCAAACGAGCGCGTCTTGATCCCCGTCGAGGTCGTCACCCCATTCCCGTGCATCGGGTCGCACACCCACAGCACGCGCAGGCCCTCCTTCTTCACCGCCTCAATGAGCCCCCGCAGCCTCTCCCGCACCCGCGCAGCCCCCATTCGGGCAATGAGCGTCAGTTTCCCCGGCTCATTCGCCGGGTTGAGCCTCCGGCACAGCGCCACCGCCTCCGCCGCGGTGGCCGTGGGTCCCAACTTCAACCCCACAGGGTTGCGGATCCCCCGATGAAACTCGACATGCGCCCCATCCAAGGCCCGAGTCCGCTCCCCCACCCAAGGCATGTGGGTCGAAAGGTTGTACCACCCCTCTCGCCGCGGCACGCGCCGCGTCTGCGCACTCTCGTACCACAGGTTCAACCCCTCATGGCTCGTGAAAAACTCCGCCCGGGCCATGTCGTCCACCGCCCGCTCCCCCAGCGCCTCCATGAACCGCAGCCCGTCCGCCAAGTTGCTCGTCATCTGCTCATACTCAGCCCGCAGGGCCGGTGACAGGCTCGCGTGCTTGAAGAACGACAGGTCCCAATACTCGGGGTGGTGCAGGTCCGCAAAGCCCCCATCCACCAGCGAGCGAATGAAGTTGAGCGTCAGGGCCGCGTGCTGATAGCCGCGCACAAGCTGCTGCGGGTCCGGCCGCCTCGCCGCAACGGTGAACTCCGCGCTGTTGACCAGATCCCCGAAGTAACTGGGTAGCGTCACCGGCCTGCCGCCAACCTCGCGTGTCTCCGTCGGGCTGGAGCGCGGCTTGGAATACTGCCCCGCGAACCGCCCCACCCGGATCACCGGCTTTTTCCCACCGTGCACCAGCACCATCGACATCTGCAGCAGGATTTTCAGCTTGTTAGCAATGCTGTCCGCCCGGCAGTCCGCCAGCGCCTCCGCGCAGTCCCCCCCCTGCAGGAGGAACCGCTTTCCTTCCTGTGCCTCGGCGATGACGGTTCGCAGCCGTTCAATCTCCCAACTCGTCACCAGCGGCGGCAAGGACGACAGCGATTCAACAGCCCCCGCCAGCGCCCCATGATCGGGATAGTCCACCGCATTGGCCAACGGCTTGGCCTGCCACGATGAAGGAGACCAGGAATCGGAAGTGGTGGGGGAGTGCATCAAAGAAGTCCTGAGTGGAAAGTACCGGGTCCAGTTTCCCAGCCCAACACGTTAGGAGTCGCATCCCACACTCAGGACTTTCCACGCAGGACTCAGTACCGTCCCCCAACTTTCCCCAATCCAGCGCTTTTTTCCAATTCCCGCTTATCTAGGACGTTGCCGTTACCGATCCCCTTCTTCGTTGGGCGGTTTGAGGGGTCAGGGCGGCATGGACGCCTCTCTGAACCCCCGTTGGACCTCTCCGGTCCCGCGGCATCGCCCGGCTCGCCCCGGCAATGTTTGCCGATGGCGCACGGATGCAACCGATAACAGGAACTGAGCACGGACGCTCAAAAGGAGCCAGGACGATGCCGACGACGACCCGCCGAAAGACCAAGGCCCGCAAAACCACGACCAAACGCCGCGTTGCCAAGCGCAAGGGCAGCAAGGCCCGGAAGGCCCGCCGCACCGTGCGCAAGACCGCGCGCCGTTCCGTGCGTAAGGCCACCCGGAAGACCGGCCGCAAGACCGCTCGCAAGTCGGTCCGCAAGGCCACCCGCAAGACCACCAAGCGTCGCGCCGTCCGCAAGACCGCTCGCCGCGTCACCACGACGCGTGCGTTCTGGACCATGCGTCGCGCCGCCTAAAGGCCAACGACAACACAGTTCAGCAAAGCCCCGCACTGTCGGGGCTTTTTTTGTAGGGCTCACGGGTGCCACTGATCGCCGCCGTCCTCGGCGGAGATCAGTGGCGAGAGGCAACCCACACCCCCTCGTGCACCCGCCAGAAGTGCTCGAACGACGCCGCCATGGAGTAGTCCTGCATCGCCTCGTGTGCCGCCTTCCCCATCCTCCGCCGCACGCCCGGGCCGCCCGCCAACTCCACCACGCGCTGTACCCAACCACCCACATCCGAGGCTGGAATCACAAACCCCGTCTCCCCATCCTCCACCACTTCCTTCGGCCCCCCATCATCCGTCACGATCACCGGCATCCCCGAGGCCTGCGACTCCATCACCACTTGCCCCAGCGTGTCCGTCGTCGATGGGAACAGGAACAGGTCGCACCCCGCGTACAGGCGCGACAACTCCTCCCCGTACCGAAACCCCACGAACCGCGCCCTCGCGCCCGAGTTCCGCAGGTCCGCCTCCATCTCCGCGCGGTACGGCCCATCTCCGATGACCACCAACTCCGCATCAACCCCCGCCGCCCGCAGCAGCGCATCCGCCGCCCGCCACACCCGTGTCAGCAGCGGCAGGTTCTTCTCTACGCTCACGCGCCCAACGTACAGCGCCCGCACCCGGCCCGCGGGTGATCCCAACTTCACCCAGGCATCCGTATCTCGGTGGCGCGGGTGGAACTGGTCCGTCATGATCCCCGGGCGCAGCGGCAAGATGCCCTCCCGCGCCATCCCCAGCCTCACCAGCGACCCCACGTACTCCGCCGACCGCGTGAAAATCACCTTGAACCGCCCGTAGAACGCGCGCATCAGCCGCTCCGTCAGCCACGTCGCGCTCGCATCATCAAACAGCCGGTCGATGTACGCCGGGAAGTCGGTGTGGTACACGCCCAGCATCGGCACCCCGCACAGCCGCGCTGCCAGCCTCCCGACCAGCCCTACCGGGCCCGGCGTCGAAATGTGCACCACGTCCGGCCGGTTCCCGCGGACATACCTCAGCATCGCAAACAACGGGGGCAGTGTCAGTTCCAGGTTCTCATACTTGGGCATCTTCATCGCCAGGATCGGCGCAAAGTTGATCAGGTTGGGCTCGCTGGGAATCTCAAAGTTGGTGCTCGTCAGCACCCGCAGGTCCCGCCCCGTCAGCCTCGCCCGCTCCGCGGCATTGCGAATGAACCGCGACACGCCATTCACATCCCCCAGCGTGTCCGTAAACAGCAGGATGCGCATGCCCGCGCGCGGGCCGCGCAGCCCCGGCGCCCCTGCTTCCTCATGGGAAAGCGCCCCGGGCGCGCCATCCTCCAACGCCGCCCCGGTTGCGATTGTCATGGTGTACCCTTTTGTGCGCTTGCACCGCTAGCGTAGCCGGTGCCCTGCCGACCCCTTACGCCAGACGCTCATCAATGAACCACTCGCCCCCGCTCATCGAAGATGAACCTGCCGCCGAGAAGGGCGCCCCGCCCGCCATCCGGATCGCGCTCAAGGTCGTCCCCGGGAGCCGCAAGGACGAAGTCGCCGGCCTCCTCGGCACGCGCCTGAAGGTCAAGGTCGCAGCGCCGCCCGAAGATGGCAAGGCCAACAAGGCCGTCTGCCGCGTGCTCGCCGAACACCTTGGCGTGAGCCCCCGCGCCGTCTCGATCATCGCCGGCCACACCAGCGCCGAAAAGATCGCCCGCGTCGAAGGGCTCACCGCACGAGACGCGTCCTCCCTCCTTCCTCTGTGATCTCTGCTTCCCTCCGTCCCTCTGAGTTCTCCCCCTCCTCTTTTCCGCGTCGGTCGCCATCCTTCATATCACCCCCGCCCCCAGCGCCGCCGCTATCACCAGCAGCAGCACGCCCACCACCACCCGCACCGTCCGCATCGTGACCTTCGCGACCAGCCTGGACCCAACGTACGTTCCCGTGAACGCCGCGATGCACGCCGCCGCCACCAGCGGCCAGCCCGGCTGCTCCACCGCGCTGAACTTCTCCGCCGCGAAGTCCCGCCCGTACACCCCCAGGCGCGCCAGGTCCACGAGCACCGCCGCGCACACCCCCGTCCCGATGAACTGCTCTTTCGTCAGTCCCGCGCGCATCAGGAATGCCGACCGCAGCGCCCCCTGGTGCCCCGACAGCCCCCCGAAAAACCCGGAGATCACGCCCCCCAGCGGCAGCCAGCGCTTCTCAAACGCCAACGACTCAAACCGCGTCCACAACTCCAGCACCGCAAACCCCGCCATCACCACCGCGATCATCAACTTGAGCGCAGTGACCTCAAACACCCGACCAGCCATCGCGTACGTCGCCAGCGGCGCGCATTCCCCCATGGTCGTCAGCAGCCATGCGCCGACGAACGCCGCGGGGATCGCCGGGAGCGCAAACCGCAGCAGCACAGACCACTCCGCGTGCCGCCCCACCAGGGCGGCCTTGAACAGGTTGTTCGCAAGGTGCACCACCGCCGTCGCCGCGACCGCCACCTCGAGCGGAAAGAAAAGCGCAAACGCCGGCATCAGCAGCGTGCCCAGCCCGAAACCGGAGAAGAGCGTGAGCGCCGAGACCAGCAGCGCGGCAGTGCAGACGACGAGATAACTCATGAACGACTCACGCACTTTCGGCGGGCAATCATCCCTCGCCATCCGCACCGATCCGCGGCGAACTCGCGGCCGACGGGGGCGCCACCTTCGAGGCGGAAGTGGCCGAGGGATCGATCGCCGCGCCCACATCCGCCGGCAGGGTGATTCGGAACGTCGCCCCCCTTCCCTCGACCGACTCGACCGTGATCTTCCCGCCGTGCTCTTCAGCAATGCGTCGGGCCACCGCCAGCCCCAGCCCCGTGCCCCGCGCCCCCTTGGTGGTGTTAAAAGGCTCAAAGACCCACGGCTGCTTGCTGGCGGGAATGCCCGGCCCGTTGTCGATGACCGCGATCTCAACGCTCGCCGGCAGGCTCGCCGCCGGCGTCGGCCGATGGCGCAGCAGCGGTGAGGGTGCTCCCACCGGCGCCCCGCCGGGCTTGTACACCGCCCGCACCGTCACCGCGCCAACGCCCGGCTCCACCGCCTCCACCGCGTTGGTCAGCAGGTTCATCAGCGCCTGGTGGATGAGCGCCGGGTCCAGCGGCACCGGGGGCATCTCGGCGTCCACATCCACGATCATCGCCACCTGGCGTGAAGCGCACTGGGCTTCGAGCAACTGCGCACAGTCTTCGATGATCGGCGCCAGGCGTGCCAGTTCCAGTTCGATCCGCCGCTGACGCGAGAAGGCCAGCATGTTCATCGTCAGACTGATGATGCGGTCCAGGTTGCGCTTCTGGATCGCCCACCCGCCCTTGGCGATCTTGAGGTCGTTCTTGTTGAGACCCATCTCCACCACGTCCGCCCCGCCCCGCAGCCCCTGCAGGATGTTCTTGATGGCGTGCGAAAGGCTCGCGACCGTCTCGCCGATCGCCGCCAGCCGCTCCCCCTGCAGCTTCTGCTGGTACAACTCGGCGTTCGACAGCGCCAGCCCCGCGTGCTGCCCGATGGCGTTCATGAGTGCCAACTGCTCCGCCGTGAACGTGTAGTTCGCCATCGAACTATCGATGTAAATCGCCCCGTACGTCCGCTCCCGGAACCGGATGGGTGAGCAGATCGCCGAGCGGATGTTCAGCCGCTGCACGCTGTCCCCGCTGGCAAACCGCGGGTCGCTCATCGCGTTGGTCGAGAGTACCCCCTCGCCCTTCTCCATCGCGTGCTGAAGGATCGTCCGGCTGACGTGGATCTTGGCGTCGTCGGGGTCCAGCGGTGGTTCCTTGTACTTCACCACCTCCGCCACCGCCGCCGAGCCCGGCGTGGGGCCCGTGAGCATGATGCAGCCCCGCTGCGGCGAAAACTCCGCGAATATCAGGTCCATCACGCCCTGCAGCAACTGCTGGCGGTCCATCACCCGCGTCGTCAGCATCGTCGTCAGCCGGTAGATAACCCGCAGGTGGTCCACCGCCGCCGCCCGCGGCTCGGGCTCCGACAGAATCACCGAGTCGTCGTTCCCACCCGGCAGCGAAAGCCCCACCGGCGTCACGCTGGGCAGCGTCTTCTCGATCGATGAATCGATCCGCTTGTTCCCCACCACCCGCACCACATCCGGGTCGCGGGCATCGGTCTGCCCGAACACAAACAGCGTCTGCCCCGTCCTGATCTGGTCCCCCGGTCGCAGGCGCGTGCGATCATCCAGCTTGACCCCGTTGAGGTACGTCCCGTTCTGGCTCTCCAGGTCGCGGATGTACCACACCCCATCATCGGGCGTGAGTTCCGCGTGCCGGCGTGACACCGCGTTGTCATCAATGGGCAACGCCTCGCTGGACCGCCCGATGAGCTGCGGCTCATGATCGGGCAGCTCAAACTTGCGGCCCTTGTCCGGCCCTTGAATGACGGTGAGGATCAGCACGCCGTAATGTTAGTAGTTTCCCCCGCGCAAAGCCCCAAAGCCCATGGAAGAACCGGAATGAGTAGCCCGCCGCTCCGCGACCCGTCCTTCCCAGGCGCCCCACCCGCTCAGAGGAACAACGCTCGTCGCGCCGCTCGCGCATCTCCAGTGTCCTGAGCGGCGGCCGGGGGCGGCAGCCCCGGCCTACGCCTTCAACATCGCTTCTAAGCCCGCCTGCATGTCGTCCTTACCGACCATCACAAAGACGCACTTTCCGCCGCTCCGCGCCGCCCAAAGCCGCCCGATCAAGTCCTTCTCTTCCGTGTCCTTGTTCGTGAGTCGATCCGCCCCCTTGTACTCGACCACCGCGATTCGCCCGTCCTTGAGCATGGCGACGAAGTCCGGATAGAAGCCCCGATCTGCCAGCGGAAGGCGGAACGCGTACAGCCCCGAAGTGAGATTCTTCACCCAGTACGCCACGTTTGGATGATCCGCGATAAGCGCGGCGCACCGGGCTTCCTCCGGCTCCATCGCCCCGATGTTCGCGTAGTAGTGGTTCTTGAGCACCAAGTCACCGTCGTAGTTGCTCGCGGCGGGGTACAGGCCGATCTTCTTGGGGAACTCGAACACGACTTCCGGTCGGCACTCGACCTTCGGCCCCTTGTTCTCGAAGAGGACCGCCTGATAGGTCGCTTGCTGCGCCTTGATCCGGTGCGAGTCGATGCGGTGGTCGATGGCCGCGACCAGCCGCCAGCGCAGCGGGAGGAGCGTGTCAAAGGCCAGCCCGCGCTTGGCGTTCAGGTGCGCAAAGGCCCGGTCCAGAAACGCCCGCTTCTGTGGCTGCGTCGCCTCGGGAACCTTCACTTCTCCGTCCAGCCAGTCCACGAAACTCTCGGGCGTCTTCGGCCCCCGCAGGTCGCGGAGTTGCATCTGTTCGGCAAGGCGCGTCAGCAGTTCGACGGCCAGTGTTCCTTCGGCCTTCACGTCGATGGTGGCCCCGGTCGTGGTCGTCTTGGCCGGGTCCAGCGCTTCTTCCGCGAGCGCGGCGTCGCACTCCTCCAGTGTCCACGCTACATCGGCATCCGTCGGGTCAAAGAGGGTCCAGCCCTTGGGGGCCGACGCGTCGGCAACGGCGAGTTGAGGGACTTCGAGCGCATCCCCGAATGCCGCCGGGTTCGTGGGACGGCCCTCGGTCTTGCGCTGCACCTTCGCTACCGCCCGCCGATCCTCTGGCTTCTCGAACACCGCCGCCAGCGCATCGGCCTGCTTGGTCGTGAGCGTGCCGCCCGTCCACACGATCTCGGTTTCCTTGGTATCAGCGCGAGTCTGGAACGCCACGGCCTCGCGCACATCCCTGGGGAGCGCGGCGATGGCCTTCTCGCTGGGCCTCGCCGTCACGATCTCGAAGACCGCTTCGGACGGGTTGAACAGCCCGACGCCGCCGCCCGAGCCACCCTTGCCCCCTTCTTCCACCACCGCCGCTTCGGCCTCGTACCGCTCGAAGCCGCTTTCGACCAGCGCATCCTTGATCGACGCCGCCGCCATGCCAAACTCTTTGCTGGTGACGTACGCGTACGCCTCGTTGAGCGCATCAGTCGCTTTGGCCCGCGCGTACGGCAGCCGCAGCACGCGCCCAAGCAACTGTTCAACCGCCCCCTTCGCCGACAGGTTCGCCACGCTGCACAGCACGTACGCGAACGGGCAATCCCATCCCTCACGAAGCGCGTTCACGGTGATGACAAACTTCAGCGGACAGTCGCGGGCGAGCGGCTCGTCGGGCAGTTCGTCCTTCTCGCCGGTGCGGATGGCGACCTCGTTCTCCGCGACGTTGTAGTCCTTGATAAGCCACGCCTTGAGCACGTCGGGCGTAATGCGTTCTTCGCCTTCACTCTTGCTCTGGGCTTGGAAGAGCACGATGGGGCGGATGTATTCGCCGCTGGTCTTCTCTTCCTCGGCCGCCAATCGCTCCAGTTCTTCCCGCTTGGTGATGGCCGACGAAATCGCCTCGTGCGGGTTGCCCCGCTCCACCAGGCGTATCGGCATCTTGATCATCTGCGCCGCCTTCAACTCCGCGGCGGAGACGCTGAACAGGATGTTGCTGCCGATCTTGCTCTTCGTGTGCGCTGCGGGCGTCGCGGTAAACTCGATAATCCCCGAGGGGTTGAACCGCCGGAGCGTTTCGTACGACAGGTCGCTCCGGGCGTTGTGCGCTTCGTCCACGATCACCAGCGGCATCCGCAGCCGGAACACGTTGGCGAGGCTCTTGGCGAACGTCCCACCCTCGGCCACCGGGTTCCCGTCCGCGTCGGTCTGTTCCAAGAGCGCCAGTTGCGCGGGGCTCAGGTTGGCGAAGTGGTCCATCAACTCGCCGTTGCCGCGATAAACCAGCCGCCCTTCCTTCGCGGCCACCCGGAACGTCTGCATCGTCGCCACGACGATCGTGGTATCCGCATCCAGCGTGCCGGGCTTGACCGAAAGGGCTTCCTCGGTGGACAGCACCGTCACGCACCCCTTGAACGCTTCGTCCAGCGCGGTCCGGTACGGGTGCCGCCGATCTCGGAGGGCCTTCAACGTCTGTTCCACGATCGTGTTGCTGGGCGCGAGCCACAGCACCATCGCCCGCTCGGCGTGCAGATACGCCCGCGCCGCGACGCCCACGGTGTGGGCCGCGATGACGGTCTTGCCGCCACCCGTGGGCACCCGCAGGCAAACGTACGGGAACGCCTCGCTCTCGGGCCACGACGGGATCACCGCGTACTCGGTGCGGCGACCGAACTTGTCCACCGGCCGTGAATCGCACTCGTTGAATGCCGCCTTCGCCCCGACCCGCTTGGGGTCAAGGTTCATGGCGCGGGCGCGGCGGAGGTAGGTGTCCAGCACCTTCAAGCAGTCGGATTGGTACCCCTTGAGGGCGTAGTTCGTCATGGCTCACTCGCCCTTCCTGTCGGCAGTCTCAGTATGTAAGCCCGGCTTACCTACTGCCCGGTGCGGTGTGGCGGCTTCGGCAACTGTCAAGGCATACCTAACAGTTGGGGCCGCCCTTGCCGCCGCAGCCACAACCTGTAAGCCCGGCTTACAGGTTGCCGGAACTCTCGCCCGAGCATCCGATTCAGTTGTCAAGCCATACTTGACAACTGCCCCGGCCCTCTCACTCCAACGGGGCGACGGGCTGTAGTCACGGGTGGAGCGGGTGCTTTGCCCGCGCAATCCGTGGACAGCGTTGAGTTGATAGACCCCCATTCAGTGCCCCCCGCTCGTGTCCGCCGGCCCCGCCGTCCCCGGCGGCAACTTCTCCACGTTTTTCGGCAGTGTCTTTTCCTCAATCTTGACCCGCCGCTCCAGCTTCTTGATGTCCTCGGCAGGGGGCAGGGCCTCGGGCCGGATTCCGCGGTCCGCGAGCAACTTCCGCACGTCCCTGTTGTTCTGCACGTGCTCGTTGGTGATGCCGTGCTCGGTATTGAGGTCCTTCTCGTTGATGTTGAAGTTGGTGATTTCGTTGGCGAAGTCCTTGGCCTTGATCGTGATGGTGGGGAGGAAGTCGGCCAGCGATCGCCCGTCGGGCACCCCCAGTTTCTTCTTCATGTCCCCCGTGGTCCGGCCTCCGAAGAGTGCTGCATCCCCCTTGCTGCGGATGGTCCCGAAGCTCTTCTCGTTCTTCACCCGCTCATAGATGATCCCCGACAGGGTCTTTTCCGAGCCGGTCAGTTTCTCGCGGGCCGCGAGCCGTTCGACTTCGCCCAGCCGCTGCTCGATGAGTTCCTGCTTGCGGGTCTGGAGGGCGAAGTAGGTCTGCGCGAACGCCACCGGCGGCTTCTTGGGGTCGCCGTTCTGCGCGATCAGGTAGCAGGCGTAGCGCGTGAGGGCGAAGTCCTCGACTTCCCGCTGGGCACCCGACCCCAGATCGACCATTGTGTTGACCTCAACAAAATGGTCCGCCACCTGCTGGCCGCTGTTCTCGCAAGCGGCCCTGGCCTTCTCGATCACCAGCACAAAGTTCCGCCACTCGGTGTACCCAAGCGCGGCCTGGAGTTGCCGGGCGTGCCAGTACTCGACCCCTTCCCGGGTCTGGGTAATGGCCGTAAACGCCCCGTACAACTGAGTCACCAGTTCATTCTTCATGCCCACCCTCCACGCAAAGGCCGCCGTCCAAGCCTACGACACCTTGATCTGGTACGGAATCTGCCGGAACGTCACACCCTCGCGCTTCAGCCGGGCCGCGCCCAGTCGGCACGCCTCGCCGAAGACCACCCGTGGCCCGTCATGCTTGGGCAACTCCGCCAGCACGTCCCCCGTCAGCACGTTGCCGCCGTCAGGGCGCTTGTCGCCGAGAATGCCGTTGAAGAGGAGGTAGTACGCGATTCCCCGGCAAGTCCCGATCAGCGGCGAGCGCTTCCCGTTCACCTTCTTCGGGATCGGCTCGCCCGTCTCGGTGAAGAACACATGCGCGGCGAGGTCGGCGAACTTCACCGCATCGCGCAGCCGCCCCCGCTCATCAAACAGCGGCTCCCCGAGCGTGACGTAGCGGAACCCTCCGCCCGTGCCTTGCACCTTCTCCTTCTTGGCGTCCCCCTGCGGGTGGTACCCCTCGGCCACCTTCCGCAGCCGCTGGGCCGTGATGGTGGTGGCGATGGTGGAGTCCATCTCGATGCAGATGAAGCGGCGGTTGCCCCCATCGGCCTTGTTCATCGCCAGCACCGCGTGCCCGGTCGTGCCGCTCCCCGCAAAGGAGTCCATGATGAGGTCATTCGGCCCCGAGCCGCACCGCACGATCGACTGAAGTAGTGACGGCGGTTTCGGGTACGCGAAGGACTTCGTGCCGAAGATTTCGGACAGTACCCGGCCTCCCTCTTGGGTCAACGCGGCTGTAAGCACAACCCTGCCTGTCTCATCGTCACCTTCGGCTTCGGATTCGCTCATTCGCGGTTGGTTGGCGGATGCGCTCTCCACCCAGCTTGTCAAGGGTAATGGCTTCTCGCTCTTTGGATCCCAGTACGTTTTGTAACGCGGGCGAGTCATGCGCCCTTCCGCTTCGTCGGGCCAGGTGACAAGGCCCTTCGCGATAACCCCGTCCATCGTCTCGGGGAAGAACCGCCACACGCGTTCGGGATTCGCCGGGTACTGCGTGCCAGTCCGGGGGTTCGTGATGGTGTAGAACTGCCCGGGCCGCTCCCGCGAAGTCATGCCAATCGTCAAGTCGGTGCTGGCGTAGCGTCCCCTGTCGTCTGCGTGCGGATACCCGTCCGCGCCTTTCGCAAGACCGTACAAGCGCGTGTTGGCAATGTCTTTGCCGTATACCCCGACGTACTCGTGATCCACGGACAGCGGCGTTCCGCGCATCGCGGAAGACGTGCGACTCTTCCACACCAGCGTGCCAAGGTAGTTCCTGTGTCCAAAGACTTCATCCATCATCAGACGGAGCATGGCGAACTCCGTGTCGTCGATGGACACAAAGATCGCCCCGTCCTCCGTCAGGAACTCTTTCAGCAGCGCCAGCCGCGGGTACATCATGCACAGCCAGCGGTCGTGCCGGTCGAGCGTCTCTCCCTCCTTGCCCACGACCTTGCCGATCCACTGGCGAATCTCCGGCGAGTTGGTGTTGTCGTTGTACACCCACCCCTCGTTGCCCGTGTTGTACGGCGGGTCGATGTAGATGCACTTCACTCTGCCCGCGTAGTACGGCAGCAGGGCCTTGAGCGCCAGCAGGTTGTCCCCCTGCACCAGCAAGTTGCCCGAGCCGACCCCGCCCTCCTCACCCACGCTCAGGGCCGGGTCGCCGCGCAGCAGGTGGTACGGCACCTCGCGGTGATGCCCGACCACGGCCTCCTTGCCAATCCATTGAAGACTCGCCATTGGAGCAAAGGGTAACGCATCCGAACCCCTCTCGCACGGGTGTGTCTCTGTGTTCTCTGTGCCCCCGCCGCTTCGGCGCTGTGGATAGTGGTGAAGTCTCTTCTCTTGCGTCCCCACCCGCCGCTCCGCGTCCGCATACGTAGCCCGCCCGTCAGGAAGGGCACGCTGAATCTCGCGCCCGCCATGCAGCACCAGGCCATCCTCCCAGGCCAGTACGCGTCGGTGCGCACAGAATCGTGTTTCCGCCGATGCCTGTGCGGCGGGGTGGGTGCGATGCCGGGCCACGCCGGTGGTATCGAACGCAGTGCCACCGCACCGCCCCGGGCGGTCGCTGCGTTACGGGCGGCTCACACCAAGACCACCGGCCATCCCAAGCGCCCGCCCCCGTTCTCGCTGTCGCTCCCTCTTCGCACGCCACCCCATCCCCACTCCGCGTCCCTCTGCCCCCTCCCGTACCTCCGCGTTCTCTTCGTAACGCTCCCGTGCGCACAGAATCGTGGTTCCGCCGATGTCTGTGCGCGAAATCTCAAAGATTTCCAAACCCCGTAATTCCCAGCACCAACTCAACAAATCGACCCTGGTTTCCACCCCTCCAGCGCGCACAAACCGCTCCGCGAGCAGGGGTAGGTGGAGGCACGCAGTCATTTCCACGACCCAACCAACCTTTCCCCCCACCCAAAGCCCAGCGCCCCCTTCGCGCGATGGGCAACGCCCCGATCTCTCCCTCTCCGATCACGACGCGGCTCTCTTCAGCACCTACATCAACAACAACTTCGACTTCCAAACCCTCATCGACACCCACAAGCTCAACGTTCTTCAGGCCTTGAACTGGTTCAACAAACCTCAGGTCCAGGAAGCCATCAAAGCCTTCCGGGCCTTCAACGAACTCTCGATGCTC
>Ga0163144_10011788_pt1 | contig 18466 bp, 14 predicted proteins | sample OliLak19BULKMAT1_FD_123175 | JGI IMG/M metagenome (GOLD analysis project Ga0163144, IMG submission 123175) | Freshwater microbial mat bacterial communities from Lake Vanda, McMurdo Dry Valleys, Antarctica - Oligotrophic Lake LV.19.BULKMAT1 | ecosystem: Environmental > Aquatic > Freshwater >... | reverse complement strand
GGCAATTTTACTGGCAGAATAGGGCGACTGACCCACCAGCGGGTGCGTCTCTGAAATGGGAACTTGCTGTGCGCTTCCATATACCTCGGAGGTCGAAACATGAACCAGCCGCGTGAGAGAGTCGCTCTCGCGGCAAGCTTGAAGCACATTGAGCGCGCCTGTGATATTGGTTTCGACATAGGAGCGGGGGGCATCGTAACTATAGGGAATGGCAATTAAACTCGATAGGTGGAATACGTAATCGCAACCACGCACCCCTTGGCGAATACGCTCGCCGTCGCGTATATCGCCCAATAAAAGCTCAACGTTAGAAAGAATGTCTGAAGGCACATCACGTAACCAGCCTTTTTCGTTCCATGAATTGTAATAAACCATGGCACGTACCCGTGCGCCAGAACGCACCAGAAGCTCCGTTAAATGACTGCCGATGAACCCATCCGCGCCGGTGATAAAGACGTGTTTACCTTGAATGGATTCCTGCGTCATTTTAGCCTACTTTTGAGAAAAATGCTTGTGCCTTTTCAAGATCATCTGGCGTACCGATGTCAGTCCAATATTCGTGGATAGGGAACACGGCAACGGGCAGTTGATTGGCAATACACGCCGCAATAATATCGGTCATGTTGCAATAGGTTGTCCCCTGAAGTAGCAGCAGCGATTCTGGCGAAACCGCATAAATCCCGGCATTGCAAAGGAAACGCTGCGAAGGCTTTTCGACAATCTCGTTCACGAAAGCGCCGCTTGATAGAATCACACCGTATGGAATGTTGACGTGATAGTCGACCGCAGCAACGGTTACACTTGCTCCATGATTCTCATGAAATGCATAGAGGCTATGGAAATCCGACGTTGTAAGAATATCACCGTTGATAACAAGAATGGGTTTGGATGGTCTTTCAGTAAGCAGGAATAACCCACCGGCTGTTCCACGCTTTTCTTGTTCCCTAAGATAAAGAATCTCGATACCGAAACGGCTGCCATCACCAAAATGGGTTTCAATGATATGGCCAAGGTAATTCACTGCGATATAAACGCGTTTCATGCCCGCGCATATCAGTCGTTGTATTTGGCGCTCAAGCAATGGTATTCCACCCACGCTCAGCATAGGCTTGGGAATATCCTGCGTCAGTGGCCGTAAGCGCATGCCTTCTCCGCCCGCCATAATCACCGCAAACGCGAAATCCGTAGAAATATCACGTATAGATTTTCTCTGGTCGATATCCGTCAAGTGGACGAGGTGAAGGAAATAGCCATGATTATCGACTAGCGGGACCGCAAGTACATTCCCCTTGCGCATTAGATCTAGTAAATAGTCAGGCACGCTGTCTACATCTGCCGTGATAGGCATAGAATTCATGGCTTGCCTGACCGGCATTTCAAGTGTGCCGCCAGCCAGCAATGCACGGCGCACATCGCCATCGGTTAGGGTGCCAAGTAATAAGCCCTCATCATCCACGACCACCGCAATGCGGCGATGACTGGTCTCGATGCTGCGCACCGCTTCCATCAGCGGCGCATCGGGTTTGAGGCGATTATCACTCATTGGAACCAACCATCTTTCATTTCGCCCTTTAGTGTCATTTTTTTACGTATAAGGTTCTGGTCAAGGGGAACTTCCGCCAACACTTTTGCAATTTTTGGCCCTGCATCTCCCAACCAATATGGGTTCGCAGCCACACGGCAATTGGCGCGGAATGCTGCATCGTACAGGCAGCGCTTGCTTGCTGCAATAATAGCGGCGCTATCATAGTCTGCATCAATCACATTCTCGCCACGCAAGCGGCCATTTTGGCGCGACCCAATATTCACCGTTGGACAGTGGAATGCTGGTGTTTCCTTGAGGCCCGACGAGGAATTACCCACACAAATCACCTGCAATGCTGGGTCTTCTGCCAGCCCCAATACGCCATGATAGAGGTGACGCCCCAGCGAGCGGTGCACCTGCGTGTTAGCCACGCCGCGCGCGCGAAATTTCTCGAGTTCATCAATAATCTGCCGGCCGCCTGCATCATTATTCGGGTAGGTGAGAATCACCTGCACGCCCTCAGCCGCCAACTTCTCCATCGCATCGAGCGATGGCGTGAGCTGCGCCACGGCTTGGTCAAACTCCGTCGTCACCGAATGCTGCGTGAAGAGAATAACAGGGCGGCTAAGGTCAAGGCCTAGCTTTGCAATAATCTCATCGGACTTGGCAAAGCGCCCTTCGGCGATCAAATCAATCGCAGGGAAGCCGACTGTATGCACGCGCCACGCTTCCTCGCCCATACCCAAAATGCGGCTGCTTGCTTGCTGATTGGTAGTGAAATGCAGGTGCGAGAGTTTGGTCATCGCATGGCGCACCGAATCATCCAGCGCCCCGCCTTCGGTCAGGTCGCCGCCTTCGATATGCGCGGTTGGCACGTTCATTTGCGTCGCCGCCGTCACCGCTGCTAATCCCTCGAAACGGTCGGCATACACCACCATCATATCGGGCTTCAGCTCGGCCAGCACTTTGCTGATAGAAATAATGCCCGAGCCAATCGCCTGCGCGGTGGCATACAGCGAGCGCGCGTCCATCTCGATTTTAATTTCGGCGTGGATATCAAATCCGTCCTTATGGATTTCCTCTAGCGTTGCCCCAAAATTTGCATCCAGATGCGCACCCGATACCAACAAAAAATATTCCATATCGGGATGGTTTTTAATAGCACGTAAAATGGGGTATTGCAGCCCATACTCGGCGCGGTTACCTGTAAAAACTGCAATGCGGCGTTTGGCCATACTAACTCATGGATGTGCGATAAGTTGGGAAAGTCCGTCTGCCAATAGCATTGAAGGCTGCCACTGAAAAGCAGCAATTGTAGGCGTAATATCGACGGTGAGGGTCGAGGCGCGGGCATTCGTGGTGCGTGAAAGAATTGGTCGCCCCTCTTGTCCACCCTCTTTTAATGCCGTTTCGACGAGGGTTTGGATGGATGTACCAATAGCGGTACCAACATTGAAAATGCCTGTGGTAGGGACTTTTACCATCGCCAGTACTGCTTCAGCGGCATTATTTACCCATAAAAAATCGCGTACTGGGCTAGTATCATACAACGAGATAGGGCCATCTAACGTTAACTGACTAAGCACCGCGCTCACCACATTGCTTTTTGCCATGCCCGGCCCATAGAGATTAGTGAAGCGCACAGCAATGCCGCCTGCCTGTAACACTGCCTGCTCGCAGGCATGTTTAATACGCATGTAGGCATCGGTAGGCGTCACCACTTCATCGGTGCGGCGGTGCCAATTGCAGGCGTCGCCGTAGATGGCGGCGGAAGAAGCGTAAATAGTGCGGGTGTATCTTTTTGCTAGCAGGCAGTGAAAGCTATCGATGGCAGCGGTTTCGTACTCCGCACCCTGGGCATTCACCCATGCGCGGTCGTTTGCTTCGGCCAAATGCACCAGCACATCGCCACTGGGAGCATCCACATACGATTGTACGCACGTCAATCCATCTATTGCGCTGCGAGAAAGGCCTATGACTTCGATGCCGTTAGTAGAAAAAGAGGTTAGAACGGCGCGACCCAAAAACCCCGAAGCACCTGTGACAATGATGCGCACTAGGCCACGTGCGTTTTTTTGATTTGGAAACCGCTCTTGATGGGTTGCGCCGCGATTTTACCAAACAGATTCTCGTAATCATTCACGCCGAAATCGCCACCACCTGGACGTTTTACCCAAATATTTTCGCCACTGAGTTTTTCACCCGGTGCAATATCTTTGATGGCAACGACGGAAGCAAACGCAAACGCAATGGTAGGCGCTTCGGCCTCCACAGGGCCTTTATTGCCGCCGCGTGCAGCAAAAATAATCCGTGAACCTTCGATGAGTTCCGCCATCGCCTTGGGGTCCATCGAGCAGACAATATCTGGTCCAACCCGATCCATCCGATCCGTGAAGTGGCGTTCCAGAATTGATGCCCCAAGCGCTACTGCGCCAAGGCACGGATAGTTGGAGGTGGTATGATCCGATAATCCAAGCACCGCATCGGGGAAGGCGTCGCGCAGCTGAGCAATCGCGCCCAAGCGCACCAATTCGGGCGGAGTGGGGTAAATATTGGTGCAGTGGAGCAGTGCATAGGGGATTTTTGCCGCACGCAAAATATCTACCGTTGGGCGAATCGATTCAATCGTGTTCATGCCCGTGCTGACAATGATAGGTTTGCCAAGCCCCGCCACATGCTTCATCAGCGGATAATTATTGCACTCGCCTGAGCCAATTTTAATCGCTGCAACATCGAAACGACGAAGCCTTTCGGCGGCTGCCCGCGAAAAAGGCGTGCTGATAAAAATCGCACCACGGCTTTGGATGTGCTTCATAAGCGCTAATTCATCAGCTTCATCGAGCGCGCATTCTTCCATGATTTCGTAGATGGAATTTTTGGTATGACCCGGAATCACCGAGCGTGCCTCTTGTGACATCTCATCTTCGATCACATGCGTCTGGTGCTTGATGATTTCTGCACCTGCATCAATCGCCGCATCCGCCATTTCAATGGCCAAATCCAGAGAGCCACCATGGTTAATACCAATTTCAGCAATCACCACAGGCGGGTGATTATCGCCAATCATTCGGTTTCCAATTTTCATCTCAGGCATGCAGTTGCTCCGCAGAAGAGTATAGATCTATGATAGTATTTAGCCATTTACCCCACAAAATCCATAGTTTTTTATACGCGCCGCTATGCAAAGCCTGTTAAAAACTTCTAAAACACTTTATTCACCGCTATGAACTTCAGAATGCAGCCCTTAACAACCATGCCCCATCTTGCCTATCGCCCGGATATTGATGGGATGCGCGCTATAGCCGTGCTTATGGTGATTGGGTTTCATGCATTTCCAGAATGGATGCGTGGTGGCTTTATTGGCGTCGATATTTTCTTCGTCATTTCGGGATTTCTTATTTCGACGATTATCTTCAACGGCCTTACGAAGAAGAACTTTAGCTTTATCGAGTTTTACTCCCGCCGTATTCGGCGTATTTTTCCAGCGCTCATTATCGTGTTGGGGGCAACTTTAGCATTGGGCTGGGTTGCCCTTACGGCCAATGAATATAAGGCTCTTGGTAAGTACGCGGTTGGTGGTGCGGCGTTTGTTGCAAACCTGTTCTTCCTCCATGATGGAGGTTATTTTGGCGGTGCAGCCAATGCAAAGCCGTTGCTGCATTTATGGTCGCTTGGGGTTGAAGAACAATTCTATATTGTGTGGCCCATCGCCCTTTGGGCTGCATGGAAACTACGTGTCAGCCGCTGGCTATTGATACTGATCATTGCAACTACTTCTTTTATTTGGGGCGCACTTCCACTTTTAATAGATACGTTGGGATTGGAACAGCATTTTCAATCACCCATCCTGCGCTTACTATTGCGCACAGATAAATTAGCGGTGTTTTATTTGCCCCAGACGCGATTCTGGGAATTACTTGTCGGCGCAGCACTTGCCCATTTACACCTACGAGGCCGTGGTATCGCTAAGCCACGTAATATGATGGCGTTACTCGGAGTTGGGTTAATTTTTCTTGGTCTTGTGACTATTACAGAAGATAAAGTTTTCCCCAGTTATTGGGCGCTGTTTCCCACATTGGGAGCGGCATTTATCATTGCCGCTGGTGGTCAAAGTTGGCTTAACCGTACCGTGCTTTCTTCACGCGTTCTGGTGTTTGTTGGCACGATAAGCTACCCACTTTATTTATGGCATTGGCCGCTACTATCTTTTGCGTACATGGTGATTGGTGAGGCCCCTTCTTTTGGGGTTCGTGTTACCTGCATCGTGGTGGCGTTTATGTTCGCATGGGCAACCTTTCGCTATATAGAAATGCCCGTGCGCGTGGGTGGTCACTTCAGAAAAAAAACCATCACTCTGACGCTATGCATGGTATTTATCGGTGGGTTTGGAATGAGCTTGTATTTGCAAAGTGGTATTCAGTTTCGTGCCTTTGCGCAGCGCACCCAATTTATTTCTGACGCTAGCAGTGACTGGAAGTTCCCTGGAGATCTTATCAGAACATCTATAGCGGGAATTGCGCCCGTGAATGGTGCAGAAATTTACGTAAATATCGAAAAACCGCCGCAAATTTTATTTCTTGGTGATTCGCATATACAGCAATATGCGCCGCGCTTGGCGCGCAAGGCGACACAAGATAACATTCCCGTAATGTTTCTTACAGGTGGTGGATGTCCGGCGATTCCTGATGTTACCTCTAAGAATCATTTTCATTGCGCCGAAATGCTGAATCATTTTCAAATAATATTGCAACAAAACCCCACTATTAGCACAGTGGTTATCGGCGGGTGCTGGAATGGTATCTTTTTTGGTGAAGCTTATATCGCCCGCAAAGGTTCATACGAAGCTCTAGTGCAAACCGATGATGGTAAAGCTATCGCCTTGGCGAGCCTAAAGAACTTTTTACGCGGGCTTGCGCAAACGCATCGCGTGGTTTTGGTCCTTGATAATCCCTCAATGGAGGCCTTCGACCCCAGGACAATGCTAAAAAATAGGCTTGTATTTCAAGGCCTCGACAGCGTGCCAATAACGGCTCCAGTGCTACAGAATCAAGTTATGCTCAACAAGGAAATGCGCCAGATAGGTACCTCCGCAGGCGCCACTATTATTGACCCGCTTGCGCATTTATGCAATGCGGAATCATGCAGATTATTTGATCGCACGGGAGCACTTATTTATCAAGACGCTACACATCTCACCACGCGTTTCGTGACCACCGAGGCGGATTATATGGACATCGTTTTCAGCAACCATGCAGGTCAACCATGAGCATAACGCCACTACGTATTCTGGCTATAATCACTGCACGCGGCGGCTCGAAGCGGCTGATGGGAAAGAATATCCGCCCGCTTGCAGGTAAGCCGTTATTGACATGGACCATCGATGCTGCGCATGCATGCAATGTGCTGCTGCATAGCGTGGTGCTTAGTACGGACGATGAGGCGATTGCCGCGCATGGACGTGCGTGTGGTGTGCAGGTGCCGTTTATGCGCCCGGTCGAATTGGCTTCAGATACAGCAGGTTCGCTAGAAGTGGTGCAGCACGCAACCCGATTCATTGAGCAGCGCAACGGGGTAGCGATGGATTGGATTTTGCTTTTGCAGCCCACATCACCGCTGCGCACCGCACAGGATATTGATGCAGCGATAGCGCTCGTCCACCAAAATGACTGCGACAGCGTGGTAAGTGTTACGCCTATGCCCGTCCACCCTGTTTTTGCTAAACGCGTCGATGCAGCTGGTTTGGTGCAGCCTTTTGGCGATGCCGTGGCCGAAACCATGCGCCGACAAGATGCAACGCCGCCCGCCTATATTCATAATGGCGCGATTTATCTCACGCGGCGCGATACGCTGATGCAAGCCAATTCGTTCTATGGTGCGCGCAGCCGTGCTTACCTGATGCCACCCGAGCGCTCGGTGGATATCGACACAGCGCTCGATTTTAATCTGGCGGAATTGCTGCTGGCGGATTTAAACTCAAAACGTTAGAAAGCCCTCATGGATTCCTCTCGCACCTATTTTAATGATATGCGTCAGTTAATGGGAAACCGCAGTAAGCCTGTGCTGGTACTTGTTTTTGCGATGGGCACGTTGCTGGGATTAATGGACTTAACGTGTATTGCGTTGCTCGCCAAGTTGGTGGGGGCCGCCAGTCAAAACCTGACACAGATGACCATTCTGCCCGAAACTATGGGCGGCCCACAATTTTCGGTGTTCAATGTTGGCGTTTTTCTGATCTTTTTTTATGGGGTGCGTGCAGTACTTGGTATCAGTTTCAACTATACCATTTTTCAGCGCACGGGAAATATTGAGGCGGATTTACGGGCAGAATTAATTGCGCGGTTTACGCTGATGCCTTATGAGCAGCGGCTTAAGCGTTCCACGGGTAGCCTCATCACTTCCGTGAATCAATGGACCTCTTGTTTCGCGCGCTCTGTGTTAGCCCCTACACTGCGATGCCTATGTGACGCAACTGTTGGTGTGCTGCTGCTACTCTATTCGCTGGCGCTTTACCCGTCTACGGTACTTTTGTTTTTGTTGGTCGCGGCGGGGCTAGGTTTTGTCTATGATCGCACCCTGCGTAGGGCGGCCACTAAAAATGCATCAGCATTTCGCGTGCTCTCCGAAGAAATTTCAGAAAGCAGCCAGCAAACGCTTGCGGGTTATAAAGAAATCCGCGTTTTGGCGCTTACTAATTTTTTCCGCGAGCATATTCATGCGCGCTCACGAATCATGAGCCACGCTCTAGCAAACGCCAACACCATTAGCCAGTCATCGCGCCCTATTATCGAGGCGATTTTGGTAACGCTAGGTATTTCTATCCTACTCTTTTATTCGCATGCGGGGCGCGATATTACCCATGAATTGCCGAACTTGGCGATCCTTACCTTCGTGGTGCTTCGCATGTCGTTGCTGGTCAGTTTGGCTACCACCACTATTTCTAACCTTAGGCTTTACCGCGGCATTGTTCATCAACTCGCCGCTGATTTGCGTAGCGGCATTCATTCAGATGCTAACCTACCTACGGCACATAATGGCGGTAATTTTGTTTCGCTCAAGGCTTCACAACTTAGCTTTTGCTATGAAGGTAGCGGTCAACCAGCGCTGCGCGACACCAATTTTGCGCTACAAAGCGGTGATGCCCTCGCCATCGTCGGCGAATCCGGCGCGGGTAAAACCACGTTGGTGGATCTCCTGCTTGGCATTTTAAAGCCGACTGCTGGCACCATTACGGTTACGCTCAACGATGATGGTGTAGGGCGACAACAGGCTGATTTCATGGGTGTAGCAAGCTACTTGTCACAAAATGCCTTTGTGCTTAATGATACGTTGCGTCGCAATGTGGCGCTGGGTGTAGCGGATGCTGATATTAATGATGCGCAGGTTATCGCATCACTACGCAAAGCCAAGCTTGCGCAGTATGCTGTGCCCGAACGCTTGGACGATAAGTTGGGCGATCGTGGGGCGCGGCTTTCGGGCGGCCAGCGCCAGCGCATTGTATTGGCGCGGGCATTCTATCATGGCCATAAGGTGATGATTCTTGATGAAGCGACAAATGCGATTGACCTTCCCACCGAAATAGAAATCATCAATGATTTGCTTGCACTTCGGCCGGAAATTACACTTATCACTATTACGCATCGCCCAGAAATTGCGAAGCTGTTTCCGCTAACGCTGAATTTGTCGCAAAGTTAGCAAGGCGCGTTTAGTTCAGTCGGAAGATTTCCTTATCGAAGGCGTAGGTATGCGCATCGCACGTCGCGCAGACAGGGAAAGCGGCGAGGTCGTCTTTGATGTGTGCATCTCGCGTTTTTTGCATGGTTGGCCCTAACCAATATTCCATCAAATCGATGCTGTTGATGTTGCCCATGTTGATGAAGCCTTCCATGGAATCCTGGCAGCAAAGTGTAAGCTGGCCATCCCACAAAATTTGTACCTGATAAAAGGGATAAATGCACGGACCGGGCTTTTTCACTTCCTTTTGTTTGCCACGCAAACCAAGCCAATTATGCATGTTGGTGAAGCGAATAGAATTAAATTTGCTCTCGAAGGATGCTTTCATTTTTGCAATTTGGTCGGGCACATCTTTGTAAAGCGTCACCTTCAAATTAATCGGCACACCAGCGCTGCGCGCTTGCTGCGACAGATAATCAATATTGGCCACCACACGGTCATAACCATCCACCCGATTAATTTGTGCATAGACTTTTGCATCCGTCGTATCCAAGCTGACATTCATTTCATCAAGGCCCGCAGCAATCAGCGCATCGGTCATCATTGGGGTTAAATCGAGTGCATTGGTAACGAGCCGAATTTTATCTACGTTTCGGGTCTTTCTGGCCAACTCAATAAATTTTGGTAATTCTTCGAAAATGGTTGGTTCGCCACCACCCGTAAAGCTCAGGTCTGTTTTGCCGCGTGCCTTAGCAATATCGGACATGATTTTCTCGAAGACCTCCATCGACATGTAGCCGCGTCCACGCTTGGCGTCATAGGTTGGGCATTTCGCACATCTGAGGTTACAATCGTTGGTTACCTCAATGCAGATTTGTCGCGGCAAACCATAATAGATAGGCAGCAGCTTATAAAGCCGCGTGTGCTTAACGTAATCTTTGATTTTATTCGCGAGTGACATCCGACTTAATCCTAATGATTGCTCGATTCACTGAGTGCAGTAGGTAAGGTGGCGCATGTAGTCAAGGAATTTTTGGGTTTTCACTTGCTAGAGACTTGCACTTTCAAACGAATTCAGCCAAGCACGATAGCATTTTTACCTTCAATCGGAGCCCATGCGTACACTGGTTCACATTCCTACGGGGCTTGCCACGCCTGAGCTTGAAATCATGCTTGCTGCGGCACAAACTTCGATCGATGAGGGAAATGACACCACTATTGTCACCTGCGGTGGGGGTGCGGGCTATGGTTGTTCTCTCAATACCCATGGCCTTGCGCTCACCTGCAGCGTGTGTAAGTCCATGACTGTAAAAGGCTTGGCAGCATTGCGCGGCAAGTTTATGAATGTTGAAACACCAGCCACTATACCCACGCCGCCCCTTAACACTCAACGCAGTTCACTGATGCATGATCGTTGGGCAATCAAAGCCCACACCGTAGAAGGGGTGGATGTGGGGCAGGCCGCTTATTCCAGTTATATTGGCCAATCGCGTGACCAAGACCTTGAGGGAAGATTGGCGCCTCGAACCTTGAACCGCTTACTGGCTACGAGCGAACAGCTTGTGCCGTGGTTTCGGAATTTTATACGCACAAGAAAAATCGATAAAGTGGTGTTATATAATGGTCGCCAAAACCAATATCGGCCGCTTTTGCGCGTCAGTCAGCAAGAGAATATTCCTATCGATATAATGGAGTTTTCTGGTCAAGAAGCGCGCTGTGTGTATATTTTTCGCAACCAACTGCCGCAGGATTTTACTGTTTTGCAAGAGTTCATGGAGCATTGCTGGAAGAATTTCACCGGCGATGTGGCCGAAGTTGCGAACCATTTTTACAACTACAAGCGCGCAGGCGGTATTGTAAACGATCATCGCGCGTATGTAACGGGTCAAACACGCGGGTTGTTACCCGATGGTTGGGATACTGCCCAACACAACATCGCAATTTTTAACAGTTCGGAGGATGAATTCGCGGCCATTGGCGGAGAGTACGACGAGACACTCTATACGAATCAAACTGAGGCTATGCAGCGCCTTTGTGCATCACTCGCGGATGATTCCAACGTGGTTCTTTGGCTGCGTGTGCATCCTAATCTTTCTGCGGTACACTGGAGCTTTGCCGAGAAGTTACTGCTGCTTGCACAACGCTTCAGTAATGTGCGCGTCATTCCTGGTGATTCAAAAGTCAGCACCTATGATTTGCTCGATGCATGCAATACGGCCGTTAGTTTTGGCTCCACCATGGGCATCGAGGCTGTCTATTGGGGCAAGCCATCCATCTTGCTTGGCCGCTGTGTTTACGAACAGATTGGCTCCGTTTACACGCCGCGCACCCACGAGGAGGCCGTGGGCTTAATTCGTACCCGTAACCTTGCCACATTGCCAGTAGAGGGCGCATTGAAGGTTGCGCTATTTTGGAGCCGTGGAGGGCAATCTATTCCCCATTTTACGGGCACTCGCAGTAGCGGATTTTATTTTAATGAACTTCAATTTGTAAAAACCAGGATACATAAATTGCTCTACACTATCGGCAAATCTTACGAGAAAATCATCCTCGAGCGATGGATCAATTATGGGCTGGGTAGCAGCCGAAAACGAATACAGGAGTATCGTGCGCATGCACAGCCTCATCGCTGAAACCGTCGCGTTTTCGCCGCATCTTGAAACTGCTGGGGAGATTGCACTCAAAGCGCAAGCGGCGGGTGGTCTGGTAAGCTTCGCGTGGCTGGGCGATGATTTGCCATGGTCGGATTGGGAGCTGCCACGCATCGCACGGCTGGTAGGTTGCTCGTTTGCCCCTCGCATCAAACGGTTTGAAGAATTACTAGCCGAACATGGCGTAAATGTAGTGTCACGTCTGCCTGCTGACACGGCACAAGCAGTGAAACTTCAGCAATGGGCTAACAATTTTTCGGGCGATTTAGACGCACTGAAAGCCTACGAATTTGACGGTGCGAAACTGGGCATGGGCGCTGCTTCTTCGCTCATTTCGTGGACGCGTGATAGCCACTATAATCCCGCACATGATGCGGCGCGCGTGCGCGCGTGTCTTAGCTCGAGTGCGCTGGTTTATGGGCGCGCCCTTGCTATGATTGAAGCCACTAAACCCAGCCAAATCATCACCTTCAATGGCCGCTTTTCAACTTGCAAACCCATCGTGGAGGCAGGCAAAAAATATGGCATCCCCGTCTTGCTTCACGAGCGCGGCCATGCCTTTGACCATTACGAATGCTTCCACGATCAAATCCATAACTTCGCCTATATTCGCGAACGCATCCGTGACGCGTGGGAAACCGCCGACCCTGTCGAACGGGCGCGGCTTGGTCATCAGTATTTCGAGCGCCGCCTGAAAGGTGATGGTATTTATTGGTATTCTTTCACCAAGGACCAACATCGCGGTATGGTAAAGCCTCCTGCTGCAGGTAAACGCCGCGTCGTCTATTACAATTCCAGCGATGACGAGTACGCGGCAGTGAGTGATGTCTACACACTTGGTTATTGGCCAAATCAAATGAGCGCTGTGCACGATTTAATTAGCATCTGTCAATCGCAGGGGGATATTGAACTGGTCATTCGTATGCACCCCAATCTTTCCAAATCGCCAATCGAATGCGCGCGCTGGAATATGCTGAAAAGCGATTGCCTGACCATTATTGCGGCAGATGATCCCACGGATTCCTATGCCTTACTCGCTTCGGCAGATGTGATTGTGTGTTATGGTTCCAGCATCGGTATCGAAGCATCCTATGCGGGTAAGCCCACTATTTTACTTGGTCCGTGCTTCTATCAGGGGCTTGGCGTAGCGCATGAGCCCGCTGATGCAACGCAGCTCGCATTACTTTTGCAGCCTAATCATATTCTGCCATCCATTGATCGCGAGCGCTGCTTGCCCTATGGCTACTATTACCTTACCTTTGGTATCAAGTTCAATTACTACCAGCCCACTTCATTTGCGCAAGGGAGCTTCCTTGGAGAGCGTTTGGGTTGGGATCCTGATTGGGTGCATTGGTTGCGCAAACAGGGCGTTGGAAAATGGGTGCGAAAGGGGATAAAACGCAGATGACGATATTAATCACCGGTGGTGCCGGATTTCTCGGTTCGCATTTGTGCGCGCGGCTGCTTGGGCAGGGGCATGAGGTGGCGTGCCTCGATAATTTTTATACGGGTGCGATGGAGAACATTGCGGCATTGGAGGCGAACAAAAATTTCCAGATTATCCGACAAGATGTCATTGAGCCTATCGATATAAACCCTACGCAAATTTATAACCTCGCCTGCCCCGCCAGCCCCGTGCATTATCAAGGCAATGCCGCTATCGACACCATGAAAACCAGTGTGCTGGGTGCGTTGAACCTGCTCGAACTAGCGGCCTACAGCAACGCTACCTTGCTGCAAGCCAGCACCTCGGAAGTGTACGGCGACCCTGCGGTGCACCCGCAGCCGGAAAGCTACTGGGGGAACGTCAACCCCATCGGCCCACGCGCCTGTTACGACGAAGGCAAACGCGCCGCTGAAACGTTGTTTTTTGATTATCATCGCCACCGTGGCGTGAAGGTTAAAGTCATGCGCATTTTTAACACCTATGGCCCCCACATGCACCCGAATGATGGTCGCGTGGTGAGCAACTTTATTGTGCAAGCGCTGCGCGGCGACGATATCACTATCTACGGGGATGGCACCCAAACGCGCAGCTTCTGCTATGTCAGCGACCTCATCGAATTTTTTGTCCGCTTTATGGCAAGCGCTGCTCAGGTGATTGGGCCAATGAACGCAGGCAACCCGGGCGAATACACCATGATCGAACTGGCCGAAACGGTGCTTAAACTCACCGGTAGCACATCCAAAATTGTTTGGCACCACCTACCGCAGGACGACCCCAAACAGCGCCGCCCCGACATTGCCAAAGCAGGTGAGCTACTGGGCTGGAAGCCAACCATCGCGCTTGAGGATGGGCTGAAGGAAACGATCGCGTATTTCCGCAAAAAGCTAGGTGCGTAACATGCTTCGCGTGCTGGTCGTCTCGAATATCCCAACGCCCTATCAGATGGATTTTCTGGATGCGTTGAGCAAGCACTGCACTTTGAAGACAGCGTTCCTATGGTCACGCGAAGCGAATCGCGATTGGACACTAAGTAATCACGAGTGGCTAACCATCATCGAACATAAAGATAACGCTACGAGTAAGCAAAAATTTCGGGCGCTGCTCGATGCGCTCAAGCCTGATGTCATTATCGTCGGCGGCTACCGCTTGTCACTGGCTAACTGGCTTCGCAGCTATGCCTCAAAACATCGCGCACGCTATTTCTATTGGCTCGAAAAGCCACTGCCCGCCAGCGGTTGGCGCATCCTCGCCCGCAAACTCATCTGGGCAGTCACTCTACCCTTTGCGCATGGCGTGATAGGCATCGGCAGCGAAGCCGTAGCAGCTTATGCGCCGTATGCGCGTCGTGTTTTTAACATGCCCTATTCTATCAACGAAACGCGCTACGCACGCCGCCCGAACACTGCGCCAGCATTTCCGCTGCGTTTTTTCTTCGTCGGCCAATTCATTGACCGCAAAGGCATTGCCGAATTGCTGGAGGCTTTCTCGACATTACCGCCCGATAAAGCCGTGCTGTCACTGGCAGGTTCGGGCGAACAAAAAGCCTTAGTCGATGCCGCAATGGTAAAACATCCACACATCCAATTGCTCGGCTTTATGGAGCCAGCGGCACTGGCTGCCGAATTCTCCAAACACGATGTGTTCATCCTCCCCTCAAAGCATGATGGTTGGGCCGTAGTGGTGGCCGAGGCCATGGCAGCGGGATTGCCCGTCATCAGCACCATGAACACCGGTGCGTTCGTGGATTTAGTAGCGACGCATGATTGTGGCCGCGCCTGCGAAGTAACGGCAGAATCTATCCGCGCTGCAGCGCAATTCTACATCGATAACCCCAACGAAATCGCGCGCCAAGGTGCTCGTGGAATTGAAGCGTTGGCAAATTCACGCGCCCAAGCAACCCGCGCCGTTGACGATGTGTTGACCATGCTGGAGGCCCATGCACCTGCTCATTAACGGCCTATCGGCAAGGCTTGGAGGAGGCAAAACCTACCTGAACCAGCTGCTATGCTACGTGCCCAACGATTGGCAGATTACCTTGCTTACTTCAGGAGGACTGGAGGCGATCGGGATGTCGCCGCAGGTGACACTGCTTAGGATGCCCAAACTTGCGAACCCCTTTCGGCGTAGTTGGTGGGAGCGCTTCGAGCTTGAGGCATTGGCGCAATCACTAGGCTGCGATATGATTTTTTCTCCTGCCTGTGTGCTGCCGAAACTGCGTTCGAAACGTATAAAATCCGCTGTCATCTTCCAAAATATGCTGCCGTTCGACCGCGTGCAGCGTAGCCGATATCCTTTACTCAGCTATCGCCGCTTGCGTGACTTTCTGTTGGAACAGGCCATGACTTGCGCAATGCGCCAGGCGGATTTAGTCATTTTTATCTCCGCCTATGCACGTGATTATATTACCAAGCAGTGTGGTGTAACCCCAAAGCGCTCCGCGCTAATTCCCCACGCGCTCGACCCACGATTTCTCGCGGATAATAATAGCAAGCTGGCAGCACTTCCCGTCGAATTTCCGTTAAGAGATGAGCCTTATTTTCTTTATGTATCGTTCCTTGATTTTTATAAATGCCAACGCGAAGTGATCCGTGCGTATGCAGCGTTACGTACCCAGCACCATATCACCACCAAACTAGTGCTCGCGGGCACCCATTATTATGAGCGTTATGTGGAGCTGGTAAAGCAGGATATTGAAATATTTGGGCTGCACGAATCGGTTATACTTCTTGGCCACGTGCCCCATGCATCGTTGCCCACTCTCTACCAACATGCGAGTATTAATCTTTTTGCGTCCATTACCGAAAATTGCCCCAATATCCTTATGGAAATTATGGCATCGGGTAGGCCTGCGCTGGTCTCTCAGTATGGGCCAATGCCAGAGATTGCTGGTGATACGGTGACCTATATTGACCCCAACAACCATGCGCAATTCACTGCGGCGTGGGCTGATATGCTGCGCCATATGGATCTTGCCAATGCTAATGCCCAGCGCGCTCTCGAGCGTGCGCGCACCTATCGCTGGGAAGATTCTGCGCAGCATACATGGGTAGCCATGCAAACTGTGCTTACTGCAAAGGCTTCTAATTCATAGAAAATTTATTGGTCAATGATTTGGTTGAGGGGATGATTATGCGGTGTTAGTGTGCTAAAGGCATTTTAGTGCAAAAAAACTCGCGGCGCCCGCATGAATAAAGGATGAACCGATGACCGAACTTAACCCGCTACCACCTGCTGTTGCGGCTTCCTTTAAAGACCGCACCGTACTTATTACTGGTGGTACGGGTAGTTTTGGTCAGTCATTTCTCGAGCGGATTCGTAAGCTTGGCTGTCGCGAAATTCGTATTTTTTCGCGCGATGAGTGGAAGCAAGAGCAACTACGCCTTGCACTGAATGACCCCCAGATTAAATTTTATTTGGGCGATGTACGTGATCGCGCCTCGGTTGATGACGCTATGCGCGGCGTCGATTATGCCTTTCATGCGGCAGCACTAAAACAAGTTCCCTCGTGCGAGTTCTTCCCAATGCAAGCGGTCGCTACCAACATTAACGGAAGTGCAAATGTCGTGCAATCTGCCATCGACCATAGTGTAAGCAAGCTGGTTGCGCTTTCTACCGATAAGGCAGTCTACCCTGTCAATGCGATGGGTATGAGCAAGGCGCTGATGGAAAAAGTGCTGCAAGCAAGCGCACGAAGTGCAGAGAAAACCAAGCTTTGTCTTGTGCGTTATGGAAATGTGATGGCTTCGCGCGGGTCGGTCATTCCGCTATTTATTTCGCAGATTCAGGCGGGTAAACCCTTGACACTTACCCTACCCGATATGACGCGATTTATGCTACCATTGCCGCACGCTTCGGATTTGGTGGCGTTTGCTTTCGAGCATGGCAACGCGGGAGATTTATTTGTGCGTAAATCGCCAGCGTGCAGTGTGCAGGACTTAGCGTTCGCGCTCAAAAATATTTTTAATAGTAGCGTGCCGATTGAACCGATCGGTATGCGGCACGGTGAGAAAATTTACGAGACATTGGCCACACGTGAGGAGCTTTCGCGTGCCGATGACATGGGAAATTATTTTCGCATCACCATGGATGGGCGCGACCTAAATTACGGTCAGTACTATTCCGAAGGCTCACAAAAACCTGCGGCACTTGATGATTACACCTCGCACAATACCGAGCAGCTAGATGTTGCAGCAACAGAAATATTGCTGCGTAGTTTGCCGTATGTGCAGCAAGAGTTACGTGCGGCAGGGGTAAAATGAAACTTGGTATCACGGGCGCTGAGGGTCTAGTTGGCTGGCATATTCGTGCTTATTGCCGCGCTCATCGGCCGGATATTACTCTAAGTCTAGCCAACCGTTCTACTTTTGCAAATGCATTGATGCTGCAGCAGTTTGTAGAAGGCTGTGATGCGATTATACACTGCGCTGGGGTCAATCGAGGGACAGATGAGCAGATCGCGTTTGGTAATGTAAATTCTGCAAAACAGCTTGCCGAGGCTGCAGCAAAAGCTGCAGCATTTCCAACGATCGTTTACACTAACTCCACCCATAGTCGTGCCGACAATGTCTACGGTAATAGCAAGCGTGCCGCTGCGGAAATACTCCAACAAGCGGCTGAAAAGCATAACGGAGTATTCGTGAATATCGTGCTCCCGCATGTATTCGGCGAGTTTGGCAAACCTTTCTACAACTCGGCGGTCTCCACTTTTTGCCATCAGTTAGCGATTGGAGAGACCCCGAGCATTATCAATGATGGGACACTTAACTTGGTGCATGCGCAGCAGGTTGCACACCGCTGTATTGAGGTAACTGCCCAAAAACAGAATGGAACCATCGAGGTAGGGGGCCACGAAACAAGCGTCAGTGCGTTGCTTGCCAAGCTGCAAGCGATGTCTGTTCATTATGCCCAAAACCAGCTTATTCCGCACCTTAATGATCCGTTCGATTTGGCTCTATTCAATACCCTGCGTTCCTACCGCTACCCCGCTCAGGCTCAGGTGCCTCTCGCCTCACGTTCCGACAATCGCGGCCATCTTTTCGAGGCCGTGCAACGATTACATGGTGGTAAGGCATTCATCTCCACCTCCAATGCAGGCATCACGCGCAGCAATCATTACTATACACCCACGATTGAGCGTTTTTTGGTCTGTTCAGGCCAAGCAGAAATACCAAT
>Ga0163144_10011785_pt1 | contig 18467 bp, 10 predicted proteins | sample OliLak19BULKMAT1_FD_123175 | JGI IMG/M metagenome (GOLD analysis project Ga0163144, IMG submission 123175) | Freshwater microbial mat bacterial communities from Lake Vanda, McMurdo Dry Valleys, Antarctica - Oligotrophic Lake LV.19.BULKMAT1 | ecosystem: Environmental > Aquatic > Freshwater >... | reverse complement strand
GGGGACCATGCAGCAAAACTACGATATCCGGACCTTTCCCGACTTCCAGCTCTCCGACATCCGGAGCGCGTTTGAGAATGAGACCGTCGAGCGCACCTTCGCGATTCAGCCCGACCAGATCGTGCAGTATTCCGATGTCTGGCCGGCCGGCGGTGGCGCGCTCGGCACCCGGAGTGTCACGGGCACGCTGCAACAGACGCTGCTTGATGTGCACCAGGCGCGCCTCGCGCTGCTCACCGCCAACGACGCGCTGAAAGCCCGTCAGCAGGAATTCAGTCAGCGCTACACGCTGTTTCAGGAGTTGCTGAAGGTGCAGGAGGCCCAAGGCGTGATCAGCGGTAACGCCGCTTGGAAAGAACTGGAAATAGCCTACGTGAAACACGGCCTCAATGTTGCCGGCCAGTTGCTGCAGTTCACGGCAGAGACCATCCGCAACAGTGCTGAAGCCCTCATCGAGTCTTTCCCGAAAGTAGTGGGCTTGGCGACCGACCCCGCTTCCGTGGCGCGGGGCACTGCCCAGTCGTTCGGTAATCTAGCGTCCGAGGAGATTGCGTTCCTTGGCACCCAATTTCTCTTCGGCGCCGAGCGCCAGGATCTCATTCTGCTCGAGTTCCAGCAGAAAGCCGCCGACGCGATCGACACGCTCGGCTCCGACTATCAACTCAAGCAGTTCGCCTACGAATACGAGCAGCTCTACCGCAAGATGATCGCGAGCCATTTCGAGATCGCCCAACAGACGACCAACCTCCAGCGCGCCGCCGAGCGCGTGCGCAACGTCCTCGCCGAGGGCAACCGCGTGCAGGCCGATCGCGAGACCTTCCGCCAGCGGGCCGCCGCCATCGTCCAGGGCTACCGGACGAAGGACCTCACCTTCCGCACGTTTCGCAACGAGGCGCTCGAGCAATACCGCTCCCTCTTCGATCTCGCCAGCCGCTACACTTACCTCGCCGCGAAAAGCTACGACTACGAAACCGGACTCCTCGGCACCACTTCCGGCCAGTCCGTCATCGCCGGCATCGTCGCCTCGCGCGCCCTCGGCGATCTCGCCGGCGGCACGCCGCAGGCGACCGTGAGCACGCTCGGCGACGCGGGCCTCGCCGGCACGATGGCGCGGATGCAATCCGACTGGGCGGTCGCCAAGCCCCGCCTCGGCATCAACAATCCCGATCAGAACGGCACGCTTTTCTCTCTCCGCCGCGAGCTCTTCCGCCTCGTCGACGATCCCACGCGCACCGACGACGAGGCGCAGTGGCAGCAGACGCTCGAGCAGCACATCATGAGCAACGTGCTCGCCGATGCGGACGTCGCGTCCCATGCCCGCAACCTCCGCAAGGCCGATGGCGGCCCCGTCCCCGGTATCGTGATACCGTTCAGCACCACCATCCAAGCCGGCCTCAATTTCTTCGGGCTCCCCTACGCCGCCGGGGATCACAGCTTCTCGCCCTCGAATTTTGCCACGAAGATTTACTCCGTCGGTCTGGTCTTCCGCGGTTACGTCGGCATGGACCCGTTCAGTGCGGGCACGCCCAACGCCGGCGCGCCCAACTCGATCGCGCCCAACGCCCTCGGCGCCACGCCCTACGCTTATCTGATCCCCACCGGCGCCGACTACATGCTCGCGCCGCCGCTCGGCGACACCGCCACCGTGCGCCTCTTCAACGTGCACGACCAGGCGCTGCCGCTGCCGTTCAATCTCGGCGCCACGCAGTTTTCGGCGACGCAGTTTTTCAACGCCAACGGCACGCTCAGCGAAGCGCCGTGGATTCTGCGCAAGCACCAGGCCTTCCGCCCCGTGAACGATCCGGCGTTCTTCTACAGCTCGGTGCCGGCGGAGTTCACCAGCTCCCGGCTCGTCGGCCGCAGCGTGTGGAACGGCGGCTGGAAGCTCGTGATTCCCGCCTTCACCCTGCTCAGCTCCGAGCAGGACGGCCTCACCCGCTTCGTCGCCAGCGTGAAGGACATCGAGCTCTTCCTGCGGACGTATTCACATTCTGGTAACTGAGCCTCTGCCTCGTGCTCCTGCTCTTACTCCTGCTCGTGCTCGTGCTCACGCCCCCCCGACCTCCCGCAGCCGATCCCGATCCGGGCAAGAGTAAGAGCACGATTACGAGCATGAGCATGAGCACGAACTTCACTCCCATCATGCGCCTTCTCTCCCTCTCTCTCCTTCTCTCCGTCTCTCCGTCTCTCCTCCTCTCCCAGGAGGCGAAATCCCGCCCCGTCGGCTACCTCACGCAGACCATCCCCGCCGGCCAGACACGTTCCTTCTCCGTGCCGTTTGATTCCGCCGTCTCCAGCCTCGCCAGCTCCGTCGGAAAACTCACCGCCGTCGGCACCGATTACTTCGAGTGCGCCACCGCCGCCTGGACGCCCGGCGCGTTCTCCACGGACGCCGCGCCCTACTTTATTCGAGTCACCTCGGGCTCGCACACCGGCCGCACCTTTCGGGTCGCCACCGGTTCCGGCAAAGCCAACACCGCCACGCGCATCTACGTGATCGACGACGGCCTCGGCCTCGCCTCGCTCAACCTCGCCACCGGCGCCGATGGCACCCGCTTCGAGATCGTCCCCGGCGACACCCTCGCGACCTTCTTCGGCACCACGACGCCGACCGACACCCTCGTCCTCCAGGGCTCGGCCGATCCGTTGCAGGCCGATCTCGTCCAGATCTGGGGTGGCGCCGCGTGGTTGAATTTCTACTACAACACCACCTGGCAGCGCTGGGCCCGCGACACCGATCTGCTCTCCGATCCGAGTCGCAACAATTTCCTCCTGCGCTCCGACCGCGGCCTGATGATCACCCGGCGCGGCTCGACGCCCCTCGACCTCCTGGTCGCCGGCCGCGTGCTCAACACGCCACAACGCGCTTTCCACACCCGCGCCGACAACGCCCTCACCTTCCTCGCCACGATGCAGGCCGCCGACGTCACCCTCGGCACCCTCGCCCTGCAGTCCAACACCCGCAGCCTCAACTGGCAGGGCGCCGCCGTTCCCGCCCACGCCGACATCCTCCTCGTCTGGAGCGGCTCCACTTGGTTCAGCTTCTATTACAACACCACCGCTGGCCAGTGGCGGCTCATCGGTGACCCCGACAACCGCGACACCTTCCTGATCAAGGCCGGCACCCCCGTCTTCGTCCAGCGCCGCGGCACCGGCACCTCCGCCGACGACAAGACCATCACGTTTCCGACACCCGGCACCTGAGCCTGCGCCATGCCCCGGTTCGTAGTCCCGCCTTCAGGCCGAATCAGAGCGGATGTGAAACGGACGCTCCCAACGCTCGTCCTCGCCCTCGCCACTCCCGCCGCGGCGCAAATCATCGTCGAACTGCCCTTCGACCCGGGCATCCCCGAACGCGTCACCGTATCCAAATCCTGGAGCGATCCCGCACCCACGCGCTCCCGGCCTGTCGCCGCCGCGCCGGCGCTTCCCGCCGCCAACATCAAGGAGTCGCAGACGGCCCCGAGCCCGGCGCCGACGCTCCTCCTCCGCGAGGTGCTCGCTGCCATCGTCCCTCCGACCATCGGGAGCATCTCCCCGTTGATCTCGCTCCCCGCCCACACCTTTCGACCGCCGCCCACCACGCTTCTCCTCTCCTCCTTCACCGGCGACGCCGCCAGCGGCGCCGTCATTCCCACCTCCACCTGGGCCGGCAACGTTACCCAGAACTCCGGCTACATCACCATCGGCGGCACGGCGCGCGACGACAACGGCTGGCGCGCCACCGGCCTCTCCCTTGACCTCAGCGCGATGAATTTCATCACCCTCACCGCGCAGCGCGACCCCGGCAACGCCACCGGCTCGCTCTTCCTGCAGTTCGAGGATTTCAACTCCCGCCCCATCACCTTCTCGCTCAGCACCTCCGCTTTCGCCGTGGGCTCCCCCACTCAGGCGCAGATCGTCCTGGGCGTGTGGTCGGGCGATTTCGATTTCACCCACGTCGTGAGCTGGAGCATCGGCGGCGGCGGTGTCGGCACCAACGACTTCCGCCTGAGCCTGCATCAGGTCGAGTTTGGCGCCTCCGCCATCCCCGAGCCCTCCACCTCCGCCACCCTGATGGGACTGGTTGCGCTCGCTGCCGCCGCCTATCGCCGCTGCTCCGTTCGTAACCCGGGCACTCTTGCTCGTTCGCACCACTGCCGCTCGATGAAGCGGTAGCGTTTGCACTGCTGTCTCTGAACATGCCGCTTTCCGCTGTGCATTTCTCGTGAGCGGCCCAATTCAGCAATCTTGGAACCACAAAGACACTGAGGCCCGGAGAACGCCGGGAAACGATTCGGCCGGTTTCTTTGCGTCTCCGTGTCTCTGTGGTGAATGCTGCTGTTGGTTCGTTTCGGTTGCGGCTTCGCCGCGCTGAGGTAAACGAGGCGTGAGCCGTTTACGCACACATCAGAAAATCCCGCCCTTCGACATACCCGCACGCTACGAGCTTCGCGCGATTATACTCCCGCGCCCCGCGCGACGTCACATAGCTGAGCACGAAATTCCCGCCCGCCGTCGGCAAGGCCTCCGCTGCGATCACCGGCCGACCCGTCCCGCCAATCCCCCGTCCCGTTTTCTTCACGTCGACATCGATGTATCCAGCAATCCTTACGCCATGCGCCTCGAGATGCTCCGCCCGCTTCCGCGTGTGCCGCCCCGCGCCCCAGATCCAAACCGGCCGGGCCCCTTTTAATTCAGCAGCCCGGAAGCCATGATTCATTCCTGGTTTCCCGGCTCCTGAATTCCCTTCTCCGAATTCACGCGCCAGCCAATTCCCGATCCACTCCGCCTTCATCCGGAAAAACGCCTCCGGCCCATAGCGCGCATCCGTGCGCGTCAACCGCGTCGGCGCATCGTTCCACGTCAGCAGCACGCGCGGCACCTTCGCCATCCGCACCCCCGCATCGAGCCAGCGCAGCCACAATTCGTAATCCTCCGGAAAATCCCCGTCGCGACACCCGCCATGCCGCGCCACGAGCTCGCGCCGGAACATCACGCTCGGATTCGCCAGCGGCGATTCCACAAAGCGATTCAGCGCGATCTCGTCCGGCGTCACCACCGTGTTCAGCCAGTCGACGTGCCGCGCGTAACCTTCGCCTTTCACGCGATCCCCGCCAAACGCCACCAGCGAACCCACCACGCCGATGTCACGGTTCCCCGGCGCCGCGAGAAACGCCACCTGCTCCGCCAGCCGCTCCGGATGCGCTTCGTCATCCGCATCCATCCGCGCGATCAACTCGCCGCGCGCCACCGCGATCCCGGCATTGAAGGCCGCCGCCACGCCTTGCGGTCCCTGCGTGATCATGCGGAGCCGCGGATCCGCTCGCGCCAGGTCGCGCAAGACCGCGGCGGTGCCGTCGCCGGACCCGTCGTCGACCACAATCAACTCCCAGTCGGCCAGCGTCTGCGCGCGAATGCTGCCGATGGCCGTGGCTACGCTCGGCGCGGCATCGCGCACGGGCAATACGACTGAAACACGAGGAGTGGATTCGAGTGACACGAAAATCCCAAATAATCACTCCATCACAGATCGAACTTCACCTGGAAGATGTAGAGCGCGGGATCGATAATCCGAAACGCGAGCGGCCTGCCATCGGGATACGCGCCCACCGGCTGGAGCCGGCCGTTCTCGCCGAGATTGCGGACGTTGAGCTGGAAGGTCGCGCCGATCTTGTTCGAAAAGAGTTTCGTGCGATAGGCCACGAACGCGTCGACGTAGTAGTGCGACTTGTCCCACACCGGCCGGTTCGAATCCAGGTCGGTGATCTGCGCGGGCAGCGACTGCACGCCGTAGTAGCCGATCGAGCCCTTGTCTTCCCAACGAAAGGCGCCACCCACGTTCACATTCTTCAGCCAACGATGCTGCGTGATGCCCGCGAGCTGGTAATTGGTGGAGAACTTCGCGCGATAACGGCGCATCTGAGGGTTGGCCTTGCCCTGCTGTTGCAGGATGATCTTCAGCGGGGTGAGCACGTTGTTCTGCAACGCATCGACCGGCCGCGTGCCGCCGTAGCTCGTCGTCCACCAAGGGGTGTTCGTGCGCTGATCGATCACCGTCGTCCAGATCGGCATGCGATGCGCGATCCAGTCGGTCGTCGTCGTCGAGACGTTGGTGTTCGTGGTCTGCGTTTCCGTCAGCGAACCCTGAAACGTCCAGTAACGGCTCGGGTTGAAGTTGAGCTCGATCTCCGTGCCTTTCGACTCGACGTCCTGCGTGGCGGAGATGCCGGGATCCGGCAGCGTCAGCTCGTTTTGCTCCTCGATGGACAGGCCGGTCTGCCGCGCGACCTCGGCTTGGATCTGCGCGGCCGTGAACGCCGGATTCGCCGCGGTCACCCAGGCGCGCGCGTTGTCCTCGAGCTGGTGGGCCGCGTTGCTCGAGAGATCCATATTGAGCGTGCGCTGCGCAATGGTCGCGGCGTCCCCGTTGCGCGTCTTGATCCGTTTCACTTCGAACCGATTGACGCGAACGACGAACTTCCCGTCGTTCATGTTCAGCCAGAAGCCGTAGTCCTTGCCCTCGCCGCGCGTATTCGGAAGCTGGTTGCGGAAAAGATCCTGTTGCGGCCCCTGCGGCACGAAGCTGTCCGACTGGTTGTAGGTCAGCGAGAGGCCGTTGAGCACGCGCCCGGCGAGACCACCCACGCCGTCGGCCCGCGCCGCGCGCGTGATGAAGCCGAGATCTTTGAAGGGGCGCACGACGGCGCCCGCCGTTTTGGTGCGGCCGCCGTTCTCCGCGTAGTCGCCAAACGCCCACGCGTTCATCGATTGGTAATTGAAATCGAGCCCGTCCGCCGCGAGCAGCCGCGGCTCGGCGCCGCGCTTGTCCTCCACCGTGTCGTCACGCACGCCGAACGTCGTCACAATCCGGCCGTCGAGGAACAGGCTTTGGATCACGCCGCCCTTGGCGTGATAGATCGTCTGCGAATTGCTGCCGCCGCCGGCGCTGTCGACCGTCGGCCGCTGATCGAGCGCCGACGCCTCGCGCCGGATCGTGCCGGGGACGGTGCCCGCCGAGTTGCCGCTCCACATGTAGGTGGCCGGGCCGTAGCCGAAGGTGCTCGGGGCGTAGTCGACGTTGGTGCCGTTGGCATCGCCGACGTAGTAGCGAAAATAGCCGCGAAAGCGCGAATTGGCCGCCTGCGGGCCGCCGGTGACGTTGCCCGACTGCGCCGGCAGCGTGCCCGGCGGCACCCACGAAGCGTTCGATGCCAGCACGTCGCGGTAGCTGAAGCGGCGCGTCCACGTCCAGCGATACTCGTTGTAACCAGTAAGCTGATGCAGGCCGAGCCACCTCAGGGCATTTTTCTCCTGCGCGAGATCCAGTTTGTAGGCGAGCTGCGCCCGGTAGTTCTGGCTGCGGCCGGGAATCCACTGCGTGAGCGGACTGTCGAGGCCGATGTAGGTGCGGCCAAAATACGGATTCGGCGTGCCGTCGAGCAGCCGCGAGTTCACATCGACGAGGATCTGGTTCGAAGGACCGGTGCCGAAGATGTTGCGCTGATAGCGCAGCGAATCCTCGCGCTGCCAGTCGGCCTGGCCGGCCAGGGTGTGCCGCGGCGTGTTGATGAACACCTGCTGGAGCTGCACGTAGGAGACGAGCGTGCGATCTGTCAGCCGGTTCATCGCGCCGAGGTTGATCGACTCGTAGTCGTAATACTCCTGGTTGCTCAGCGACGGCGTGGTCGTGAAGAGCGGCTGGGCCGTGAACCGGCCGGACACGACACCGCCGGCCGGACTCGGAGCCAGAAAGCGCTGGGTGCCGTTGTTCGCGAGCGGCGTGTTGGCGGTGTTGGCGGTGGGCGCGGAGAAGAGGCCGACCGCGCCGTTGTCGATGACGACGTAGCTGCGGTCGTTGCCGGAGAACGTGCGCTGGAAAACATCCGGGATGTTGTTGTCGCTCGTGATCGGCGTGCGGGTCGCGAGCGGACCGGCGCCATTCTGGCCGAAGGTCGTGCCGTTGACGGTGTAGGTCTGCGTGATGGGATCCCACGCCGGCCGGCCCTGCTGTATCCAATAACTGATGCCGTCGCGCGGCATCAGGGAATTCGGGCGGTTGCCGTTCATCCGGTAGTAGGAGTAGGACGCACTGACCGTCGTGTTCCGGAATGGCTGGAACTTCATCATGCCGTTGTAGCGGAGCGTGGCGGTGCCCGATGGCTTGCGCGCATAGGCGTCGTGCTGGAACGCCGCGCTCACGCGCAACGCGAGTTGGTTCTTCAACAGCACGCGGTTCGCATCGAGATCGAAGCGATAGCCGCCCAGGCTGTCCGCGCGCGAGCCGACGGTGGACTTGTTCTTCGAGAGATTCGCGGAGGCCGGCACCATGTTCAGCGTGCCGCCGGGGCTGCCGAGGCCGAAGACGTTGGCGTTGGGCCCGCGGCTGAGTTCGATGCCATCGATGTTCAACGGATCCACCGGCGTGAGACCGGAGAGGCCGATGTTGCCCATCGCGATGTTGGCCGAGCCGATGCCACGGACGCGGTTCGCCCCGCGCGGGTTGTTCTGCACGTTGTCCGCGACGTGGCCGTTGTTGTTCACCGCGAAGTCCGTGTAGTCACCGGAGCCTTCCGTGCTCGTGCCGTAGAGGAAAACGTCATTGAGATCGAGCATCGCGAAGTCCGTCATCTGCTCCTTCGTGATCACGGTGATGGCGGCGCCGAGGTCCTCGAGTTTCGAGTTGAGCCGCGTGCCGGACATCGTGTTGCCGGAGAAATAGCCCTTGGTGTCTTCGACGACTTCGAAGGGGCTGAGCTGGATCGGCTTGGACTCGTCGGCGGCAGGGGCCGATGAGACGGGCGCGACGGTCTGCGCCAACGCAAACGTGGCCACCGTGCCGAAAAGACAGACGGAAAGAAGGGGGTGTGGGGGCATTGGGCAGGTAAAAGGTAGGGGCGGTTATCCTTAACCGCCCTGATGGGGCAAACGGACACGCAAGGAGGGCGGTTAAGGATAACCGCCCCTAGCCCGCCTATTTCATGCTTTCTGCGTCCTTTTTCCGGCGTTGGCCGGCGGACAGGCGGTGAGCTTGCGTGAGCGTGCGTCCTATGCGGGCTAAAAGCAAAACCGCTTGGGGTTCTGCACTTGGCCCGGATCGCCAAAACGGTTGAATCGGTAGACTTGATCCGAGCACACCGTGTCGGGTCCCTCGCGAGTAGAGCATGAAATATCCGGGCTAGCCGCTCACACCGTCGCGACCACGCCCTCCGCGAGCTTCGGCACTTCGAAGCCCTTGCGGTATTCGCGGGTAAGATACGAGTTGAGGCTGCTGTCCTTGAAGCGCTCGGTCTTCGGATCGAATTCCACCGATCGACCGACGCGGAACGCGATATTGCCGAGGTGGCAGTGCGCGCAGGAGACATGCGCGTCGCGCACGGTCATCGGCAGATCGGCCGGATTGCGCGAGCGCACGGCATCGAAGAACCGTTTGAAGCGGTCCGCCTTGATCGCGACGGGCGCGTCGGCCGGGATCGGAATCGCTTCGCGCGGCCCGTTCTTCACTTCCTTGTAGGTGAAGAACCCTTTGCCGCGAACATACATGCCCTTCGTGCCGAAGAAGCTGTTGCCGCAGTTGCCGCCCTCGGCTTCCTCGAACGAACCGAGATTGCGCACCTCGAAGGTCAGGATCGAGCCGTCGCCGTAGGCAAAGGTCGTCGCCTGCGTGTTCGGCGCCTGGCCATCGTCGTCGAGCCCGAAGCGGCCGCCCGCACTGAACACGCTGTTCGGCATGCCGCGGTTGTGGCCCCAGCAGGCAATATCCATCTCATGCACGCCCTGGTTGCCGATCTCGCCGTTGCCGTATTCCCAGTTGTAGTGCCAGTCGTAATGCACCCACAGACCGGGCTGCGGCTTGGCCGGGTTGCCGGTCTTGGCGAGAAACTGGGTTTCGCGCGCCGGGCCCTGCCAGAGCTTCCAGTCGAGAAAAGCCGGCGCCGGGCCCGGCTGGCCGCGGCCGATCGAGCCGCGGTTGCCGTTTTTGTAAACATACCCGCGCGACTCGATGATATTTCCGATGAAGCCGGAATGGATCAGCTTCATGTCGCGGATCAGCGTGGCATTCGAGCGGCTCTGCGTGCCGTGCTGCACGATGCGCTTGTATTGCTTCGCCGCGGCCGCGACCTGCTGACCCTCGTAGATGTTATGCGACATCGGCTTTTCGACATAGACATCCTTGCCCGCCTGCATCGCCCAGACCGCCGCGAGCGAATGCCAGTGGTTCGGCGTCGCGATCGTGACCGCGTCGATATCCTTCTGCTGAAACGCCTCGCGCATGTCCGTGTAGAGCTTCGGCGCCTTGCCCTGCGCGTCCTGCACCAGCTTCGCGCCCTTGGCCCGGACGTTGGCATCGACGTCGCAGAGCGCCACGTATTCGGCGTCGGCCTTCAGCGTGCCGAGGATGTCTTTGATATGGCTGCTGCCCTGGCCGTTGAAGCCCACGGTGCACACGCGCACGCGGTTGTTGGATCCGAGCACGACGCCCTGGGCTTTCATGCCGGCGACGGTAACGGCCACCGCGGAGGAGCCGATGAAGTGTCTGCGGGTGAGATTCATAATGTTAGGGATTTTGCGCTGTAGTTACTGAAGGCAACGCGCGTTCACCAAGGCATGAGTCACAGAGAGCACAGAGCTCCGACACAGAGGACACAGAGCAAGCCAGATATTTGGCTCTGTGCACTCTGTGTCAGGGCTCCGTGTCCTCTGTGGCAAAAAATCCTCACGACAGCGGGTTTGAAACGATTGAGTTGAGATAGAGTTCGAGGTTGGTATAGCCGTCGCCAGGGGCGATACGCGCGCCGTCGCTGGGATCGTTGGGGTTGAGCCCGTGTTGACGCTCCCAATCGTCGGGCATGCCATCGTGATCCGAATCCACCGGCGCGGGCAACGACCGAAGCTCAGGCCAGCCGCCGACATCCTGCTGCGAATCGATCAACCCCTTGCCGCCGCCCTTGTAGCTCGCGCCGAACTGCGCCGTGCCCGTGCGCACCTCGTTGGCGATCCGGCGGTCGACGGCATCGCGCGCCCGCGACGCGCCCGCGTGCACGAGCACGGCCTCATACGCCGCCGCTGCCGTTTGCGTGCGCACCGGCGCGACCACATACGGCTCGCGCACGCGGAGCGTCGCCTCGGTCGCCTCGCCATCGGGCGCGAAATCGATCCCGCCCTTCCAGTTGTCCGACGAGATCGCCGGAAACCCATGCACGTAATTGCCCGCGGCGAACATCCGCCCGCGCGGATCCTTTTGGAGAAAAATGCGGTGCCGCACCTTGTCGTCCGTCGCCGGGCCGGACTGGTAGTAATTGTTGATCCAGTTGCGCGGCCACAGTTCGCCGCCGTAGGCGCTGTTGAAGCCCCAGTTGTAGACGACGTTGTTGCGGTAATCGAGGAGCCCGGAGTCCTTGTTGCCGGACGCGCGCGGATTGCGGCTCGAGTGGTGCGCGAGGAGGTTGTGATGAAACGAGCCGCCCGGCCCGCCCCAGAGCCCGCCGTAGCCGTGGCTGCCTTTCTTGTGCAGCGATTTCGTGAGGCTCTCCGTGACCATGCACCACTGCACCGTGAGGTTCGACGCCTTGTTGATCGAAAACGTCTCGTCAACGCCCCAGCTCGCTGAGCAGTGATCGATCGCGATGTGGAAGCCGCCGCCGCCGAAGCCATCCTGCTCCTTTCCCTTTTCATCGCCCGGCCGGAAACGCAGGTAGCGGATGATCAGGTGCTGCGTGTCGAAATTGAACTGATAGTTCTTCACGCAGATCCCGTCGCCCGGCGCCGTCTGGCCCGCGATGGTGAGATACGGCTCGCGGATCTTGATCTCCGACTCGAGCGGAATGGTGCCGGACACGCGAAACACCACCGTGCGCGGCCCCTTCGCCATCACCGCCGCGCGAAAACTCCCCGGGCCGCTGTCGTTGAGATTCGTCACCTCGATCACTTTGCCGCCGCGGCCGCCAAGCGTATATTTCCCGAAACCCTCGACGCCTGGAAACGCCGGCGCGCGATTCGGCCGCAGGTTGCGCATCACCACCGTCCGCGCCTTCTCGTCGTAAACGAGATCGTAGCGCCAGCCGTCGCCCTCGGGCAGCACCACCTTCGCGAAACGCCCCGTGATCGCCTCGACGCCCGGCGCAAAGAACGACCACACGGTATTCTCATGTGGCGCGATCCGACCGGTGAAACGCACTTCGAGGGTCTTGCCCGCGAGATTCCAGCGTCCGGTCGATACCGGCTCCACCACCGCGGCATCCGCCACTTCGAAAACGACCCGCTCGTCGCCCGGCTGCGGCCCAGCGGCGGCCGTCGTCACGGCGAGCAGGAGGAAGACGCCACGCAGAAGAAAACGCACGAGGAGGAGCCTAACAGGATACGATGCGAGCCGCCATGCGACCTAGGTCGCAATCGCGGCGTGGGGTGCATCCCGGTTTCTGGACATGCTGTTGTCTTTGGGTGGGCCGTGCGCTCCGCGCGCGGCTTCGTGATTTCCCGAATCGCCTACGATCCGCCGCCCGCGGAGCGGCCGGCCCACCTCGGGCCGGATCGTCCTGAAACTGAGATGCGCCCCACGGCGTGGTCATCTCGGAAGGTAGCGGCCGTCGTCCCGACGGCCATTCGAAGCAGTGGCGGTCGGGACGACCGCCGCAACCTCGCCCCGTCCCTTCACCGCAGCTTCACCAGCAACGGCCCGCGCCCCGTCACGCCCAGTTTCCGGTAAATCGACGTGAGCTGGCCCTTCACCGTCTTCACGCTCTTGCGCAATCGCGCCGCGATCTCGTCATTGCCCAGCCCTTCGCAGACGCCGCAGGCGATCTCCCGCTCCGCCGGCGTCAGCCCCGCGAGCAACGAATTCGCCGGCAGCTTCCCCGGCGCGGGCGCCGCCGTCTGGTTTTCCAGAAACACGATGAAGCCCGGAAACGCCGTGCGCGCGTGCGGTTCGACGTGGACGCGAATCGACGCCGTGAAGCCCGCCAGCTTCGGATGCTTCACCTGCAACGCCTCGCCGGGCCGCGGGTTCGCCTCACCCCTGGCTTGCCGGGCGAGCCAGCCCGCCTTCAGCGCCGCGCATGCCTGAAAGATTTCCGGCGGCGGATAAAACGCCGCCCGCGGCTGATACGCGCGCGCCTTGTCCGGCCCGAAATTCCACCGCGCGCTCTGTTCATAGCCGGCGCGGTTCACGTAGAGCGGCGTCAGCTCCCAGTTGAGAAACATCAGCGCAAACGGCAGGTGATCGTTGAACTCCTCGAGACAGCGCCGCCGCGCCCGCTCCTCCTCGAGCGCCAGCAGCCGGTTGATCACCGTCTCGATGTGCGGATGCAGCTCCTCCAGAAACGCCACCTCCGCCTCCGTGAAATCACCCTGCTCGCGCGTGCGCCGGATCGCGATCTGCGAGCCCACCTGCGCGCCGCGCCAGTAAAGCGCGACCGCGAGATGATGCCAGCCATTGGGCGCGAGAAACTCTTTGAAGAACGCCGTCTGCTGCAACTCGCCGAAGTCGGGCACGACGTCCGACAACCGGTAGAGTTTTATTTTCCGCGGCTGCGACAGGACGAACTGCGGCGTCATGTCGACTTGCCGGCGGTTGTTGAACCACGTCGTGGGCCGCTGGGCATTCGGCGTCGCCAGGATCTGCGCCGCCTGCCACGACGTCGCGAAGTCCAAGAAATTCAAATACACGATCAGCGCGTCGTGCGGCGTGGTCTCCTTCAGCAGCGCCTGCAACGCCGTCCAGAACTGCGGGATGTCCGCCGACGCATGCAGCCGGAGCAACAGCGCCTCGATCTGCGGCAACCCCGCCAGCAGCTTGGCCCCGCGCGTCGCGCGCGCGGCCGGGAGGCGGAGTGAGCGATCCATCGTCACCTGAGCAAGCGCCGCGGAACCCACCGGGTCAAGGCGCGCGCCCGCGTTCACAGCCGCTCGGTGGCGGCCAGCACGAGCACCCAGTCCTGCCCCTCGCCCTGCGTCGGCGGCGCAAAGTTTTGCGGCGCCGCGCCGGGCCCGCTCGGAATCTCGCGCACAAACCAGCCCGGCTCGGCCTGCGCCTCCATCCCGCGCCGCCAGGTGCCCAGCCGCGGATCGAACCAGAACGCAAATAGGCCCCCCGGGGCGAGCTGCGCCGTCTTCACCCGGAACGCGCGGCCGTTCGCACTATAGAAAAGTGCCTTCGTCGCCGTCGCCGTCCGCAGCGCCACGATGGCATTCGACTTCAGCCGCTCCGCCTTGCCCGCGTCCCCGTCGATCAAACCCGGGTCGGGCACGCGCCCGAGAAACTCATCCGACGACAGGCGCCCCATCAACCGCGCCAGATGTCCGACACTGCGCGCGCCGGGCGCATCGAGCGCGGCCTTCCAATCCGCCTGGTCGAAGCCGAACCCAAACACCCGCTCGTGCCCATACGTGTGGCCGAACGCGCCCGCGAACACGGTCTGATACGCCTGTTGCCGGACCTGCCACTCGCCCCAGTTCTCCGCCTTGGTGTTACCCCGCCAATACCCTTCGTAGCGCCCCTCGAACAGCCACGTCGGCTTCGCCGGCGTTCGCGCCCAGTCGGCCGCGAGGTGCGGCATCTGCCGATCGGGCCACTCCTGGATGCTGTTGAACGCCAGCCACGGGTCGCCGTGAAACCACTCCGCTGACTGGGGCGCACCTTTTCGCGGATGATAGCTGATCGCCTGCGCCGGCGCCCCCGCCGCCAGCGCGCCCGCCAGCGCGCGGAATACCGGCCGGTAATCCTTCTCCCCGACGACCGCCGAACGATCGCCGCCCATCATCCACAGCACATGCGGCTCCGCGCCATACCGCTGCGCCAGCCACGCGCCGTAGTGGCGCGCGTTGTCCGCCTCGAACACGATCTCCTTCGCATCCTTGCCATCGTAGCTGCCGGCCACGCCCGTGCCCCACGTCGGCAGCAGGATCGCGTAGAGCCCGAGGCGCCGCGCCGTCGCGAGGACGTGGTCCACGTGATCCCAATAATCATACTGCGCCGCATCCGCCGCGTCGCGGCCCGGCGTCACGATCGGCTGCGTTGGATTCACGCGGCCGTCGCGCGTCGCGAACGGCACGTCGCCGTAGAAATTCTCCGCCCGGTCGTTGAGCTCGTTCCGGCCCGGCGCGAACAAGACAAAGGTGATCGCGTTGAACCTCTGATCGCGCCGCTTCCGCAGATAGTAGTCCGCGTCCTCGCGACTCGTCCGCAACACCAGGCTCCACGCCGTGTCCGCCAGCAGGAAAACCGGCCGCCCGCCCGCCTCGACCAGCGCGCGCCCGTTCGCGCTCGCGCGCAACGCCGGCAACCGGGCCTCGGCCGCGACTAGAATCGACGGCAGCAGGAGCGCGAAGAGAAGACGGCCAAGGCGAAGCTGAATCATAAACAGGGACGCCCACGAGGAGCGGCGAGCCACTCCGAAGGCAGGCACGAAACTGCGCTCCATGCAACCCGCCACGCCGCCCGCGCCTCTTCTCGCCGGGTGCAAATGAAAGTGAAGTCACTTGCCCAGCCAAGGCCACGTCGGTGCGGCCGACCCGCCCCGCAGGTTTGTCACGTAATACGTGACAAACCTATCGTTCTGTTCCAGCGGGGGACGGGCTCGTTTGTCACTTAATAAGTGACAAACCGTCGCGGCCGGACGTTGCGGCGATGGCCGGGGGCACTGACTGCACTTTCAATGACACCCCCTCTCAACGGTCGCCGGTCGCAAACACAACGCCCGGTCGGCCGCCGTATCCGCCCAACGGGTGCGCGGCATTGGCCAAGAAGCGCGGGGCCGGCCGGCCCGTTTCCGCCTAGATTGATGCGCCCGCCGCCTTCCCTGCTCCGACGGGCCCCGGCCGCACGCATCGCCAATTCCGATACGAGCACGCCGGTCCACCGCCACCTTTCGCGCCTGCCTCCCCGCCTCTCATGCACACGACTCCCGCCTCGCCGCTTCGCCGCCGGACTTTCCTCGCCACCGCGGGTGGCCTCGGCGTGCTCGCCGCGCTCAGCCACACCCCTTCCGCCTCGGCCGCGGCCACCGCCGCCGCCGCGCCCCGAAAAGGCCGGCTCAAGCAGGGCGTCTGCCGCGGCGTCTTCAAGGGCGTCGCGCTCGATCTCGACGGCATGTGCCGCGAAGCCGCGCGCCTCGGCGCCGTCGGCATCGACCTGGTGGGCCCCGAGGCGTTTCCCGCGCTGAAGAAATACGGCCTGATCCCGACGATGCTGCCGGGCGGCAGCGGCATCAAGAAGGACGGCATCAACGACCGGAAGAACCACGCCGCCGTCGACAGCAAGATGCGTGAGGCGATCAAGGCCGCCGCCGCCGTGAAGGCGCCCAACGTCATCGTGCTCGCCGGCGACCGCGAGGGTCTCTCCGACGCGCAGGGCATGGACAACTGCGTGACGTTCCTGAACGGCATCAAGCGCCTCGCCGAGGATTCCGGCGTGACGCTCTGCATGGAGCTCCTCAACAGCAAGGTGAACCACCCCGGCTACATGTGCGACCGCACCGCCTGGGGCGTCGAGCTGTGCAAGCGCGTGAACTCCCCGCGCTTCAAGCTCCTCTACGACATCTACCACATGCAGATCATGGAGGGGGACATCATCCGCACGATCCAGCAGAACCTCGCCTACATCGGCCACCTCCACACGGCGGGCAATCCCGGGCGCCACGAGTTCGACGAGACGCAGGAGCTCCACTACCCGGCGATCTGCAAGGCCGTCGCGGACCTCGGCTACCAGGGGTATCTCTCGCACGAATACACGCCGACCAAGGAACCGCTCGCGACCCTCGAAAAGATGATGCGCCTCTGCGAAGTGTGAGTTCGGCTCGGGCTCACGCGCCGGAAGCCGCCGCCCACCCATGGGTGAGTCCGAACCGGCGCGGCCGTCAGCGCCTGACGGCACCTCCGGCATCGCTTCAGATCGAGAGGAAGCCGTAAACCCTGCCCTTCGGCATCTCTTTCATCCGGCGGAAAAACTCCGTCCCGGTGATCTTCATCGGCCAGTCGAGATTGATGCCGATGAGAAAGCCCGCGTTCTCCGGCAGCCGCTTGGCGGTGATCGCCTGCAGGCCGATAAGGCAGTTCAAGTCGCGGCTCCAGCCCGCACGCGCACGTTTCACGCGACCGAATCGCGAAGGCCGCAAAAGTCTTTGCCATCGCTGAGAGTCGCTCGCTACCTCAGCGTGGCAGCCGTTTCGTTTCCCGCTCTACATGGCTCTCAAGAAATCCGAACTCTACTCTTCCCTCTGGTCCGGCTGCGATGAACTCCGCGGGGGCATGGATGCCAGCCAATACAAGGATTACGTCCTCGTCCTGCTCTTCGTAAAATACGTCAGCGACAAATACGCGGGCCAGCCCTACGCGGCCATCACCATTCCGCCGGGCGCGAGTTTCGCCGACATGGTGGCGCTCAAGGGCTCGTCGAACATCGGCGACGACATCAACAAGAAGATTCTCGGGCCGCTGGCCAGGGCCAACAATCTGTCCGACATGCCGGACTTCAACGACCCGGCCAAGCTCGGCGATGGCAAGGAAAAGGTCGACCGTCTGACCAACCTCATCGCCATTTTCGAGAACCCCGCGCTCGACTTCTCCCGGAATCGCGCCGACGGCGACGACCTCCTCGGCGACGCCTACGAATTTCTCATGCGGCACTTCGCCACCGAGAGTGGCAAGAGCAAGGGCCAGTTCTACACGCCGGCCGAGGTCAGCTCCATCCTCGCGCAGTTGCTCGGCATCCGGCACGCGCAGACGAGCAACGCCACCACGGTGTATGACCCGACGTGCGGTTCCGCCTCGCTGCTCCTGAAAATTGGCGACGAGGCCAGCCGCGGCAAAGGGGTGCGCGTTACGCTTTACGGCCAGGAAAAGGACAACGCCACCGCCGGCCTCGCGCGCATGAACATGATCCTGCACGACTACGCCACGGCGGAGATCAAGCAGGGCAACACGCTCGCGAATCCGCTTTTTTGGGACGGTGACGCCTTGAAGACGTTCGACTACGTCGTCGCCAATCCACCCTTCAGCGACAAGCGCTGGAGCACCGGCCTCCACCAGAATGAAGGCGGCAGAGCTGCCGCCGATGGCCAACAGACCGCCAAGGATTACGGCCGCTTCGCCGGCTACGGCATCCCGCCCGCGAAGCAGGGCGACTACGCCTACCTGCTGCACATCCTCCGCTCCCTCAAACCCGGCGGCAAAGGCGCGTGCATCCTGCCGCACGGCGTGCTCTTTCGCGGCAATGCCGAGGCGGCCATTCGCAAAAATCTCGTCCTGCGCGGCTACCTGAAGGCCATCATCGGCCTGCCCGCGAATCTCTTTTACGGCACGGGCATCCCCGCCTGCATCCTCGTGCTCGACAAGGAAAACGCCGCCGCCCGCAAAGGCATCTTCATGATCGATGCCTCCAAGGGCTTCATGAAGGACGGCCCGAAAAACCGGCTGCGCGCCCAAGACATTCACAAGATTGTGGATACGTTCACGCGTCAGGCCGAGGTCCCGCGCTACGCGCAGATGGTGTC
>Ga0163144_10011783_pt1 | contig 18471 bp, 17 predicted proteins | sample OliLak19BULKMAT1_FD_123175 | JGI IMG/M metagenome (GOLD analysis project Ga0163144, IMG submission 123175) | Freshwater microbial mat bacterial communities from Lake Vanda, McMurdo Dry Valleys, Antarctica - Oligotrophic Lake LV.19.BULKMAT1 | ecosystem: Environmental > Aquatic > Freshwater >... | reverse complement strand
TCGTCCCCGTGGATGTATTAGAGCTTTCCGGCTTCTGCATCGGTTGTGCGGAAAAACCTGATCTCATCGACCCGACCACTGTTGCCATTGGCGACGTGCTCATTGGTTACGCGTCGGATAGCATCCACGCCAACGGCTGGTCGCTGGTGCGCCGCGTGCTCAACGAATTTCCCGGCGAAGTCAGCCCCGAAGAGCTCGGTGCTTGGTTGAAGCCCACCCGCCTCTATCATGACGTCACCCGCGATCTTAAAAAATCTGGTGTTAAACCCAAGGCCATGTCCCACATCACCGGCGGCGGCCTTCCGGAAAACCTCGAACGCCTTTTCCGCGGAATGGGAGCCGACTTGGAAATCCCGCGCTGGGAATTGCCAGGAATTGAGAAACTCCTCGCCCACGTCGATGCCGAAGACCGTTTCCACACCTTCAACATGGGCATCGGCTGGGTGGCGATCGTCGCCCCGTCCGATGTCGAAGCTGCGCTAAAAGCAGGCGATGGCGGAACCGTTCTTGGCCGGATGGTGGCTGAAGAAGGCGTCCGGGTTCGCGTTTTAGGCGAGTGATGCAAACTTCAAAACAAGCATGAGCGACTTCCTCACACACGAATGCGGGATCGCGGCAGTGCGACTCCGCAAGCCGCTGGCCTATTATTACGATCGCTACGGCACCTGTCTGTGGGGCGTGAACAAGCTCTTCCTGCTGATGGAAAAGCAGCGCAACCGCGGCCAAGACGGCACTGGCATCGGCTGCGTGAAGCTCGACATGCCCATCGGTCAAGCCTACGTCCACCGCCGTCGTGGCATCGAGAAAGACGCGCTCGCCGAGATTTTCCGCAAGGAGATCAAGGATTTCTACAAAATGTCGCGCAAGGGCCAGATGAACGTCAAGGATCCGGCCAGCGTCAAAACCAACTTCGACTTCGGCGGAGAAATTCTCATCGGCCACCTGCGCTACGGCACTTCGGGAGAATTTGATGCCGGCTGCTGCCATCCCTACCTCCGCCGCAGCAATTGGCCCACCCGCACCTTGATGGTCATGGGGAACTTCAACATGACCAATGCCGCGGAGCTCAATGAAGTGCTCATCGAGCGCGGCCAGCATCCCGTTTTCGGCACCGACACCCAGACGGTGTTGGAAGAAATCGGCTACCACCTTGATGAGGCGCACACCGATCTTTACCGCCACCTCCGCGACCAAGGCGTGCCCGGCGCGGAAATGCCCGAGCGCATCTCCGCTGCATTGGACGTGCGCAAACTCGTGGCTGAATCCGCCACCGCCTGGGATGGTGGCTATTCGATTTGCGGGGCGATTGGAAATGGCGACATGTTTGTCATGCGCGATCCCCACGGTATCCGGCCCTGCCACATGTTGGTGACCGATGAAGTCATCGCCTTCGCGTCTGAGCGAGTGCCGCTGATGACCGTTTTTGAAGCAGATGCGGATCAGGTCAAAGCAGTCGATCCCGGCTCGATGATCACCATCAAGTCAGACGGCACCATCGCAGACTCACCGTTCACGCCGCCACGGCGTTACACCCCGTGCTCGTTTGAAAAAATCTATTTCTCGCGCGGAAATGACCCGCAGATCTATCGGGAGCGTAAGGCGATGGGTGCCGCGCTGGTGCCGCAGGTGGTCGATTCCATCGGCGGAGCTTTTGAAAAAACCATCTTCTCCTTCATTCCCAACACGGCGGAGACCGCCTATTACGGCTTGATGGATGGGTTGCGGCTTTACCGCCGCCAGGAAGTGCGCGCCTCCATCTTGGAAGCCTCCAACGATGGCACGCTCACGCCTGAGCTGCTCGATGATCTGATCCTCCGCAATTGGCCGAAAGGCGAAAAAATCGCTCACAAGGACATCAAGATGCGGACCTTTATCTCCCAGGAAAAAGGTCGGGATGAACTTGTCTCCCACGTTTATGACATCACCTATGGCGTGGTGAAGCCCGGCGACATGCTGGTCGCCTTGGACGATTCGATTGTCCGCGGGACCACGCTCAAGAAATCCATTCTCAAGATCCTCGCGCGCACCAAGCCGTCCAAGATCGTCGTTTGTTCCACCGCTCCCCAGATCCGTTACCCGGATTGTTACGGCATCGATATGTCAGAACTCGGCAAGTTCATCGCCTTCCAGGCGGCGGTGGCGCTGCATCGCCGGGCAGGCAGGCAATCATTGCTAGATCGGATTCATGATGATTGCCTGGCAGAACTGAAATTGCCGGTAGATGAGCGCCGGAACCGCGTGCAAGCCGTCTATGCTGCTTTCACCCATGAGGAGGTCTCCGCGGAAATCAGCCGCATGGTTTATCCGGAAGAGATCGACTGGAATGGTGAGGTGCATGTCATTTTCCAAACCATCGAAAATCTCCACGCCTCCATCAAAGGTGACTCTGGCGATTGGTATTTCACCGGTGACTATCCGACGCCCGGCGGTTACTCGATGGTGAACCTCGCTTATCTCCGCTGGTATGAAGGCATCGGTGGCCGCAGCTACGATCTGCCGCTCTGAGTCCGAGCCACAAAAAAGCGGCATGACCGGGAAGTCATGCCGCTCTGGTAGAAGTTGGATCAACCCTTCTCGTCGATGGTCAGCGGGCGATAGCCGCCGATGGACTTAAAATAGATTGAGAGCAGGAGGAAGCAAATCGCCATGGTGGCAGGGATGAGCGAGTCCACTTTCAGTGTATCCCGGTTTCCGAGAATGTCGGCATCCACCACTTTCTGTTGGGCAGGTGTGAGAGTGAGCGCGAGTGCGGTTTCTTCCGGGGTGACCTTTACTCCAGAATCGACAGCTTTCTTCGCACCTGCCGCTTTTTTGGCTTCTTCCAGGCGGACGGGGTCGATTGCGGTGACTTCTTCGAAAGCGAGAAACTTACTCGTGGCGCCTGTGCCCTTCCATTCCTCATACAAGGGAGCGTCTTGCTTCTTGAGCTCCTCAACTGCGAAGCGGTCCTTTGCGTAGCCGAGGCCGGGTCCGCCGATGAGACCCGCAGACATCATGCCGACGCCACCCATCAAGCTCATTGCCACCGCGCCGGTGCGAGGGAAGCGGTCGCCGGTGATGGCAAGCATGGTGGGCCAGAAGAAAGTCTTGCCAAATGCATAAACTAACAGAGCTCCCAAGGCGGGTCCAAATGTGGATACGGCGCTCACCAGATTGAGGCCGAGACAGGCAAGGAGAGAGCAGACAAAGAGCAAGCCAGTTGGCTTCAGCCCGACGCGGGTTTCAATGAAGTGCGCGCAGAAACGCAGCAGGAACATCAACAACGAGGTGAACACGAAAAGAATTTTACCCTGAGTCGGGGTCAAGATGGCACCGGTGATGTTTTGAATCCACCCGTCCGTGCCAAGTTCCACGGCACCGACCATGGCGTGAACGATGAACAACACGAAAAGCAGCCAGTGGCCGATTGAGAACTTGGTGATGGCACCGATCCAAGCAAGCAGCCCGAGTGCGACTCCGGCAGCGAGGATCGTGGAAAGCTGGACATTGCCTCCAAGCAGCGGAGTGAGCGTGCCTTTAAAGAAAAGATAGAGCATGAAGCAAACGACGCCACCGCTGAGCAGGCCGACATCCTTGAACATTTCCCCCATCCGCAAGCCCTTGGCGGAAGCTGCGGATTTCGGAAATTTCTGACCTAGAAACATCACCCCATAAGCGATGGTGGGAAGGAGGTAGAGCGCGAGTTGGCTCTTCCAACCCCATGCCAGCGTTCCACCCAAGAACCAGCCAACAAGGCCGCCGAAGACCATTCCAAGAGGCCAACTCGCATGGAGGATATTCAAATAGTGGTTGCGGGCATTGGGGAAAATGGTTGCCACCAAGGGATTGGCAACCGCCTCAAGGGTTCCATTGGCAGCACCGAAGGCGAACATACCCCAAAAGAGGAATTGGTAAGCGGTGGCATTGTCCATTCCCTGCGTGGCACCAAAGGTAACGAAAGCGGATAGCACATGCAGGGCGAAAGCCGCGATCACCAGTTTCCCGTAACCGATCTTATCCACGAAAATTCCGCCGATCATGATGCCGAAACAGAAGCTGGTAAACCCGGCTCCACCGATCGCCCCTAGCTGGGCACCTGTAAAACTAAACTCAGCGGCCCATGTGTTGAAAAGCCCCCCGCGAATCCCGAAGCCGACTCCGGCGGCGAGGATGGCAGTGAAGCCGGCGTATAGGAGTCGTTTGGCGTTTGGAACGGTTGATTCTTCGATGGTTGTCATGGTTTTGAATGTCTGCTTGGACTATCTGATATTTATGGGACTGGCAAGGATTTGGGTGAAAAATTTCAGAGTCCTGCTTAATTCTCGAAAATCGGCGTTTTCTACTCGGTTTGACTCTCAGTTCTTTCAGGGGGCTGAAGAAATCCACTCAAAGATCCTCATTTCGATGAGGCCCGCCGACAGGATTGCTCGAAAACACAATGCAACTCTCTAAAATAGCATCTCCCAGCACCCGCGTTCCTGGCCAAAGCACTGAATCCCGAATCACTGCCCCGGCGGCCACCACCGTGCCAGCGCCGATGATCGAGCGCTCCACCGTCGCCCCAGCCTCGACCCGCGCTTGTGGATGGATGCCCGGACCGAGGTTCAGCTCGCGGTGGGCCTGCAGGTAGGATTCCCGATCCCCGAGATCCAGCCAAACTCCATCGTCGAGCACGATGGCGCCGAGCCTGCCGATTTTCGCAAGTTCCAGAAATGCAGGGATGACCGAGATTTTCTCGCCGGCCGGAATCCATTCCAAGAATCGAGGACTCACGCAGTAAATCCCGGTGAAAACGTGGGTGCCATCCGCTTTTCCCAGCAAATTCCGAATATCCACCACTCGCGTGCCCGCCGCATCCAGCGCGATGTGCTGCGCCACGCCTTCAGACCGGAGCGCAAGTGTCACCAGCGATGCCGAGGCCTCATGCGCCGCGATGAGTTTTTCCAAGGGCAGCGTTGAGAAAATGTCGCCATTGTGAACCAGCACCGGCTCGCCGCCCAGCCATGATTCGATGTTTTTTAAACCACCACCGGTCTCCAGCAAAACCGGCTCGTGAAAAAAGGTGACTTGGAAATCCGTGCCGAATCCGTCCCACGCCCTGGGCAAGTGATGGGTATTGACCGCAAAACGCCCGATCCCTGCGCCGGCACACGCCAGCATGGCCCACTCCGCCAGCGGCCGATGAAACACCGGTACCAGCGGCTTTGGCAGGTGGTTGGTCAGCGGGCGTAACCGATTTCCAAGGCCGGCACCTAGAATAAAAGCACTCTTCACGCCGCCTCCTTTGATCGCAAGGGCTGGGAACTTCAAGCTCGGGATTGCTTCACGAGCAAGAACCCGCGATTTCGGCTCACATCACCGCATTGAAAATATTCGCCTGTTCCTTGCGTTGGAAATCCGTGGGCTTGAGGCCGTAAAATAGCTGGAAATCCCGCGAAAACATCTTGGGAGTGGTAAAACCCAGGTCAATGGCGACCTCCTTGATTGGCGAACCTTGGCGCAGCAATGACCGCGCGGCGACCATCCGCTCCTGACGCAGCCAATCCTTCGGCGAGATCCCAATGCCATCCTCGAACACCCGGCGCAAGTGCCGTTCCGACACCCCGATCCGCCCACAAAGACTCGACATCTTGTATTCTCCGGTCCGGGCAATCTGCCCAAGCGACAGCGGGAGCGGTTCACGGGCTAAAAGAACGAGAAATCTCCCGTCTTTTTGAACAATTTCGACATCGCGGCGTTTCACTTTTGAAGGATTGGGGGCAGGGGCTGGCCGTTATTTAACTTCAATCAGGATCGACTGTCAATTATTTAAAATAATCAGGTAAATTCAATTGTTTTTCTAAAAACTACCATCAGAGCGGCCTACGATTCTCAGATCCCATGGCCGTGCAGTGAACAGCGGTCGGATGGGCGGCGGTCCTTTCATCATCGCGCGCAGATAACAACCGGGATCCAAGCACCCGAGATCTCGGTGATTGCGGAAGGCGGCGCGGGTGCGGAAGCCGCTGCCGCAGATCTTGAACCACTTGCCAGTGGCGCAGGGGCCGGTCATCCGGGTCTGGCGTTGTTCCTGCGACCGCAAGCCGATGGAGCGGATTGAGGCGAGTTTCTCCGCAGAAGCCGGTTTTTTTCACCCGGATTTGTGATAATGGCATCCGCTTGACGTTACCGGGCGTGACGTCCTGCCAGAATTGATCGGGGTGGACGTCACCTTGGGTGTCAATGTTGGCGATGCCGATCCGACGCGAAAGGCGTGCAGGTCGTGTGCGGCATGTTCCCTCATCGGCGAATCCGGCGTGCTTGCCAAAATGATTTCACGACTGGTGCCATGCTCATGCACGCACCGACACCGATTCGCCGCCATGCATCACTACCGTGGGGAAATCATTGTTTCATCATGGACCCGGTCTTTCATTTTTCAAAATGGTGACTATCATCCGCGAGATGCCAAACGAACGATTCGAACTTACTTTGAGAGATGGCACGCCCGTCATCGTTAGGCCATTGATCCCGGAGGATCGTGCTTTACTTGCCGAGGCCTACCGTCGCGCTTCATTGCAAAGTCGCTACAATCGGTTTTGGACCCACACCGGGGAAGTGATTGGGGAAAAAATGCTCAATCAAGTGTTGGCCCAGGATCCCTTGAAGCATGTGACCTGGGCGGTGCTGGATGCGTCCCGCGAGTTTCCGCCGATCGGTGGTGCGAGTTGGTGGAGGGATCCGCAAACCCCGAAAGAGGCGGAGTTGTCCGCCATCGTGTTGGACGAAGACCACGGACGTGGGGTTGGTACGTTGCTGTTGGCGCTGCTGTGGCTCACGGCCTTTCGTGCAGGCATCCAAACGCTCATCGGTTATGTACAGGTGGAAAATCGTCAGGCCGCCGCATGGATGCGCGACTGTGGAGCGCAAGGGGAGTGGGACGGCTACAAACTCATTTTTCGTTGGGATTTGGAAAAAATTGATCTTCTCCCGGATACTCGCGTTGCGGCTGAGCTTGCGGATTGGTTGGTAAAACTATCACCGGAAATTCTTGTGTGAGTTTCGCCGCCTCAGCGCACTTGCCACGAGTGATTTTCCCAAAACTCGTGAAAGTCCGCAAGCGAGCCATTGAAAGCATTGTGTTCTAACGGGCGATCCATCGAGCCAAAGTAGCTGGGTGAGCGCCATGGGCCGTGGTGAAAATGTTTGGGGACGGATCTCCCATGCCACTCGACGCCGGCGTACTGCCAGATGGCCCAGTCATCCCAGATACCATAGGCTTTTGCCAGGCTTTTCGGAGTTTGGAATCCGGTCGAGTGCGAGTAGAGCGCAAGCCAATACGGGCACTGGCGGATGCGGTTTTTCTGGGTGGAGGTGGCACTGGAAAGCGCGTTGCGCAAGGCATCGCTATTTTCCAGATAGATCACGGGGAGCACCCCGGTGCGCATTTCCACACGGTCGATGAATGCGAAAAGATCGGCGGGGCTGGACTTGGTATCGAAGTCACCCACCAGCAGGATCTTCTTTCCGGATAAACCGCGCTGAGCGGCGATCTGTTGGAGGCGGTTGATGTATTGATCCGCCTGCCAGGCGGGGTCTGCGCTTTTCAGGACAAAATAGTAAGTTCCTAACAACATTCCCTCGCGGTTGGCGGCACTGAGGAAATCCGCGCATTTTTCATCGAGCGCGGTTCCCTTGCCGCAACGGGCGATCAAGCCCAGTGCGCCATTGCGCTTCAGGGCAGAAACATCAGTGGAGGAAAATGATTCCCCGGAGCGCTGTTTTTCTTTCGGATCGTAGGAAGATACGTTGACGATCTTGGGTGCGGCATGGAGGCCGATGCGGCCATAACCGCCGCCGCAATTGTTAAGCAGCAGTAATACCAAGGCTGCTAGGATCGGGTGGGAAACTCTCACGTTCTTCGGATTTTACCGAGACTCTTCGAAATTTGCAAGAGCATGCTTGATTGATTGCTAGGAATTTGCTTGTGGCAGGTGGCTCCTGAAGCCGCCGTTGGCCCGGACCGGAGGGAGGAAAAATGGGGGTATTTACGCAGATAGGAAAATTCCTGAGATTTTTCCTTGCCTGATACCATGTTATGCAAGATAGCTTGTTTGAAGTGAATGACGGGTTTTCAGAACTGTATGAGAATTGGACGGTGCAGATGCGCAAGGGCGTTCTGGACCTGTGCATCCTGACGGCGTTGCTGCGGGGTGAGTGGTATGGCTATGCGCTGGTGAAGGCGCTGGTGGCGATCCCCGGCGTCGGAGTGTCGGAGGGGTCGATCTATCCCTTGCTTTCGCGTCTGCGGAAACAGGGACTGGTGACCACGCGGTTGGAGGAATCGACGGAGGGGCCGGCGCGGAAATATTATTCGCTGACCGATTTGGGTCGGAAGCTTGCGGCCGAGATGACGGGGCATTTCCAGACGATGGTGAAGGGCATGGGGGCGCTCGGAGAGAGCGGCTTCATGAGTGGGGGTGAAGAGGGTGCGAAATCCAAAACCAAGAAAGAATCATGAAGAAGTGGACGAAACAGGCAGAGGAGCGCTTGGGTGAATACCTGAACGCGAGGGTTGAGCGGGATGGCCTTGAGGGGGAGGACGCGCGGGAGTTGCGTGAGGATCTGCGGGCGCATGTGCAGGAGGAGGCGGAGGTCCTCTGCATGGACATGATCGGGGTGGCGGAATTGGAACGGCTGCTCCTGAAAATGGATGGGGGGGTCGTTGAGAAATGGACGCCTGTTATTGCCGAGAGTCGGCGGGGCCGGCTGTATTTTTTCGGTGTTATCCTGCCGCTTGCGGTGACGGTTTTCGAGATGGTTTCGGGATTCTGCGCAGGGGTGTTCTTTGATCCGGTTCCGACGTTTTTGCACGGAGTTCTGCTAATTGCCGTGCCTTTTCTGAACGGGTGGCTGCTGACGAAGGGGCGGGCTGCGGGCTCGCGGGTGCAGGGGATTGCTGCGGGGCTGGCGTTGGCGGTTTCCGGGTTTTATGGCTTGCTGTTCCTGCCGCTTTTACCGGCTTCGATTTTTGCCATGGTCTTTTTCGGGCTGGGGTTGCTTTCGCTCTCGCCTATCCTGGCCTTGGTGGCGGTGTGGAGGATTGCGAAGCGCAACCGGGATGGCGCGGTGCAGCCGTGGCGTTTCCGCAGCGGACTGAAGATGGGTGCAGGTGCGGTAATCGCTTTGCTGCTGGCGATGGAGGGGCCGGGGATCTGGACACGGTATCAGCTTTCCCGGGCGAACTCGGATCAGAAAGCCGTGGCGGAATCCGGCGTGGCGATGCTGCGGGTTTTCTCTTCCGAGCGGACACTTCTGAAGGCCTGCTACGAGGGAAACCGGGGGACTACGATGGCCACGGATATTTCCGGATGGATGGGCAAAGGGTGGAAATTTCCGGCGTCCATGGTGGGCTTCAATGTCTGGGGCGAGGCGGATTCCGACAAGGCGCGGGATGTCTTTTTCCGGGCGACCGGGAAGCCTTTCAACTCGCTGAAACCGCCGAAGCTGTCGGCCGGTGGCTTGCTGGGCAGAGGAAGAGGGATGGATATGGATGAGTTCGAGTTCGACGACGCCCTGGGCGGGGACGACGTGGCGATCCGGCTCAAGGATCTGGATCTGGCGGAGTCGCGCTTCGACGGCCATGTCGATACGGCGTCACGGCTGGGTTACGGCGAGTGGACCATGGTTTTCGCAAACACCTCGTCGCAGGTGAAGGAGGCGCGGTGCCAGGTGCGGCTGCCGAAAGACGGAAAAGTTTCGCGACTGACGCTATGGGTCAACGGGGAACCCCGCGAGGCGGCTTTCAACTCGGTCTCAAAGGTGAAGGCTGCCTACAAGTCTGTTGCGGTGGTACAGCGGCTGGATCCGGTGCTGGTGACGATGGCCGGGCCCGACACGGTGTTGGTGCAATGTTTCCCGGTGCCTGCCCATGGGGAGATGAAAATCCGCATCGGCATCACCTCCCCGCTTGAGGGCGGTTGCTGGGTGTTGCCACGGGTGGTTGAAAGGAATTTCGGGATCCGGGAGGGTGCGGAAAACGCATTGTGGATGCAGGCGGATGCCGCGTTCGAATTCAGCGGTGCGGAGGGCTTGGCGGGATCGATGAAGGACGGCGAGGGTTTTTCGGCGAATGCCGTGCGCGACCTTGGCGGCGATCTCGACCGCCTGCTCGCGGTCCGTTTCGAAGGCTTGGCGGAGGTGCCGGAAAAGGTCTGGTGCGAGGATCAGTTTGCAAAGGAAGGCGAAAGATTCCTTGAGAGGCGGATGGAGAAAACCCATCGCCCGGCGGTGGGGCGGCTGATCGTGGTGATCGATGGATCCGCTTCCATGAAAGGGGCCGGACGCCGCCTCGCGTGGATGTTTGCGGAGCTTTTCCCCGGCAAGGATATCGAGCTGATCATTGCGGATGACGGTGTCAGGAAAACGGATACGGATGGGCTCGCCTCATACCGCTTTTCCGGCGGGCGGGACAATGAGGCGGCGCTGCGGGCGGCGGTATCGCGCGCCAAGGACGGCGGCAACGGCGCGGTGGTGTGGCTCCACGGCCCGCAGGCGGTGAAGCTTTCCGCCGGCGAGGCTCTCCTGCAACTTTTGGAGCGGGGCACCCACAGGCCGGATATCTACGATGTCGAGATGGTTCCGGGGCCGAACCGGCTCTCGGATCAGCTTGGCAAGGAAGGTTTCCTGAAGCGCGGGCCGACTCTGTTCGACCCCGATCCGGATCTCCGGAAATTCCTAACAGGGCTTCTGGAGGGAAGGGATGAATTATCCCCCGTATGGCGCAGGGCGCAGGCCGAAGAGGGCTTGGAAGGGAAACGCGTTTGGGATCAGTTGGCCCGGTCCTGGGCGATGGAAAGGAGCGAATCGCAGGATGTGGATAGGGCCCTCATCGCCGCGAAATACCAGCTTGTGACACCTGTTTCCGGTGCGGTGGTGCTTGAGACGATGGAGCAGTTCAAGCAGCACGGGCTCGATCCGGTGGATGTGTCGGCTGCACCTTCGATTCCGAACATTCCTGAGCCTTCGGGAGCGGTGCTAGTTCTTCTTGCTGCGATTGCTGGATTGCTCCGGCGACGCCGGTGTGGCGGAGCCGGCGCTTGATTGATTGCTAGGAATTTGCTTGTGGCAGGTGGCTCCTGAAGCCGCCGTTGGCCCGGACCGGAGGGCGGAAAATGGGGGGGAGGCTAAATTTTTGCAAACCCATAACCTATCAGGGATCTGGCAGGATATCGGCGCGGACGAAGACAAGGATTTTGCGGGAAACCGCCGGGACGGGTGCGTTCGCTTTCGGGGTGAGGGCGGAAACAAGTTCGAATTTGCCGGATTCCACACTGTTGGACGTTGTGAACCTCAAGGTTTCAAAGATCGGCATGCGCATCGATCCGTCACCCCATTGATCGACGTGCTCCATCCACGTCTCAAGCCGCAGCCGCGTGACCATTTGGGGACTCAGTACAAGATCAATCGTTCCATCAGATGACAAGGTGGCCTCGACGTTAAAAGTAACGCCCGTGTTGCGGGTCTCGAAGGCGGTGGGTGCCCGAAATAGTGGATTCGCGGGGGGATCAGTTGGGAGACGGATGTTCGAGAGATTGCCGCATGGTAACCCCGGTGGCGCATATTCTGTCGGATAGATTTCCTCACGAATGGTCTCAAGCGAGGCTTTCTGGCCGCTGCGGCAAATCACCATGCAGGTTTCCATCAGTTTCGCATGGCCATCCTTGGCAAGGGCGAACGCCTTGTCGTGCAGGGCTTGGCCGCCCTTTTCATGGCCACCGAGCATTTCCGTCAGGGTGGCATGAGGGACCTCGATGAACTGGAGATACACGCGGACTTGCTTCGGCCTTTCCGGAGTGCCGCCCGCAATCCCGCAGGAAATCAAAGTGAGTGCGACGAGGACAAGTTTCATGGCCGCTGTTTCTGTTAAAAACCGGTTGTGATGACATCGGCCTTCACGAAGATCATCAGCTTGCGGGTGAAATCCGGGACACCCTCCTTGTTTTTCGGAGAAAGCGCTGCGTTCAGCATGTAGTGCCCGGCGGCAAGGGTGACAGCGGTGTTGATGCGCACCGTGTAGAACGTCGGCATCTGGATCGGAGAGTTGCCGTGCTCGCCCTTCCACTCAGCCCACACCTCGTTGCCCACGTGATAGACAATCTCAGGCACGAAGCGGAGATCGATGGTTTTATGGTCACCACTCAGCTTGGGCTCGATTTCCAAGGTCGAGCCGACGTTGCGGGTGTCAAAAGCGGTGGGGGAGGGGCCGGTGGCTCCTCAAACAGCCGATGGGCCGGACCGAAGGGCAGGAAAATGGGGGAGCTTGGGTAAAGCGGAAATGCTGAAAACTGAGATGCTGAGAGGGAGAATGCCACGCAGGAATGCTCCAGAGGATGCTGGGATCTGAGGGAATTCGGATGTTTTACGGCAATATTCATTTGTCGCGAGCGTAGCTTTCCAGGACGTTTTGCCAAGAATCATTTTGGCAGCGTTTGTTTTTGGGACTCTCCGATGGGTGAGACGTCTGGCACAGCTTGAAAATGAGCAGCTTGTGAAGGAAGTACGAGGACTGGGACTCGAACCCAGGACCAATTGATTAAAAGCCAACTGCTCTACCAACTGAGCTATCCTCGCCTTCATTTCCGCGTGCGCGGGGCGGGACGAATAGAAGCGCTGCTGGACCTTGGCAAGCTGATTTTTGGAAGAAATCTGTGTTTCCTCGATTTGACCGGATTTCATGAAGTATCCGTTAGGGCTTGCGGTTTCGTTCCGGCAAGTGCCAGAGCGGGTTTTCGGGCATTATAGCCTTCATCGCAGGAACTTGGGTAGTCCAGATTTTGTGGGTGTGAGGGGAAACCACGAGAACCTGAAGGACCATGGCACTCACAAAAAGGAAAATCAGGGCGACCACCCGCACGGGGATGAGCGGGGTCACGGTTACCTGATGGCCACCTGCGTGGTCCCAAAGGGTGTTGCCCAGGCGTTTGGCGGTGAAAACGCTGAGCGCTTGGCAAAATACCGCCAGCAGTTCCCATCCGAAGCCGACCCCTGTGAACATCACCCGCAAGGCCCGGTGGGTCGATTCCGCGAGATTCATCCGGGAACCGTCGTTGTTGGTTACCCGGATGCCGAGCAACCATTTACCGGGCGTCGTGGCGAAATGTTGGAGCAGCAGAATCTCCAGGACGAACCATGGGATGTAGCGGAGAAATATGACCCACGGGTTGAGGATCGTGCCTTCGATGTCCTGGCCTGCGGCCCACATTCCGAACCACCAGAGACCGGAGTAGAAAAAAAGATCAAACCAACGGGCCCAGAAGCGCCTGATGTAAAATATTTGCCGGGGCAGCGGGGGAGGAGTCGGGTTTTCCTCACGGGGGCTGGCTTCTGCTACCGGGGGCGGAGTGATGGGTAACTCGAACTCACGGGAGAAGAGGTCAATCTCGCCCAACGATTTCCATGCTGGCAGTCCTTCATGCCAAGCAGGCGTGGTGGCCGGGAGTTCGCCGGCTTCGATCTTTCGGCGCACTTCGAAGTCGTGAATGGGGCCGACTTTCTCGCCGTCACGGATGATCCAGATGTCCATGGGTTAGAGATTTCTGAGGGATTTGGCGGCATCGCTGCGCGCGGCGAAAAAGGCGGGGACCAGGGCGGCGATCGAGCACAGGGTGAAGGCCATGAGTGCGAAGACCGCTTGTTCCCACGGGTTGTTATAAGCGGGCAGGATATCGAAGCCGGTGAATGATGAGGAAAACGGATCGAAGCCCAGGGTGCGGAACAAGGCCTGGATCTCGCCGCGGAAATGAATGACAAGACGCCCAAGCCCGACGCCGAGGATGGCCCCCAAGGTGCCCAGGATCATTCCCTGATAGAGAAAGACCCGGATGATTTGGTTCGGTGCCGCACCAAGCGCTTTCATAACGCCGATCTCACGGCGTTTTTGAATCGTAACGGTGAACATGACGGCCATCATTGAGAATGCGGAGACGAGAATGATGAATGACAGCAGGAAATACATCATGCCGCGTTGTTGCTCGATAAGGGCGAAGAAGGCCTGGTATTGCTGGCCCCAGGTGATCAATGTCCAGTCTGCTCCAAGCGTTTTGCGGGCGCTGGCGGCGAAGGCTTCGGCCTGGTAGGGATCCTCTAACCGAAGCGCGATTCCTTGCACGGAGTCGCCCAGTCCCGCGAGGTCTTGGGCGAGTGGCAGGGGAACAAACAAGTCAGGCGTCACCGCCATTTGTGAGGCCTGATAGACTCCGATGACGACGGCTTCCTTGGGAAGAACGATGCTTTTGAGTCCTTTGAGAGTCTCGCCGTCCATTTTCTCGACATCGGTGGTTTCGAGGCCGCTGATCAAGCCCTCGATTTCGAGTTTGGTATCGGAATTGAAGCGGAAGACCTGGGCGGCTTCGTCTTTTTCCGAGACGTCCATCGTGACGAGGATTTGCGAGAGCAGCTCGTGCTCGGGCGCGCGGATTTTTTCGGATAGAATCGACTTCAGCGTGGCATAGGCATTGCGATAGATGTCAAAAGAGAGGGTGGATTTCTGCTGATCGGCCACCCAGCCTTTGAGGATGCCGTTGCTGGCGTTTTTCCAAGGTTCCGCGAAGGCATCCCGCAGCGGGGGATTCTCGGTTGCCTGATAGGCGCGCATCACTTCCTCGAAATTCCGGGTGGAATAGAGACGGAGTTTCGCCCCCACGCCGACTTGGAGTTGATCGGCAAGAATGGAGGAAATGACCACACGATCATCGATTCCAAGATCGGCCGAGGAGTTCGGGTGGTTGCCCTTATCTAACATTTTCGTGATCCCGGCGACTTGGGCCGGGTCTGAGGTGTCGATGCCCCGGAAAAGCACCGGGCGCTGCCAAGACTCCACATCCACGATGACGTTGTCCGAGACGTAAGCGGTCGCGGCCTCCACACGGGGGAGTCCCTTGGCGCGGGTGGCTGCGGCTTGCCAGTCGGGCAGGTGGCCATCAATGGTCCTTTGATTGAGCAAAACGTGTGGTGTGAAGCCGAGCAGACGGCTTTTCACGTTCCGCTCCAGACCCGCATAAACGGCCATGACCACGACCAGTACGAGCACTCCGAGCATGACCCCGACCAGGGAAATCAGGCTGAAGGATGAAAGCATCGAGCGGCGCGGGTTGAGATACCGCCGGGCGAGGAGCAGGCTGAAGGAGCGTTTTTTGATGACGCTAGCTAACCCGTGATGGGCCGCTCGGCAAGCGCTAGTGCGGATATCAATCGACACTTGGCAATCCGAGTAGCTCGATGAGGCGCTGGAGATCGTCGTCGCCGTAGTATTCGATCTCGATTTTACCTTTTTTGGAGGTGTGCTGAATGGCGACGTGGGTGGCGAGATGCTCGCGCAGGCGGTTGGTGATGGCGCGGACGTGGATGTCCACCTCGCGCACGGAGTGGGATTTTTTCGGATCGTTGGGGTCGGGTGAATCGTTGTTGAGAAGGGATTGCACGAGCTTCTCGGTGGCGCGGACCGTGAGCTGGCGGCGGATGATCTGATCGGCAGCGAGAAGCTGGGTGTCCTGGTCCTTGATGGAGAGGACGGCCTTGGCATGGCCGACGGTGAGACGGGCTTGGGCGACGAGCAGTTGGATGTCGAGGTGGAGGCCGAGCAGGCGGATGGCATTGGCGACGCTGGCGCGGGACTTGCCGACGCGGGATGCGATTTCATCCTGTTTGAGGGAGAATTCTTCGGCAAGCCGGACGTAACCGGCGGCTTCTTCCATAGGGTTGAGATCCTCGCGCTGGAGGTTTTCAATGAGCGCCATTTCCAACACCTCCCGATCCGACGCCTCGCGCTCGATGACGGGCACGGTGGTAAGGCCGAGTTTTCGGGAAGCGCGCCAGCGGCGCTCGCCGGCGATGAGTTCGAGCTTGCCATTGACGGGCCGGACGATGAGCGGCTGGATGATGCCGTGCTGGCGGATGGACTCCATCAGATCATCTAACGGCGATTCAATAAACTGGGTCCGGGGTTGCAGCGGACTTGGGACGACGTGATCAAGAGGCACGTCGCGGACGCGTTTGAAATCGCCCTCGTCTGCTAGAGTTGGGGGTGGATTGACACTTTTTTTAATGAGTGCGCCGAGTCCTTTTCCGAGTGCCTGTTTCGCCATGGGGATGAGAGCATGAGGCAAATGCGTGGGGAATTCCAAGCGGAATTCAGCCAAGCTTGACGCGGAGGGGCTTGGGCGTCATTCATGCGGCGTGAAATCCCTGTTTTTGGTAATCTTTTTTGCGGCGTTGGCAGGTGCAAGCGGCCGTTCGGGGGCGCAGGACTCGCCGCCGCCGCTTCCTCCATTGCCGAAAATCGGCACGGAGACCAGCCGTCCGGCGGTGTCATCAGCGGCACCCGCTGATGTGGTGGCCTCCGCGGTGGCCGCGGTTGCGAGTTTGGGTGAGCAAGTCGCGCTGGGTCGCTATGAGGTGGCGGTGCAGCGCATGAACCCGGCGTGGAAGGAGCGGACGGCCAAGCGGATGGGTGGGATGGAGGAACTCGAAAAACAGTTGGGCGGTGTTGCGAAGCAGATGGTGCAGCAGGGGATCAGCATTATTTCATTCAGGCCGCAGGGAGCCACGCGATCCTACGAAGTGGGGCCTGGGCGCAAAGTGGAAATGGTGGCCGGAGTGGAAGTGGAGAGTCTTGTTTTCAACAAGTGGTTGGTGTTGGTGCCGACCGCGACCAAGTTCCGGATCATCCGCGAGGGACAGACGAAGCCGACCTTGATTGATAGCATCGGGTTTCAAGTCGCGATTTCAGACAAGGGAAAGAACAACTGGACCTTCATTGATGGCTCCGGCCTAACGGTCAACGACCTTCGCGGGTTGTTCGCCACCCTGCCTCAGGATCTTCAGTTTCCGCCACTGGAAAAACGCGAATCCCGCTAGACGAATCACATACCATGGCATCGAAGAAAAAAACGGAAATTGATCAGAAAACATTGCATCGCAAGCTCATTGGCTTGTGGAACCGGGGACAGAGTCCGTATTGTGAAGTGCGTGGTTCGGACATCCATGGGCGCGGCGTGTATGCCACCTGCCTGATCGCCGCGGAGACCCAGATCATCGAATATGTCGGTGAACTCATTGACAAGGACGAGAGCCAAAAAAGAGGGGTTTCCCAACATGCGAAATCGATCAAATCCGGTGACGCGGCGGTTTATATTTTCACGCTTTCCCGCAAGTATGACATCGATGGCAACGTGCCATGGAATACCGCGCGGCTGATCAATCATTCGTGTGAACCTAACTGTGAGGCATGGATCGAGGGGCGGAAAATTTTCATCCATTCCCTGGTTGAGATCCAGGCCGGGGAGGAGCTGACGTTTGACTATGGCTTTGATGTGGATTGTTATGAAGACCACCGTTGTCTGTGCGGGAAGTCTGGCTGTGTGGGCTACATTGTGAGCCGCAGTCAATGGTCTGATCTGGAAGCCCGCTTGAAGGCGATGAGTTGAGCGAAGGGGTTGCGATGTCGGGGGATCCGGTGTAGGACACCCGGCGTGTGGGAAACGAACCAATCGAGTGAAGTGTTGCAGGGCTTGGGCATCGGGGGCGCGTGGTTCATCACCATTTGCCTGTTAGCCGCCGGAGTGGTGGGATGTGTGGTGCCGATTTTGCCTGGACACTTGATCTTGCTGATCGCAGTGATCGCCTATCGCTTGATGCTGGGAGAGGCGGCCGGCTTGGCGTGGTGGTCGTTTGCCGTTCTTGGGGTGTTGATGGCCATTTCTCAAACTTTTGAAGTTCTCAGCGGTGCCGCAGGTTCGAAATGGTTCGGCGGGACGCGTTGGGGAGCGATCGGGGCGATCCTTGGGAGTTTGGCGGGGTTTTTCTTTTTTCCGCTCGGGCTTTTATTGGGGCCGCTGATTGGGGCATTTCTGTTTGAGATGGCCTTTGCGAAGCAGCAGGCCCGACCGGCAGCGATTTCCGGTGTGGGATCGGTCGTGGGGACATTGACGGGGATGGTCTTCAAAATCGTAGTGGGGATTTTGATGATTGGTTGGTTTTTGCTGGATGTCTTTGTGCTTCAGTGAAGATTCCTGAGCTTTTGCTTGGAATGGCTGGCCGGGTGGGTCAGATTCGGGGTGCCGCTCCCTGGACGGTCGCAGTTTCCGCGCAAGCGGGAGGTGAGGAAAGTCCGGACACCACAGGGCAACGCGCCTCATGAAAGTGAGGGACGGGAACCGCGAGGAACCCGGACGGAAAGTGCAGCAGAAAGATACCGCCAATGGTCCGCAAGGGCACAGGCAAGGGTGAAATGGTGGAGTAAGAGCCCACCGCGAATCCGGGTAACCGGACGGCATGGCAAACCCCGCGTGGTGCAAGACAGAACAGGGGAAGGGTGGCTCGCCCGTTATAAACTCCGGGTATTAGTCGCACTCTGCGCAAGCAGGGCGCTCCGCCTCGGCGGGGTGAGAGAAATGGCCGTCCAGCCTCGCAAGAGGGGGACAGAATCCGGCTTACAGGGGAGCGGCACTCCCT
>Ga0163144_10011780_pt1 | contig 18472 bp, 5 predicted proteins | sample OliLak19BULKMAT1_FD_123175 | JGI IMG/M metagenome (GOLD analysis project Ga0163144, IMG submission 123175) | Freshwater microbial mat bacterial communities from Lake Vanda, McMurdo Dry Valleys, Antarctica - Oligotrophic Lake LV.19.BULKMAT1 | ecosystem: Environmental > Aquatic > Freshwater > Lake... | reverse complement strand
GCTGACGTCGGCAGATGGATCGCTTTCAACAAAGTCTTCGACCCCACCGCCCGCCCCTCCCAAATCCGAGGCCAAATCAAAGCAGACGGCCAAGTCTACATCATCAACCAAAACGGCATCATTTTCGGCGCCGGCTCCCAAGTCAACGCCCGCACCCTCGTCGCCTCAACCTTGCCGATCAACGACAACCTCGTGGAACAAGGCTTGCTGAACCTCACGAGCGACGCTGCGGAGTTCCTGTTCCAAGATTTGGCGTCGCAAACTTCCGTGATTGTCGAGAAGGGGGCTCGGATCACTGGAACGACCTCGCCTGAAGGCAGCGGCGGGCGGGTTGTTCTTGTGGGCGCCTCTGTCGTCAACGACGGGATTATTTCCACTCCTTCTGGACAGACAATTCTCGCTGCTGGCCTACAGGTCGGTTTCGACGTGCATTCCAAGGAGTACCCCGTGATTCCCAGCCGCAAAACGACTCAGGGTACCGAGGATGATCCCAGCCTGCGAGGCATCGACGCGTATGTCGGGGAGGTAGGCGAATCGGGAGGCACTGTCGTGAACTCCGGGATGGTTGAAATCCCGACGGGCAGCCTCATTATGGTTGGCAAGACGGTCGAGCAAAACGGAGTCATCGAGAGCAGCACCACCGTGTCGCTCAATGGACGCATCGATCTCCTCGCCAACTACGGTGCGGTGGCCAACCCTTCCTACGACCCCGATATCAAAAACCAACTCTCCTTCCTCAACACGAGCACTGGCACCGTCAGAATCGGAGCAGGCAGTTCCATGTCGATCCTTCCCGATTACCTGAGTAAAAGCACGACCATCGGCACCAACCTTCCGATCAAATCTCAGGTTAACTTCCAAGGAAACCTCATTGTCATGGAAAGCGGCGCCATGTTGCTGGCACCCAACGGCGATATCGCCGTTGCCGCCGGGCAGTGGAGGCCCGTTGCCCAGCAGACAAACGAACAATTCTCCTACACCTCCGGCCAGTTTTTCATGGACTCTGGCTCGTTCATTGACGCGGCGGGGAGCACAAATGTTTTTGTTCCGATCTCAAATCGCATTCTCAAAGTGGAGCTTCGGGGGAGTGAGTTGGCACTCTCCCCGCTTCAACGAGGCGGCCCCATCCGGGCGGAGGAGCTTACCATTGATACCCGCCGCACAGGCACCTACAACGGACAGTATTGGGTCGGCACGCCGCTCGGGGACGCCGCCGGATTTCTTGATGTCATTCAAAAAAATGCCGCCCAACTGACAGCCGAGGGCGGGTCGGTTCGCATTCAGGCTGGCAGCTCGTTTGTTGCCCAACGAGGGTCGGTTATCGACGTTTCAGGAGGCTATTACCGCCATGAGGGCGGAAAAGTGGAAACCACACGCCTGCGGCAGGGAGGACGAATCGTCAATATCGCAAATGCTCTCCCAGATCAGGTCTATGAGGGGATTTACAGTGCCCGATCCTCTCGTATTCACGAAAAATGGGGTGTAACCAAGACATTTGGCGCATCGTTGGCTCCGACTGGCGGGACAACCGAAGCTGAATATATCGAAGGCGCGCGAGGCGGCGATCTCTCCATTATCGCCCCGGCGATGGTTCTCGATGGAGAGCTGCTTGGTGCCACGATCGTCGGACCTCGTCAGTTGCGATCCTCGTCTTCCGTTACCAGCAGTCTCCCCGGACGGGCTTCTCTGAGCTTGGCATTTGAGTCCCAACAGACCGTTGCCACGTCACTTTTCCCGGACTCACCAACACCACCGACGATTCGTTTCGTAGGCACCGTCAATTTGCCACCCGTCACGGAAACACCGATCAGCAAGATCGTAACCCTGCCGGTTGAGCGTTTGCAATTCGTGGATCTGCCAGTGGACTTCTATCAGCGGTCGGGATTTCATTCTGTCGAGATCACCAACAGCGACGGGGACTTCCTTCTTTCCCTTGGCGTCAACTTGACGTTGCCAGATATGGGCAAGCTGAGCGTCACTGGCAAGAATATCACTCTCGGCGGGAGCATCACCGCGCCGGGCGGAACGCTTCAGTTCTCGGCTTACAACCTTTCGCCTTACCGCACAGCGGCGCTCCAGGAAATCGATCCCTTGCTTCCTCAACCCGCTATCGATCCCTTGCGGGGGACGATCAATGTCGGCTCTTCAACAAGGCTTGATGTAGCCGGCCTTATTACCGATGACCGGCCCAGCGACGAATCGCCAGCGCCACGCATCGTTGTCAAAAATGGCGGAACCATTAGCTTGAAGGGATACAATGTCTTCCTCGAAGCAGGAAGCCAAATGGATGTCTCCGGCGGCGTGGCCGTGACGGCCACGGGAAAATACTCTTACGGAAACGCCGGAAGTATCACCATCGCTGCCGGGCAGGATCTCAACTACGCCTCGGTTCTCGGCGGAAAGCTCCGGCTCGGCTCGAAATTTTCTGGCTACGCAGGCAAGGGGGCGAGCGGGGGCTCTCTCTCCATCAAGGCTCCGCTCGTCCAAATCGGCGGCAGCGCGCTCCATCCGGACACCCTACTGCTCGCACCGGAATTTTTCAGCCAAGGGGGATTCCAAACCTTCCAGCTCACGGGAATCGGAGCGGCCGAAGACGCTAGGGCGGCCTCCTCCGATCCTGATGCTCCCACGCCCTACATTCCGGCTGTCTTTGTCGCTGAAGGCACCCTCATTCAACCCGTGGTGGCATCGCTGGCTTTCGTTCCGCGTCCGGGCCCATCGGAGCCCTCGATTGGGACAATTGTCCGTCCCCAAGGAGAGCGAAACCCGGCATCAATCAGCTTTAACACATCCACTGTTCGGAATAACTTTTACGAGACCGTCACGGAGGCTGCTGCCAATGACTTGGTCGTGGTGCGGGGCGATATCCTTATTGGAGAGGGCGCGAGCGTGATTACCGAACCCGGAGGTGCTGTCACCCTGAGGGGTTCGACCGTAACGGTCCGGGGCCACATTCAGGCTCCTGGCGGCACGATCACCATTGCGGGGGCCAACTCCTTCCCGCTGGATCGCCTAGTCGCCGATGCGGCAGTGTTTGCGCGCCCGACAGTTCACATCGTACCGACCGCCACGCTATCTGCGTCCGGTGCGGTCGTCATGCTTCCTGACGCTTTCGGTCGGCGAAACCCAAAGGTTTATTCGGGGGGAAGCATAGCGGTTTCTGGAAACATTATTGCCGAGGCTGGAGCCGTGCTCGACGTCTCGGGCACCTCTGCCGTCAAGGATTTTCATCCGATGGAGCTCGGCCTCGCGGATGGACGCGTTCCGGTCAATTCCGGAGTCACGACGAAACCCTATTACCTGCAGACGATTCCCTATCAGGTTGAGTCGAATGGTGGCTCGATCTCCTTCGCCGGGCATGAAATGCTGCTCACGGACGCCACTCTTGTCGGTCGCGCGGGAGGCCCGACCGCTATTGGCGGGACATTGGCTGTATCGTCAGGACGATTCACCAAGCGATTCGCGGCCGTGTTCGGCAGCAGCATCAACGTGCTCGTCACCCAAAACGACCCCACGCTCTCAACTTCTACTTCTACTTCGGGTTCGGAGCAGGGAATCGGGCGTCCGGCGCGCGGGCCAGATGGCAAAATTGTAACCGGAATGGGCTATTTCTCTGCGGATTCTTTCCAGCAGGGCGGTTTCGACTCTCTCGACCTTGGCTTTAATTCCGTGCCAGGTGCCGGGCTGGCCACGGGGGGGAATGTAGCGTTCCTTGGCCCCGTTACGATCTCGGCCCCCGGGAAGCTGCGAGTTGCCTCAGGTGGAGTGATCAGCGCGAATGCCATTGTCTCACTTTCTGCCTCGTATATCGCCGTCGGGCAGCCATTCTCTGCTCCTCTAACTCCTGAAGAAAATGAAAACTTTCTCCCCTTCCAGAGTATTGTGCCCGGCGTCGACGGTTCACGCGAACTCGTGCCTCCCACTTCCGGCACGGGCAACATAGCCTTTAATGCCGGACTCATCGACGTCGGCACGCTAGTGTTCAAGGAAACGGGGCAGGTTCACCTTCGTGCCGCTGGCGGCGACATTCGAGGCATTGGCACTCTGAGCGTCCGGGGTGACCTCACGCTTGAAGCAGCGCAAGTCTATCCGGCCTCGGCCTCGGACTTCCGAATTTTCGCCTACGATCCCGCCGATCGTCTGGGTTCGGTCTCCATTGTCCAGTCGGGGCGCAGCCCCGTGCCTCTTTCCGCCGGGGGCAGCTTGAATATCCAGGCATCTACCATTAATCAGGGCGGGACTCTCGTCGCGCCATTCGGCAGCATTACGCTGGGCTGGAATGGAGAGGATCTCGACCCATCAACCGCCGTCATCGACACACCCGAGAACAAAGTTGTCGGCGCGGCCCTGCCGGTTCCAAAAACACTTCAAGTCACCCTGCAGTCCGGAAGCCTCACCTCGGTTTCCGGAGTGGACTACTCGACCGGGCGTGGACTTCTCATTCCGTTCGGACTCAGTCCGGACGGCCTGACGATTATCGACCCTCGAGGGATTGCAGTCACATCCTCAGGACTTCCTGCGAAGACAATTGCAATTGCCGGTGAGAGCGTCTCAACGGAATCTGGATCGATGGTGGATATCCGAGGCGGCGGCGAACTTTATTCGTATCGTTGGATCAACGGTAACGCCGGCACGATCGACTACCTCGGATCACCATCCCGGACTTGGTCAGCCGGGACGACCTACAAAGCTGGAGAATTGGCTCTGTTTGGGGGCAAAACTTATTCCGCGCGAACTGCCATCGACCCGGACAATTTTGAAGACGGGTCACCGGTTCCCGGCATCACGAGGTATTGGTCGCTCGTTTCGGAATCCTTTGCCATTGTCCCGGGCTACACATCCGCCTTCTCGCCGTTTGCGTCATTCAACACAAGCGACAAAGCGACGGCATTGGGTGGCGATCCAGGCTACGTCAGTTCCTCACTCAGGGTCGGGGACCGAATCACATTGGACACCGGTTCGGGCTTATCCCCGGGTACCTACACTCTGCTTCCCAGTCGTTACGCACTGCTCCCTGGTGCGCATCTCGTGACGCCCCAAAGCGGACGGAGGGTGCGAGGAGCCTCGAAACCCGACGAGTCCGATTTTGTAACAGGATACAGATCCAATGTTGTCCACGCCCCCGCATCGCAATCTATTGTTCGGTCCGTTTTCGAAGTAGCCTCTCCCGAGGTGCTCTCTGCAAGGGCTAGCTATGAAGTTTACGGGCTGAGCGATTTCATCTCGACCGCTGCGGCCCGGAACGACATTCCTTCGGTTCAGTATCTTCCCAGAGACTCAGGCTACCTGTCATTCCATGGGAACAGGGCGCTGCAGCTTGACGGCGGCGTCACTTCATCGCCGGGTGTTGGAGGGCGCGGAGCGCGCATTGATATCAGCAGCTTTGCCGACATGACCATCGGTACAGGGCAGTCCGTCCCGGGATCGGTCGTCCTCAACTCTGCCAAATTGAGCGGTTTTGGAGCAGAAAGCCTGCTCATTGGCGGCCTCCGCACTTTCCAGTCCGGAAGTTCGGTCGTGAGCGTAAAAACCGCACGCATCACAGTCAACAACGCGGGATCGAGCCTTGAGGGCCCCGACATTACCTTGGTCTCGAGGGCCGAGTTACATGTGGCCGCGGGCAGTTCGATTGTTTCGCGTGGCAGAGTTACAGAAGCATCGTCGCCGCTCATTCTCGACGGCGATGGGGCTCTGATTCGCGTGAGTGCAGATCCGTTGGCTAGCGTCGTCCGAACGGGAATTACCGCATCGAACGTCCCTTTGCTCACGGTGGGGGCCGGTGCTCTCATCAGCGGCGTTTCAGCCATTCTGGATTCCACTTACGGATTCAGCCTGGATTCCGAGGCCGATATCCGCGCTGAAAACTACTCGTTTGCTGCAGGCCAGATCAGCATTTTGCTCAACGGCGCGACCGCTTTGACCGGCCAAATCGATCCGCTGAGACCTCAGTTGATCCTCCAGGGAACCACGTTGGCGAATATTCAACAGGCGACGTCACTGGGTCTGCTGAGCTATCAAAACACTATCGATGTTTACGGACCAGGCTCCTTTGGTTCGGGATCGCTCGGTTCACTCTCTCTCCAAGCCGGAGCGATTCGAGGGTTTAACCAAGGGACATCTGCAACGGAGTTCAATGCGCAGGACATTCGCCTCTCGAACCCACGGAACGTCGCTGCGCCAGCTCCCGGCGCAGCGAGTGGATCCTTGGTTTTTAACGCCCGCACCCTTACCGTGGGCAGTGGAAATCTTGAGGTCAACGGTTTCGCTAACGTGATCCTGCAATCCTCCGGCGGCATCCTCATGGAGCAAACTGGTGGGCTCTTTGCCCAGCAGTCTCTGACGGCTAACACGCCTGTTATCGTGGTAGCCAGAGGAGCCAGACAGAATCTTGTCGCGCGGGGAGGGTTACTCGATCTCAACCAAAACAACGGATCAGCTACCGTTTCTGGCGGCATCGGCGGCAGCCTGTCGCTGCAGGGGCAAACGGTTAGACTCTCCACCGATGTTCTGGTTCCGAGCGGCTCTTTGAGTGTCGAAGCCAACGGGGATATCGTTGTCGGCGGGCGTCTCGACGCTTCGGGAACGTCCAAAACATTTTACGATATAACTCGCTATACCGATGGCGGAGAAATCAGCCTGACCTCCCGAACGGGGAACATTCTGCTCGCAGCTTCGAGTGATCTTTCCGTCGCGGCCAACCCGGGAGGAGGAAATGCAGGCATTGTGTTTATCAAAGCCGGCGCGGGGCAGTTCAGTGCGCTCGGGAGGCTTGATGGCGGTGCCGGTGCCGAAGCACGCGGCGGCTCGTTCGAGCTCGATATCGGCTCGCTCGCATCTCTGGACACTCTGCGGGAGACTCTCAATACAGGGGGCTTCACGGAGTCGCGCAGCATCCGGGTGCGCACAGGAGATCTTATTGTTTCCGGAACGACCGTGACCCGTCACTTTGCGCTTTCCGCCGATGCGGGGAGCATCACGGTTGCAGGAACAATCGATGCCGGAGGGGTCACCGGTGGAAGCATTGCTCTGGTTGCGAGAAATAACGTCATCCTCCAGGCCGGCTCGTTGCTGACAACCGCGGCCCAGCAATTCTCCTCCGCCGGTAAGGGCGGCGAGATTCGCCTGGAAGCGGGAACGACTGCCGGCGGTGCCCCCAACTTGTCAGGGCGAGTGAGCCTTCTCGCTGGCTCCACCATCGATCTCTCCGTGGCAGAGTTCCAGCAGGGGGCCACGGCAAATCCCAACGGCAGTATCATTGACCCGACCAGCAGTGCCTTTTACGGACGATTCCGAGGCACACTTCATCTGCGTGCTCCACAGATTTCCTCGAATACGGACGTGGGAGTTGATGCCCTGCTAGGCACAATTACCAATGCTTCCTCGATCCTCGTCGAGGGCTATCGGGTCTATACACCCGCCGGTGGCGTGCTGAATACGACGGTCCGCAACCAAATCAACACGGATGGCATCGCCCTCTTAGGTGTGGCGGGGATTGGAAATGCCAATGAAACCAACATGCGCACCCGGCTGCTCGCAGGTGCGCCTAGTGCCGGCGCGCTCGCCGCCCTTCTCGTCTTGGCTCCCGGCGCGGAAATTGTCAATGTCGCCGGTGACCTCACTCTCGGCTTGGCAAACCCGACAGGCTCCACCAACGCCGCAGCCATCGTCCAGGCCCATACCGCCGCCGATTGGGACTTCTCCACATTCCGCTACGGATCGAAGCGGGCGGCGGGTGTCCTGACACTCCGCGCCAGTGGCGACATTCTTTTTAATAATGCCCTCAGCGATGGCTTCACTCCGGTGACCGCAGATCTTAACAACGGATGGTCGCGCCTGTGGCTGGCACCGCTAATGACCGTTAATGCCGCCCTGCCAGTGAATACCCAGTCTTGGAACTACCGCCTCACCGCCGGTGCCGACCTTGCTGCCGCCAACTTTGGTTCCGTGCTGCCAGGCAGCAGCCTCGCTGCCGGGAAAGGGTCGATTCTGGTCGGTGAGTTCTACCCCGCTGTTCTTAACACCTTCACCACCGGGTCGGCGGCTGGCAGTGGTGCCAATGGCCAGACGGCTGATAACATCCGCTTTGTAAACACGTCAAGCGACTCGACTAACCGGGGCACCCGCTATGAAGTCGTCCGCACGGGCACCGGCGATATTTCGATTGCCGCCGGACGTGATGTCCAACTCCGGAACCAGTTCGCCACCATCTATACAGCCGGCGTGGCCCTGCCAGAGAGCACAAGGATTTTTCAGGCCAACGACTTTGTCGTGCCAATCGTGACTCGTTCTCAGAGCGGCAATCCTCCGGCCGATGGCAACCTCGGAGTGATCCAGCAACCCTATGGTGTTTCATATGCAATGGGCGGCGGGGAAGTCTCGATCCGGGCACAGTCCGATATCGGGCGTTTCACCCGCGTCAATGGAGTGGTCGTGGCTGATACTTCACGTCAGATACCCACCAACTGGCTCTACCGGCGCGGCTACGTTGACGAGACCGCGGCCTTCGGGGTCGGCGGCCTGACTGTGACTATCGGCAGTGTCAACGATGCCGCTGCGTCAACCACATGGTGGATCGATTACAGCAACTTCTTCCAGGGAATCGGTGCCCTTGGCGGTGGTGACGTGACGATGCTAGCCGGGCGCAACATCATCAATGCAGACGCTTTGATTCCGACCAACGCGCGCATGGCGGGCCGAGATCCCCTCACCGGTCAGAACTTGACCCCGAGTGAGAGTCGGTTGCTCGAATTGGGTGGGGGAGATCTAGTTGTCCGTGCAGGGAACAATATCGACGGAGGATCGTATTACGTGGAGCAAGGATCCGGCACCCTCTTTGCCGGTGGTGATATCACGACCAACTCCGCGCGGAGCATTTCGCGGGGGATCCTTGCCAGCGAGGCGCCGTTGGACGCACAAACCTGGATGCCGACCCTGTTCTATGTCGGGAAATCCCATTTTGATGCCAGCGCGCGTGGCAGTGCTCTCGTTGGCCCGGTGACAAACCCCTTCTTGCTCCCGCAGGGCATGAACAACCGTTTCTGGTATAAAACACAGTTCAACACCTTTTCCTCTAATGCCGGGTCCTCAGTTGCCTCTTATGGAGGCGCTGTCACGTACCGGCTCAATGTTACCCTCCCCGGAGCTACCGAGGCTCTGCCCGTGCTGTATCACTGGACGAGGACGCAGAATTTGCGAAGCCCGACCGCTTCTGCCAATAATCAGCCGTGGCTCCGCCTTGCGGAGTCCAGCGTAGAAAATTATCGGACGATGTTCTCCGTAGGTGCTCCCAATCTGAGTTCAATCTCATTCACGGGGGACATAAACCTCGTTGGCAACCTGATTCTTTACCCTTCGCCAACGGGTTCGCTTGAGCTGCTTGCCGCTGGCGGATTGCCCGGACTCCAAAAGAGCGGACTTACGACCTCGGAAGGAGTGCCCTTGCAGGCTTGGACTTCGGCCTCTGTCTCACTCTCCGATGCCGACCCCGCCTCCATACCGGGCATCACAAGCCCGCTTGCGTTCCAAAGCGTTGTTGGAAGCCGCGATCAAGCTAGCCTCCTCGACAGCTTAAGCAGGGTTGACCCTCTGGCCAGCGTGAGCCCGAGTTTCAGCGAGACCGGGGCGATTGAGGGCGCCGAAGCCGCTCTGTCGCGACAGAGCGCGCTGCATTCCGAATCCATTCTGCACAAAGACAACCCCAATCCGCTGCGCATCTACACCCTCGGTGGAGACATCACCGGCCTCACGCTTTACTCCGCAACGCAATCCCGCATCGTGTCCTCGCGGGATATCAACGACATTGCCTTCTACTTGCAAAATCCAACCAAAGAGAGCACCTCAATTATCTCCGCAGGTCGCGACATCATTCTTTTCAATGAGAACTCCCCGTTGCGTTCGGTGGCCGCAAACGAAGACAGCGGAAACTTCATTGCCGGGGAGGAGATTCAAACTTCCACGGGAGGGTTTACAAAGGCCCTTGCAGGAGACATTCAGATCAGCGGCGAGGGAGTGCTTCAGGTTCTCGCCGGTCGGAACATCGACCTTGGAACCGGAGCCAACTTTGCCTTTGGCGGCTTGGGACGCGGCATCACCAGCATCGGCCGCCAGCGCAATCCGTTTCTGCCATTTGAAGGAGCGCGCCTGGCCATTCTCCCCGGCACCTCCTCGCCAAGCAACGGCGCTGCCCTCGGACTCCGTGGTAGCAGCCTGAACTTTGACGAGTTCATTGCCCAGTATGTGAAATCGTATACCCCTCAGCTCACTCCACCATCGGCTGACCTTGAAAAAGACCTTGCGCGCTTCGATTCTCTCTCCGCTGAAATGCAAGCCGTTGTGGCATTGGATCTCTTCTTTTCGATCCTGAAGGATTCTGCGACGGAAGCGGCGGAGTCCGGATCGTACGATGCCGGCTACGCTGCTGTGGGATCGCTTTTTGGCTCGGCATCAGGCAGTGCGACTGGGGCAAACTCTCAGTCGTTCGGTTGGTCACCGTGGGAATCCTCGCAGCGGACCGGCAGCTCAGGACAAATCTTCACGCGTGTCCGCGATATTCGCACCACAAGCGGCGGATCCATCACTCTGGCTGCCCCGAAGGGCGGCATCACGATGGCTCCAAGTATCTTCGGAAATCCCCTCACGCCGCCAGGTATCGTAACGGAATTTGGGGGATTCGTTTCTATCTTTATGGACGGTAGTCTGAATATTGGCCAGGCCCGTGTATTCACACTCCGCGGAGGCGACTTGACCATCTGGTCGTCGAACGGTGACATCGCTGCGGGTGCGGCATCGAAGACCGTGGTGACGGCACCGCCGACCCGCGTGACGATTGACCGGACATCGGCCCTTTTGGCGACGGATCTCGGCGGCTTGGCGACCGGCGGCGGAATTGGTGTTCTTGCCTCGGTCGAGGGAGTCGAAGCCGGGGCGGTAACGCTCATCGCACCTGTCGGCACCGTGGATGCGGGAGATGCGGGAATTCGAGCCACGGGAGATATCACCATCGCGGCCGCCGCCGTCGCGAATGCGGACAATATCTCAGCTGGGGGAACATCGACCGGAGTTCCCTCCGCGCCAGTGGCCGCCGCTCCGAACATCGGTGGCCTTACCGCGGGCAGCAATACCTCAGCCGCCGCTTCATCCGCCGCCGATCAAGTGTCTCAGCAGTCGCGAACGGCACCGCAGGATCAGGACGAAACGCCGTCCGTCATCGCCGTCGAAGTGATCGGATACGGAGGCAGTGAGGAGGATGCTGGCTAATCCAGCTATGCCTCCGCGAGGGAACGTTATAACCCATCCCGCAGTGACAGCCGGTATCGTGGCCGTGTGCCTGGCAGCTGCAATCGGCATCACCTCTCTCGATGCCGTCATGCGCCGGGAGATGGTTGGAAAGCTATCGGCAATCCATCTCAGCGAGGTCCCACCGCATTCGTTGCCGATTTCGCCGGGCGCCATTGAGGAGGGCCTTCTTCTTCCAGGGAGTTCGATGGATGCCCGATGGTGGGTTTTGCATACGCGGGCGATATTGGATGCAGACGGCTGGCGTGTGCGCGAGACAAGCCTCGATAATGCCCCCGCGGGGCGCGAAGTGCATTGGAGCAGTCTGCTCGTTTGGGTGTTGGCAGTCACCGCCAAATTCCTTTCTATTGGCTCGGGGAAGGCACCGCAGGAATTCGTTGCCGAAGCTGCTCTCTTTGCCGGGCCGATTCTAGGCATCGCTTTCCTGCTCGGGCTCAGCGGGATCGTCCTCCGTCGGTTCGGATTGATTCCAGCTGCTTTTTTTGCGCTTGTTTTTCTCACGAGCTACCCGATCGCGCGGGCATTCCAAGCAGGAGAAGCCGATCACCACGGCATCGTCCTGGGGTTTGCCGCAGCTACCCTGCTTTGTCTTGTTGCCGGCGGATCCGGATTCTCCCGGGCAGCGAAGCCGGGGCGCTCGCAGGGGCTTTCTGAAATGCTCACGCAGAAAGATTCGGAACGATGGTTCGCGATTTCCGGGGTGCTCGGGGCTGCGGCACTTTGGGTCAGTGCGGCGACGGCCATACCCATTCTTTTCGGTGTGGGTGTGGGTGCGCTTGCGACGGCGTTATTGGCACGGGAGCTTGGGAAAGGAACAGTCTATGACCCAAGGCTCTGGCTGACGTGGGGAAAATCCGGATGCCTGGCCAGTCTGGGGTTCTACGCTTTGGAATACTTTCCCAACCACATGGGTTGGCGGCTGGAAGTCAACCACCCCCTGTATGCCGTCGCGTGGTTGGGCGGCGCCTTTCTTCTCAAAATGGCCACGGCGTCGATCTCCGAACGAAAGCTCCCGCCGCAAACTCCGAAGTCGATTATTTTCCTTGTTCTGGCCATGGCGGCTCTTATTGCCCCGGTCGGTCTGATCGCGTGCTGTGCCGGGCAGGTATTTTGGGTTTCCGACCGGTTTCTCCTAGCCTTGCATAATAAGTGCATCTTCGAGTTCCAGAGCCTCCCAAAGTTGATCCAAGTGACGAACAGCGGACTACATTTCCTCACCTACTATCCCTGGCCGTTCCTGACAGGTGCCGGCGCTCTTCTTCTGACAATTTTTAGAGGATGGACCCCTTTCTGCGCGAGGGCGTTTTGTCTGGTTCTTCCGCCGACCGTTTTTATGCAGGCGCTTTCGATCTACCAAGTTCGCTGGGCGTCGGCGTCTTTTGCCATGTGGTCCGTTTGTGCTCTGCTGATTTTCCTCAACTATCGAGGGGATCCGGCGCGCCCGGGGTCACTCTGGATCCATCGTCTGGCTCTGGGGACTTGCATCCTCGCAGTGGTGACCCAGTTGGTGCAGCTTGGGGCACTCGTCAACCAAAATGAAAACTGCACGAAAGCGCCGATTGCGGTGGAAAGCGGTAACAGCATCATCCTTCGAGACATCGCTCATCGGCTCATCCAATCCAGTCCCACCAAGCTCCCTACGGTCTTGAGCGGACCAAACTCATCCACCGATCTGTCATTCCATGGCGGGATACAAACGATCGGCACTCTCTATTGGGAAAATATGCCGGGACTCAAAAGGGCGGCGCGGATTTTTGCCGCGCCAGATGAAGCGTCCGCCCTCCGGGCTCTTGAGGAAGCCAGCGTCACTCACATTGTCGTGCCGTCGTGGGATAACTTTTCCGACTCTTATAGTCGGTTGATCAAGCTGGAGGATCCTCAGGCTGGAGACTCTACCTATTTCCAATCAATTCTTAAAGGGGAGGAGTGCCCAAAGTGGCTGCGCCCTTTTGCCTATCCGATTCCCAGTGAGAGCGGGCTCCAAGCCGACTCGGTCAGGATTTTCGCTGTTATACCCGAGCAGAATGCCTTCGAAGCCGCCTATTTCCGGGGAATTTTTTATTTTGAGTCTGGCGACTTTAAGCGTGCAGACCAGATCTTCCGCGAAGCGGCTTCCCTCCGCCCGGGAGACTTGCGCATTACGGAGTATCTCAAAAAAATCCCCCCCGGTTTCTCATCATCGCCCACTCAATGAGGAAGAAGAAATCGCGCCCCGCAGGCGACCGTCCGTTGGCTCGGCCCGTCGAAAGCTCCTCCTCTGCTGCCCAGAAACCCGTTTGGACTCTCCCTCCAGCGGCTCTGGCAATCATAACCTTGGCGGCAGTTGTCATGGCGTTGAGCGCGCGCGGCGATCTTTGGTTTGACGAAATCCTTTCGTTCCAGTGGGCAAAGAATGCAAAATCGCCAGCCGACATCTTCGCGTTGTTCCGGCACGACAACAACCATCCGGTCAATACCGTCTGGATTTATCTTCTCGGACCCGGTTGGCCGGCTCTCATTTACCGCTTCCTGTCGATCTGTGCCGGGGTGGGTTCTCTCGTCTTGATTTACCTGATCACAGGAATGCTGGCACCGAAGGCGCGGTGGCCTATTCTGGTTTGGTCAGCGGGCTCTTACGCCTTTATTCTGTATTTCTCAGAGGCGCGCGGATACGGCGTGGCAATCGCTTGCACGCTGGCCGCTTTTTGGATTCTCCTCCACACTGAGCGCGTTCCATCTTCCCTCTGGATTGCGATTTTTTGGGGTGTCTCCGTGCTCGGGCTTCTCTCCCATGCCACGTTGATTTATCCACTCGCGGCGCTAGGCGTCTGGGTGTTGGCCTGCTCGGTATCCGAGCACCAACCTTGGCGACGAATCTTATTTGCGTGCATCACTTGGTTTCTCCTGCCGGTTCTCGTCGCCGCTATTTACTACGTTTTTTTTCTCAAACCGATGATTATTGCCGGCGGGCCGCGCTACTCGCTGATACAGATCTTCTCTGATTTTTTTGCCTATGGGCTCGGATGGCCTCTCAGCCCGCAATGGACTGGCGCGGTTGTCACGCTTTCCTTCGCACTCCTCGTCGCAGCCTGGGTATGGGGCCGTTTCCGCGTGCCACACATGCGTCTGTTTCTTGCCATGGTGATTGTCGTTTTTCCAATGCTCGGGCTTTTCGCTTCCGGCGCGGAGTTTCTCTATTTCCGCTACTTTTTGGTTTGTTTGCCATTCGTGTTTTTCTTGATTGCCGGGCTGATCGAGAGATTGGCGGAGTCGAAGCCGAAATGGCTGATAGCTGCGTGGGGGCTCGTGATCATTTGCCTGCTGTTCCAGACTCCGCGAATAAGCGCTCTTATTGTCCACGGACGCGGTGGTTACAACGAGGCGATGCGATACATCGCAAACTCACCCGCAGCGGAAAAATCGGTTTTTTCCGACCACGATATGCTTGTGGGAATGGTCATCGCGTTCTACAGAGGGAGCGCGCCCTCATATGATGGCATCCGCTATTATCCGAACTGGGAAAAACGTCCGGCCACGTCCGATTGGCTCATCACGACCAGCCAAGACCTACCCATCCCCAAAAAAGCGGAGAGCCTCACGCTCGGGACATCGACCTACCACCTCAAACGCGTGTTTGCCTCAGCTCCTGTCTCGGGTGCCCATTGGTATCTTTATCAAAAGAAAAAATGACCCGTTTTGTGACGAAATTGTCACATGCAAAAATCTGGCGAAGGCGATAGAATGCGTTCCTCCATCATTATGAAAAGTCTTTCTCTCGTTATCCTCATGCTGCCGCTCCTTGCTACCCGACTCTGGTCGGAGCCACCGACCCCGGACATCCCCGCTCTGGAACTGAAGGCGAAGGATGGCGATGCCGCAGCGCAATTCGCACTCGCAAGGGCCTACTATCGCGGGCTGGGGGTTAAGAAAGATGCCGTGAAAAGCGCGGAACTGTTGGAAAAATCCGCAGTAGCGGGCAATGCGGAAGCCATGGACGGACTCGGATTTCTCTACACAAAAGGCGAGGGTGTTCACCTCGATGAGGCCAAAGCTGTCGAGTGGTTTCGCAAGGGAGCGGAAGCTGGATGGGCCAAGTCTCAGCTCCACCTCGGCCTTATGCTCCGCCAAGGGGAAAACATAGAACTTTCGAATGAAGAAAGTCTGACCTGGATCCAAAAAGCCGCCGACGGTGGACTTATGGAAGCCAAGGCCGTGCTAGGGCGCCTCTACTTCACCGGTGATAAACTCCAGATGCCCTCGCCTCAAAAAGCCGTTCCCTACCTCCGAGAAGCCGCCGAGTCGGGAGATCCGATTTGCGAAAACATGATGGGCATGATCTGCCGTGATGGCACCGGAGAGCAGGCGCGGGACAAAGAAGCGGCCAAGGAGTGGTTCCGCAAAGCCGCCATGCGAAACAACCGCAAGGCCCAGTCCAACTATGCCCAAATTCTCGGCGTAGAGTCCCCCGCGAGCCCGGATCGCAAGGAGGCTCTCAAATGGCTCCTCATTGCCATGCAGCAAGGCGAGTTCACCGCCGAGAAAACCTACAAAGAGATTCTCGTAACCATCCCTGCCCCCCTTCTCGCCGCGGCCCAGCAGGCGGCAGATGAGTATCTTATCATCGAAAAGGGCAAAGCTACTCAAAAGGAGTCCGCCCTGCCTCAACCGGCCAGTCCTGCCGTCCAGAAGTAAGCTTCCCGTCGCGCGTTGTGAGAACCCTTATGGTGCTTGGGTCGCCTGCTTTTCCTTGAGTGCTTCTTTCGCCGCCTGCAGATGGCGTTCGTTGTAGGCGTTGAATCCAAAGAGCGTCAGGTATTGGTTGTCCGCGATTTTCTTTGCGGCGGCCCAAGTCTCTTGCTCGCTCAAGCCAGGACTCGGAGCGGTGACATTTTTATCAAAGTCCTCGAGAATCCGATTGAGAGCGGCCTCTTGCTGGGGGCTCCGCGGCTCGTTATCGTAAAAAGCGGCGGGAATCACCGCTCCTTCGGGGACGGGTAGGTTCGACTCACGGCTGTTGCCTGCCGCGACCGCGTTCTGCGTTTCCGGTTGGCTGAGGGGCGCCGGTGTAGCGACTGCGCTCCCGCCGGGCTCATCGGTTGCCGCCCCACTGGTGTTGCCAATCGGCGGCCCGGCGAGCGCGGCGAGTCCGCCACTTGGCACGCTCTGCCCGCTGGCTGGCACGCTCTGCCCTTGAGTGGATCCGGCAGATTGTCCTGATGAGCCGGAAACGCTTGCGGAGGTGCCAGAGGGTAAGTTGGATTTCGCAGCTGACGGTTGAGGCACTTTCGCCGCCGGGAAACGAGTCGCGACCTGCGAAGTGAGTGGAGTCGAAAACGACGCGATGGAAGAAGATTGTTGTGAAGAGGGGAGACTGGATGGAGAGGCTCGAAGTGCTTTCGGAACTTCAAGGGATGCATTAACGCCCGAAGCTTGTTCGGCAGGGGCGCTTTCGGTGTTTTCTTTCCCGCTAGCCGGGAACCGACAACCCCTAGCGCAACCAAGGCGATGGCAGTGAATAATGTCACATGGAGCTTGTTCATAGTTTTTATCTTTGACCCTCAAACAAAGGAAGCTGGCACCGTTGTCGGTGCCAGCTTCACAAGGTTTGTTAACTGTTGCAGTCGGGATTACAGCGAGGTAATCGGGAAGCCGTCATCGGCGCGCTCAACAACCATGTCGCTGAGACGCAGGCCGTTAGCGGTCTGTTGGAGACCCGTTTCAATGTAGCCACTTGGCGCGGTCATGGCATCGCGCCAGGTCTGCTCGTTGGCTGAGAGGGTGCCGTGGTGGTAGAGGTGTTGGTAGCTCCATGCGGAGTAAGCACCGTAGGCGATCTTTTCAAAGTCCGCCTGGTTGAATCCGCTGTCCAAGTAGCTGCCTGAGCTCGGGATCGGGGTCACCGTCACACCATTAAAGCCAAGGATCTTAGCACCATTGGTAGCTGCATCGCGGCTGTCCGACGAGGAGAGCCAAGTAAGGAGCAGGATGTCCCCTCCGGTGATCAGCGGAGCCTGATTGACCCCGTCGTAAACATTTACCGAAGCCGAAGTGCGGCCCATGAATCCACGAAGCGCACTGCTGCTGCTGTATCCACCGTTGCCGACAACGTTGTTTCCCCAGAGAGTCGATGCGTTCGACGCACCGGCCGTCGTTGTCAGGTTGCCTGTTCCGTTTCCGCCTGCAGGAACGACAGTGATCGCGGTGATCACGTCGGGAGTCGTCTCCCCGGCGACTGTCGTAATGTATTGATTCACCAGACTTGCCGCGCCGTAGAGCCACTCCGTGAGGTAGGCCGCGCGGGTTCCCGAGCCGTCGTTGCGGCCAGTGGCAAACACGAGCCTCGTGTCAGTCGGATTACCTGTGAAGAGCGAGAGAGGCGCAAAGCCTGCCCCCCAAGTTGCGCGAGCTTGCTGGATGGTCACGTTTGTGAAGTTGGCGGGAGCCCCCTCGTTTGCGATCATGCAGAACGTCACGACGCCAACCGCAGAAGCACCGACCGGTTCCAGAACTTCGTTATCGATCGGAGTTGTGCTCTGATAGACGTCGGAGAAGCTGAACTTCGGACGCAACGTCGCTGTCGGCGCTGTTGTGGCACCTTGGAAGCCGCCCGTGTTTGCAAGGGCAGCCGCTGTAAGGAAGGCAGGATTGTTGTTGCCGGCAATCGCTCTCAGGCCCTCAGCGGAGCCGTTGAACGATGTCCGGATCGTCGTTGTGCCTGTGAGCCCGGGGAAATCTCCGACGAAGATCGCCCTGTTTGAGGCGATCAGTTGGGCCAGATTATTTCCGGTGAAGTCATAGGCGACGTTATACGTAGTGCCGAGCGCGCGGGCTCCCTCTTCGTAAGCGTTGTAAATGGCCCGAACCGTTGCTTGGCGGAACGCTGTGGCTCCGGTGATGGTGATCTCCGTTTGCGCGAAGGCAGAGGAGGCGAAGCCGAGCGCAAGCGCACCGGCGAATAGATTTTTGATTTTCATATTGATGATTTTTATTTTAAAGGTTTTCTAAGTTTTTTTGTTGGAGTTATGCGTTGATTTTGCGACGGCGGATGGCCACGAAGACCACAGCACCAGCGAGCGCGAGGAGCGCGTAGGTAGAAGGCTCAGGAACGGCAACGAAGTTCAAATCCCCATTGCTGCTCAGTGCGACTGTGCCGAGGTAGTAGCCGTTGCGGGCAGTGACGCCGCTGATGCTCTCGGTG